>Ga0335395_10000443_pt1 | contig 26065 bp, 19 predicted proteins | sample MAT02_FD_205744 | JGI IMG/M metagenome (GOLD analysis project Ga0335395, IMG submission 205744) | Freshwater microbial communities from Lake Fryxell liftoff mats and glacier meltwater in Antarctica - MAT-02 (spades assembly) (version 2) ... | reverse complement strand
ACTCGCTGACCTGGACCTGACGCAGCAGCTTGTTCGGGTCGGCGACCATCGCGTCGAAGTCGCGGCGAGCGACCGAGCAGGAGCCGTCGCCCGCGCACTGGATCGCGCCCGGGCCTGATGGGGAGGAGGATGAGGAGGACGACGGTGATGACGACGGTGATGACGATGATGACGGACCCGGACGTGGGCTCGCGGCGGGACCGGAGGCACGCGGACCTCCAACGACCTGCGGGGCGCTCCCCGGGACCGGCGCGGAGGGCATGTCGGGGAACACCGGGTCAGCCACGACGGCGACGGTCTCGGCCGGCAGCGGCGCGCCGGTCCGGGTCGCGAAGATCTGCGACCACGCCAGGCCGCCCGTGAAGCGCAGGTCCCGGGTCGCGCTCACGCCGGCGCGGCTGGCCTGCACCACGACGCCGCGTTCGCTGTCGGTGAGCGCCGCGAGGGCCTGTCCGGGACCGTCGAGCGGCACGCCGTTGATCGACTCGATCACGTCGCCGTCGAGCAGGCCAAGCGCGGCGTACACCGAGCCCTCGCGCACGCCGCGGACGAGGTAGCCCGGTCCGCCTCCAGTCACCGGCTCGAGCACGACGCTCGGCCGACCCGACGCGAGGTCCTCCACCGTCAACGCGACCAGGAACGCGTCGACCTCGTAGACCGCCTGGTTCACGTCGGGCTGGCGCACGCCTGCACGCACCGCCACGGCCAACACCGCCGGGTCGACCACCGGCGCCGACATCGGCGCCGCCAGCACCCGCACCGGCGTGCTCGCGGGCGAAGGCTCGAGGGTCGTCAACTCGCACGAAGCTAGTACCGACGCCGACACCAGCGCGAGGAACCCCGAAGACCAGACGCCCGCCGTTCGCACAGCCGATGAGCCTACCGCGGGCCCGCAGCCTCGCCAAGGCCGCCGTGGGTCATGTCGTGGTGTCGCGGTGGGGCGGTGGGGCGCTGCGGGCGGTCTGCGGGGCGTGCTACCTTGCCGGGATGGACCTCTTCGTCGACCCGCGCAACGCCGGCTCCGGCCGGGGCGACCCCCGCCCACGCAGGCACAGCCCGCCGCGACCTCCCGACGGGGGCTGGGCCGCCTGGTATCTGCGGGACGAAGACGACGTGGGCGAGGGCACCGAGCAACACATCACCGTACGCACGCTGCTGGCCGCGCTGAGCGAGCTGGCGCGCGAGCGCGGCTGGGCGCGCACGCTGGTCGCGGGCGACCAGTTCTTCGCCTGGGTCGAGTCCGAGCCGCTGGTCCGGATCTCCCCGGACGTGTACTTGCTCGACGACCCCCCGACCCCGCCGTACCCGGCCATGTGGCGCACCTGGCTCGAAGGCCAGGCCGCGCCGCGCTTCGCCGTCGAGGTCGTGTCCGACGACTGGGCCAAGGACTACCTGCACGCGCCCCGCAAGTACGACCAGCTCGGCACCCGTGAGCTCGTCATCTTCGATCCCGAGGCCACCCTCACCCGCCGCGGCCAGCGTACGGTCCTGCAGGTCTTCCGTCGCGACGCCGACGACGCCCTGGTCCGCGTCGAGACCGGCGAGGGTCCGTTTTACAGCGCCGAACTCGACGCCTGGCTGGTCGTCCAGCGCGGCCCCGCCGGCCACCGCCTCCGCATCGCCCGCGACCCCGCGGGCGCCGACCTCGTCGCCACCGCCGACGAGGTCGCCAGCGCCCTGCGCCTCGAGAACAGCGCCCTGCGCCTCGAGAACAGCTCGCTCCATGCACGCGTCGGCGCGCTCGAGGCCCAGGTCGCCGAGCTCCAGACGGTCATCGCCGTACAAAAGGACCTCCTGGAGCAGCAGGCCGCCCAGCTCCGCGACCGCGACGCCACCATCGCCCGCCTCGAGGCCGCCATCGCCGCCCGCGACGCCACCATCGCCCGCCTCGAGGCCGCCATCGCCGCCCGCGACGCCACCATCGCCCGCCTCGAGGCCGCCCTCGTCGTCGCCGACACCCGGCACGTCGGACTTCAGACCCGGGTCGAGGCCCTCGAGGCCGCCCTCACCCGCCTGCTCGGCCCCGCCTGATCACCCGCCTGATCACCCGCCCGATCACCCGCCCGATCACCCCGGGACGGTCCGGCCGCCCGGACCCAAACCTGCCTTATCTGAACCAGAACAAGCGCTCCGGGGCCCCTGGACGGATCCGCGCGCGCGACCTAAGGTGATGTCTGGCGGCCTTTCACGGTCCGCCGGAGGTTCCTCGTGGGTCATCACAAGCTTCGGCGTCTCCGCGTATACGGCGGCTTTCTCGACAAGCTCGACATCAACTTCGGCGACGGCCTGTGCTGCGTCATCGGCGGTCGCGGCAGCGGCAAGACGACCGTCCTCGAGTTCATCCGTCACGTCCTCGACCGCGTCCCGCGATCGGGCAGTCCGGCGTCCAGACAGGCAGAAGAGCGCGTGCGCGGGCTGCTCGCGGCCAACCTCGGCGCGACCGGCTGCGTCGAGCTGGAGTTCGAGAGCAAGGAGGGCCTGGTCTACACGATCCGGCGCACCGCCCACGAGCCGCCGACCGTCACCGATGCCGCGGGCAAGCCGCTCAAGCCCGAGATGCTCGGCTCGAGCGTGCTGGTCGACGCCGCGATCTTCAGCCACAACCAGATCGAGGACATCGCCCACAACCCGGCCGCGCAGCGCGAGCTGATCGACCGACTGGCGAGTCAATCGTTGCAGACGCTCGAGGCCCGGATGGCCCAGACGATCTCGCTGTTGCGGGAGAACGCCCAGCGGATCGTGCAGCTCCAGGTGCGGATCCAGGGCGCGACCCGCAACCTCGTCGACCTCTCGAGCTGGGAGAGCAAGCTGGCCGCCGCGATCGTGGCGCTCGGCGGTGAGGCCTCGTCCGCGTTCAAGACCGCCGCCGAGCTCAAGACCCTGCGCGACCAGGAGAAGGCCGCCCTCGTGCACGCGCGCGAGGTGGTCACCCGCGTGCGCCAGAGCCTCGTGGAGACCCTCCCGGCCCAGATCCGCAGCCTCGGGGGCGCCCTGCCCGACGCGCTGCTCACCGGTCCCAACGGCCAGGTGTTCGCCGAGCTCGCGCGCGAGCTCTCTCGCAAACAAAACGAGATCGGCATGCTCGCGGAGCTGCCGCTCGACAAGCTCGCCGCGCTCGAGCGCACGATCGAGACCACCGGCGACCAGCTCGCCAGAGCCCACGCGCCGCAGGACTCGGAGTACGCGGCGCTCATGGCCCGCGCCGAGCACAGCAGCAGCAAGCTGGCCGCCCGCGACGAGGCCGCCCGCGAGGTCGCCCGGCTGTCCCCGGCCAAGCGCGAGGTGGTCGAGCTCGAGGCCGCCGCGACGCAGGCTCGCGGCGCCCGCGAAGCGCTCCGCCAGGAGTTCGCCAGGATCCGCGGCGAGCGCTCCGACCGGCGCGGCGCGCTGGCTGACCAGATCAGCGATCGCCTCGGCGGCAAGGTCCGCGTCATCGTCGCCCGCGACGCCGAGCTGACCGCCTACCGCGACTTTCTGGTCAGCCTGATGAAGGGCTCGGGCAAGCAGTACAACGCGCCGATCGAGCGCCTGACCGCGCAGGTCGCCCCGGACAAGCTCGGCGCGCTGTGCGACCGCGAGGACCACGCGGCGCTCGCGGCCAGCGGCGACATCAACCCCGAGTTCGCCGAGAGCCTGATCCGCCAGTTGCGCGAGCAGCCCGAGCGGCGCTTCGAGCTCGACGTGCTCGACGTCGAGGATGTCCCGCGCATCGAGCTTCAGGTCCACGGCGAGTGGCGCAGCGCCGACCGCCTGTCGACCGGCCAGAAGAGCGCCGCGATCTTGCCGATACTCCTGATGGACAGCGAGGCCCCGCTGCTCATTGACCAGCCCGAGGACAACCTCGACAACAGCTTCATCTCTGACGCCGTCATCCCGCAGATCCTCGCCATCAAAGGCAAACGTCAGTTAATCGTCGTCACCCACAACCCCAACCTCCCGGTCCTCGGCGAGGCCGCGCAGGTGGTCGTGCTCGAGGCCGATGGTCGGCACAGCAAAGTCATCCATCAGGGCGACGTCGAGTCCGCCAAGCAGCACATCGTGCGCCTGATGGAGGGCGGTCGCGAGGCGTTTCGCCAGCGCGCCCGCAGCTACGGCGTGTGAGCGCCGACGACGATCACAGCGTCCGGACCAGGACCGCCACGGTCAGCGCCGCGATGAACATCACGATGATGAACGGGACCTTCCAGGCCAGCTCGCTGGTAAAGGTCTGGCGGCAATGACAGCAGCTCGGCTCGGCCATCGGCGTGAACTTGCGGCGCCGGGCAACTGCGCCGCGGCGCTCGCTTGTCGCGGCCGCAGCCGCCGCAGCTCGCCGGCGTCCCGGTGCAGTCGCCGCAGAACGGGCACGGCCACAGCGGGGCGACCTCGGGCGTCACGCCGGCAGCGCCTTGCTCGAGAGCACCCCGGCGATCGCCATCGCCTGCTCGCGGTTGGTCTTCATGCCCATGCGATGAAACTTGGCGGTGAAGGGCACCGGTCCGCCGATCGCAATGTGGGTGAACAGCGAGCCGGTCGAGGTCTTGACGCCACGAAGATCACCGAGGGCATACTCGCTCACCTCCTTGACCTTCACGCCGCCGCCGACGCGCAGCACGATCAGGCGCCGGTCGGTGAGCCCGATGACGTACTCCTTGGTCAGCACCGCGACCGCGATGAGCCCGGGCAGGATCGCCAGACACACCAGCAAAATGATCAGCCCCATGTTCGGCTGCTTGACGCCGAACGCGTAGTACTGCAGTTGCTCGCCCGGTTGAAGTTGCGCCGCGAGAGCGCCTTGACTGGTTCATCTTTGAATCTCGCCATCGCCGGCCAGCGTCGCCCGGACCGTCGCCACGCGTAAGCTGGTGTATGCTGGGCGCGCGATGGATGGCGACGAGGCGAAGTTTGCCGCGTGGCGGGCGGGCGACGCCCGGGCCGGCGCGGAGCTGTTCGAGCTTCACTACGCGGGCATCGCCCGGTTCTTCCGCAACAAGGTCGACATCGACGCGCCCGACCTGATCCAGAAGACCTTCCTGGGCTGCCTCGAGTCGCGTGAGCGCGTCCGCGGCGAGTCGAGCTTTCGCACCTACCTGTTCGCGGTCGCCCACAACGTGCTCTACAAGCACCTGCGCACCCGCGCCCGCGCGACGATCGACTTCGGCGTCACTTCCATCCACGACCTGCGGCCGACCGCGACCGCCCTGCTGGCCCGCCGCGCCGAGGAGCAGGCGCTGCTGCAGGCCCTGCGCCGGATCCCGCTCGAGCATCAGGTGACCCTCGAGCTGTACTTCTGGGACAGCTTCACCGCCGGCGAGATCGCCGAGGTGCAAGGCATCCCGGAGGGCACCGTTCGCACCCGCCTGCGACGCGCCAAGCAACTGCTCGTCGAGGCGCTGGCGCAGGTCGCCCGCTCGCCGGCCGAGCTGCACGACACCGCCAGCAACCTCGACGCGTGGGCCAGCTCGGTGCGCGCCCAGATCGCCGGCCGTCCGTGACGCCTGGCCTTTCGGACATGTCGCTCGCATGTCCCTCGCACGCCTCTCCTATGTCTCTCAGTTAAAAGCGCCAGCGCAGGCCGCCGGCCGCGAGCCTCGGGATGAAGCCCGCGCGCCGCGACGACGGCCGGCGAACCACGCCCGCGATCGTCAGCGCGAGACCGGCGAGCACCAGCACACCACCGACGACGCCGCCTGCGATCGCCAGGCGGTTCGCCTGGACCCCGCGGTCCGTGGCGGCGCCCTTTCGCGGCGCACGCCGGGGGTCGTCGCCGGGCAGATCGACGGCCGCCGCGAGGTCCCGGTCCGCGCGCGCGCCCGCGAGCAGACCGGCCCCCAGCACCCCCAGACCCACGGCCCCGAGCCCGAACCCGACCCCGCCGGCGATCGCCAGGCGACGGTCGCTGCGCGGGGTTTGGGGCGCGGGCGGGCGCGCGGCCGCGGGCGTCGGGGCGAGGCGGGCGGCCAACTCGGCGCGGCGCTGCTCGACGGCGACGCGGTGCTCGTCGTCGGTCGGGTCGAGGCCGGCGAGATAGGCGTCGAGCACCGCGATCGCCTGCACCAGCCGCTCGGCCTCGGCGTGGCCGGTGGCGATCGCCAGCGCGAGGCCGGCGCGGCGATGCGCCGTGGCCTGCGTCACCGGCAGCGCCGCGATCGCCTGCTGCCACGCCGCGATCGCGCCGTCGAGGTCCCCGGCGCTGCGCCTGCGCTGCCCCTCCGCGGTCCAGCGGGTCGCCGCCTCCGAGCCGGGAGCCGGGCGCGCGTCCGCCGATGAACCTGGCCCCGGGGACAGCTCCGGGGTCGCTGCATCACCTGTCTGTTCGGACAGCTCCACCGCGGGTGGCCCCTCCGGCTCACCTGTCCGTTCGGACAGGCCACCCGCGGGCTCGCTCGCGCGCGCGGCCCCGGGCACCAGCGTCAGCGTCAACGCGACCGCCAGCGCCCGCGCAGCCGCCCCGCGAGCGGCGGAGCCCCGGCGGGCGTTCGAGACCCGGCGGGCGTTCGGGGCGCGTGGGCCCGGCGCGGCGGCGAGCGGTGCGGCGGGGCGCGGGCGTGGCATCGACCGCGGGCATGGTAGACCAGCCCGGGGGGCGACGACAGCCCGCCCAAGCCGCGTGACGCCCGATCACCACAGCCGCGACGACACCGACCCAGCGCTGCTCGCGACCTCGCACGCCCGCGCGCCGGACGACAGCGGCGGTCATCAGCGGCTGATGAAGGATGTCATCAAGGCCCAGTTGTTCCCCGGCGAGGCGGTGCCGGCGATGATCGGCCGGTTTCGTGTGCTGCGTCCGCTCGGAGCCGGCGGCATGAGCGTCGTGTACGCCGCCTACGACGAGCGCCTCGATCGCAAGGTCGCCGTCAAGCTGCTCAAGGGCGGCGGATCTCCCGACAACCAGGCCAGGATGCTGCGCGAGGCCCAGGCGATGGCCAAGCTCTCGCACCAAAACGTCGTCGCCGTGCACGAGGTCGGCACCTGGGGCGAGCAGGTCTACATCGCCATGGAATTCGTCAAGGGCATGGACCTGCGCGCCTGGCTGGCCCATGAACCACGCGCCTGGCCCGAGGTCCTCGAGGTGTTCACCGCCGCCGGTCACGGCCTGTCCGCCGCGCATCAGGCCGGGCTCGTGCACCGCGACTTCAAGCCGGCCAACGTGCTGCTCGGCGACGACGGCCGCGTGCGCGTCGTCGACTTCGGCCTCGTGCGTCAGAGCGACGAGCTGCACGTGCCGGGTCCGGGCTTCAGCTCGCCGCCGATGTCGGTCGTCGGGCTGCACACCACGCTCACCGCGACCGGAGCGATCCTCGGCACGCCGGCGTACATGTCGCCCGAGCAGCACGAGGGTCGCGCCGCCGATGCGCGCAGCGATCAATTCAGTCTGTGCGTCGCGCTGTGGGAGGGCCTCCACGGCGCCCCGCCGTTCGCCGGCGCCACCCTGCCCGCGCTCGCCGAGGCCGTGTGCCGCGGACGCGTGCGACCGGTGCCCGACGACAGCCGCGTGCCCGCGTGGCTGCGCCGGGTGGTCCTGCGCGGGCTGTCGGTCGACCCCGCCGCGCGCTGGCCGGGCATGGACGAGCTGCTCGACGAGCTCGGCCGCGACCCCGACCGCCTGCGTCGCGCCCGGCTGCGCGTCGGCCTGATCGCGGGGGCCGTCACCGCGGTGGTGCTCGGCTTCGCGTGGCTGGCCAGTGACCAGGCCGACGTCGCCCGCGTGGCCCAGCGGGCCGAGGCCGCGGCCGACCGTCAGCGCCGTCAGGCCGAGGACCAGCAGGTCACCGCCGAGACCGCCCGCGACGAGGCGATGGAGCAGCTCGAGCAGCAGCTCGCCGAGGTCAAGGCCGCCAGGGCCGGGCTCGAGCGCGCGTTGCATACCGCGGACGCCGAGCGCAAGCGGGCCGAGGACGAGAGCGCCGCCGCCGAGGCCCAACGCGTGCGCGCCGAGGCCCAGCGCCGCGACGCCGAGGCCGCCCGCCGCGAGGCCGAGCTCCAGACCACCCGCGCGGTCCAGGAGGCCCGGCGGGCCCGCGACGCCACGCGTCTGGCCCGGGCGCTCGGCGCCGCGGAGGACGACCCGACCACCGTGCTCGCGCTGCTCCGCGAGACCGAGGACCCGGCGAGCACCCCCGGTTGGGTGCCGGCCGCCGTCGATACGCTGCTGCAGCCGGTCAGCCTCGCGGTGCTGCGCCTGCATCGCGGCAGCGTACACGCGGCGATCTTCAGCGCCGACGGTCGCAGCGTCGCCACCGCGGGCGATGACCACGTCGCCGCGCGCTGGCAGTGGGGCACCGGGGCCGCCCCGCAGCGGCGCGAGCACGCCGCGCCGGTCAAGTTCCTGGCCCTCGGGCCAGGTGAGGTCTGGGCCAGCGGCGCCAGCGACGGCGAGGTCCAGGTCGGCGGCGACCTGCCCCGCCGGCTCGCGCACGGCGGCGAGCTGCGGGCCATGGCGCTGAGCGGCGACGGCCGCAGCCTCGCCACCGGCTCGGCCGACGGTCGCCTGCGCCTGTGGGACGTCGACGACGGCAGCTCCCGCGAGCTCGTCGGTCACCGCGCGGCTGTCCTTTCAGTCATGTTCGATCGCGCAGGTCGGCGGCTCGTCAGCGCCGCCGCCGACGGCACCGCCCGCGTTTGGGACGTCGCCCCCGCCGGCCCGGCCAAGCCGCTGCAACTTCTGCAACTTCTGCAACTTCTGCAACATCCGACCGCCGTGCGCGTCGCGGCGTTTCATCCGGACGGCCGCAGCGTCGCCACCGGCGCCCAGGACGGCGAGGTCCGCGTGTGGCGGATCGCCGGCGACCCGCTGCCCGCCCCCACCCTCCACCACGGCCACACCGGCGAGGTCGTCGCCCTCGCGTTCCACCCGCGCGGCGACGCCCTGCTGTCCGCGTCGCTCGACGGGACCACCCGCGTGTGGTCCTACAAACCTGGCCAAAAGGACAGGGTCCTGCGCGGCCACGCCGGCCGGGTCTACAGCGCCCAGTGGAGCCCCGACGGCGACCGCATCGTCACCGCCTCGCAGGACGGCACGGCCCGCGTCTGGCCCGCGCAGGGCGGGCCGCCGCGGGTCTTGCGGGGTCACGCCGAGGAGCTCGGCGCCGCCGGCTTCGACGCGGCCGGCGACCACGTCGTCACCGCCGGGCGCGACGGCAGCGTGCGCGTGTGGCAGGTGCGCGGCAGCGGCGAGGAGGTCCCGGTGCTGCGCCCTGGCGGCCACCCGACCCTGCTGGCCTGGACCCCCGACGGCGAGCACCTGCTGTCGGGTCGCAGCGACGGCGTGATCCAGCTCTGGGACCCCGCGAGCGCCGACCCAGCGCGTCGCCTCGCCGAGCCCGGCCCGGCCCCGCTGTGGCTCGGCGCCGACGCCCGTGAAGCGCGAGCGATCCGCAACGACGGCGTGCTCCTGCGCTGGCCGCTCGCAGGCGGCCCCTCCGTGCGCAGCGTGCTGATCCCCGCGACCCCGGCCGCGAGCGCCGCGAGCCTCACCGCCGACGGCACCCGGGCCGCGCTCGCCACCGCCGACGCGCTGTGGCTGCTGTCCCCGGGGACAGGTGAGCGCCAGGCCCTGCGCGGCCACACCGGCACGATCTTCGCCGCCGCGCTGCGACCCGACGGCCGCGCCCTGTTGACCGGCGCCAGCGACCGGAGCGCCCGCCTGTGGCCGCTCGATAGCCTGTCCCCGGGGACAGATCCTCGCGTGCTCACCCCCCACTCCGGCGGCGTCACGGCCGTCGCGTTTCGCGGCGACGGCGAGTGGGTCGCCACCGCCGGCTGGGACAAGCGCGCGCGTGTGTGGCCGGCCGCTGGCGGCGACCCCGTCGTGCTCGCCGGCCACACCGGACCGGTGTGGGCGCTCGCCTTCAGCCCCGACGGCGCCCGCGTCGCGACCGGCGCCGACGACCGCAGCGTGCGTGTGTGGCCGGTCGACGGCCGCGACGAGCCCGTCGTGCTCACCGGCCACACCGGCCCGGTGCGCGCGACCCAGTTTCGTCCCGACGGCGCCATACTCGCCAGCGCCTGCGACGACGGCGCGATCCGCCTGTGGAACGCCGACTTCAGCGCGCTGGGCCTGCAAGCCCGTCTGCGTCGCGCCTCGCCCGTGTGCCTGTCGGCCCGTCAGCGCACCCGGCTGCTCGGTGAGGACCCGACTACCGCCGAACAAGTCGCCAGCGCCTGCCACGGCGCAGCGATCCCGTGACCTGTCCCATGAGCCAGGCTCAGCCCACCACCCGCACCAGCGCACCCACGATCGTGCCACGCGCTCGCTCACCCCTGCGCTACTCTTGGGCCGTGCCTCGTCGCCTCGCGCTCGCCGCCCTGGCGCTCGCCGCCTGCTTCACCGGCGACGCGCTGCTGGGCGAGCCGTGCGTGCAGGATGCCGACTGCGGCCCGAGCCTGCGCTGCGCCGACGGCGGCCTGTGCGGCGAGTTTCGCTGCCCCGCCACGCCGCTCGCGCTGCCGAACTTCGCCCCCGACATCACCCTCATCGTCGCTTATACCGAGTCGATGGCCCGGGTCGGCGAGGACGGCGTCAGCCGCTGGGATCAGGCGTACGCGCTGGCCGAACAGCTCGCCGAACAGCTCGGTGATCGCGTCAACCTCGGGGTCCAGATCGTGCCCAGCCTCGACGCTCAACCCAGCGATTTTTATAACCCCTGCTACACCGACGCCAGTACCCGCCTGCTGCCCGCCCCGGCCCAGGGCGCGGCGGTGCTGGCCACCCTGCCGGCGGCGCAGCCCACCCTCGGCGAGCACGCGCTGCGCGGCGGCCTCGACCTCACCCTCGCCGGCTTCGCGCTGCAAGACCCCGACGCCCTGCGCCCTCAAGCCATCGTCATCATCAGCGACCCGCCCCTCAACTGCAGTGAAGCCGCGACCGACGGGCTCGAGCGCGTCGAGCTGTTCGACGGCGGCCTCGTGCCACGCGTTGCGGCGGTCGCCGCGACCGGCGTGCCCGTGTTCGTCGTCGGCATCGGCGTGACCCCGACCCACGGCACGCCGCCGTTCCCCGGCGCACGCACCGACGAGGTCGACCCGCACCTCGCCTTCAACGCCCTCGCGGAGGCCGGCGGTCGGGCCAGGCCCGGTGACACGCGCTACTACCAACCCGAGGACAGCGCCGCGCTGATCGCCACGCTGGCTGCGATCCCGCCCGCCTTCGCCGATTGCCGCGTGCCCCTCGAGGACGCCCCCGCCTACCCCGATCGCCTGGTCGTCACGATCGAAGCGGCCAGCTATCGCGAGGACCCCGGGTGTACGACCAAACACGGCTGGCGCTACCCCGACCCCGACGACCTCGCCGTCATCGAGCTTTGCCCCGACACCTGCGCCAGGTTTCGCGTCGCCGCCGCGCTCACGATCGAGCAGCGCTGTCCGACCCTGTGACCTCAAGATCGCCGCCGCGAAGAAATCCGATCGACACCGCAATTGATCTGCAGGGGCCGGGTACTGCCGCATCATGTCGCGTCACCCGCTCTTTATCGCCTCGTCTTTCCTGCTGCTCTGCGCCTGTCCGGGCGGCTCCGAGGAGTCCGACAGCGCCACCGCCGGCGAGGACACCTCCGCCACGGGGGGGATCATCCTCCCGACCACGCCGGCCAGCACCGGCGAGGACCCCGGCACGACCACCGCGCTCCCGACCACCTCGGTCGGTGAGAGCACCGCCGCCGCCGAGTCCACCACCGGCGACGACATCAACTGCGGCGTCGCCGACATCCAGGCCGACGTGCGGATCCCTCGCGTCATGCTGGTGCTCGACAAGTCGCGCTCGATGGTCATCGAACCCGGCGGCTACTGGGACGCCGATGGCGACGACGCCGACGGCGACAACATGACCGACGCCGACGGCAACATGAGCCCCGCGACCCCGAAGGTCACCCGCTGGAAGAGCCTCTACTCGGTCGTCGATTTCATCGTCACCAACTTCGAGTCGCGCATGGACTTCGGCGCCGCGCTGTTCCCCGCGACCACCGCCACCGGCACCTACGACGCCGGCGCCTGCAAGGTCAACCCCGCCCCCGAGGTCGCCGTCGGCACCGACATGGGCCAGACGATCCTCATGACGATCCCCGGCCCCGACCAGACCAACCAGCAAGGCGGCACCCCGGCCGCCGCCGGTATGGCCACCGGCATCGCCGGCCTGCCGCGCAACGAGGCCCTCTCCGAAGAAGAGGACCTGCGCTACATCATCCTCGTCACCGACGGCGCGGCCAACTGCGCCAGCGATGCCGCGACCGACAAGGACCGCTTCGAGGTCTACGACGCCCACTTCCCGGAGATGGTCGCCGCCGCCAAGGACGCCGGCATCCCGACCTTCGTCGTCGGCATCGACATCCGCGACGAGGCCAGCCCGGTCAAGGGCGACGGCAACCCCGACGCCACCAACACCTACGACAAGCTCAACGAGGTCGCCGAGATCGGCGGCCAGCCGCGCCTCGGCGACGAGAAGTTCTACAACTCGCTCAACCAGCTCGAGCTCCAGGCCGCGCTCGAGGCGATCAGCCAGGAGATCACGTCCTGCACCTTCCAGCTCAGCACGCCGCTCACGGACAGCCAGTTCGTCCGCGAGCTCAACGTCCAGCTCGACAAGGATCCGATGACCGCCACCGCGCTCGAGTACGGCAAGGATCAAGTCACCGACTGCGCCACCGAGTCCGGCTGGCACTTCACCGACGAGACCCGCTCCGCGATCGAGCTGTGCGGCGACGCCTGCACCACCTACAAGAGCATCGGCCTGGTCGACATCATCTTCGACTGCATCCAATTCTAAACAGGCAGGGCGATGGGCCCGGCCCAGGGCGAACGGCCTGCGCGTAGCACCTGGGGGGCGCCGCACTGCGCAAGCGCAGCGCGGCGCTTGGCGACGCTGGATCCGCGAGCAATGCCGGGCAAAACGTCGGGAGGCCGACGATCGCCCACGCACAAGCAGCGTCCGAGAGCCGGCCTGAAGGGCGGGCTCTCGGGCGCTGACGTCCGCCGCGCACCGACGGTCTCACATCAAAGCCAGGCCGACCGACGCTTGTTCCACGGCGAAGCCACCCCCGCCACAGGCATCTCCGGCAGAACATCCGTCGACGCCAGGACCACGTCTGCCGTGAACCAAGGTCACTCGGCCGGCGGCCCGAGCAGCACCCAGAAGATCGACCCTTGCGGTGAAGCGGGGTCGACCCCGACCGCCCCGTCCATCGCCTCGGCCAGGTGCTTGACGATCGCCAGGCCGAGCCCTGTGCCGCCGACCTCACGCGAGCGTCCGCGGTCGACCCGGTAGAAGCGCTCGAAGATGCGGGAGCGGTGGCGCGGCTCGATGCCGGGGCCGTTGTCCTCGACCTCGATGCGCACCCGCTCGCCCTCGGCCCGCACGCGCACCTGGATCTGCCCGCCGGGCGGCGTGTACTTGACCGCGTTATCGACCAGGTTCAAGAGCACGTGCTCGAGCGCCTGCGGGTCGGCCCACGCCCCGAGCTCCGCGGGCACGTCGCAGGTGATGCGCTGCTGCTTCTCCGCCGCGATCTGCTGCACCGACTCGACGATCCGCAGCACGATCGGCGCGACGCGGATGAAGTCGACCTGGATCTCGTAGGTGCCGGCCTCGATGCGCGAGATCTCGAGCAGGTCACTGACCAGCGCCGCCAGCCGGTCCGCGCTTCGCATCTGCGCCTCGAGGAACTTGCGCGCCACCTCCGGCTTCTCGAGCGCCCCGTCCAGCAGGGTCTCGGCGTTGAGGCGAATGATGCTGACCGGCGTGCGCAGCTCGTGGGATACGTTGGCCACGAAGTCGCGACGGATGCGCTCGAGCCGGCGGATCTCGGTGACGTCGTGCATCACCACCACGGCCCCTTGCTGGTTACGCAGGGGGCTCGCGTACGCCAGGATCTGGCGCGGCGGGTCCGTCAGCGTCTCGAACTCGCGGCGCTCGGGGTGACCCGCCAGCGCCCGCGCGACCAATTCGTGCAGCGTCGGGATCGGGATGCGCTCGGCCAGGGTCGGGCCGTCGTGCTCGGTCGACAGGCTCAGCAGCGCCAGCGCGGCCCGGTTGACCATCGTCAACTGCTGGCGCTGGTCGACCGCGATCACGCCCTCGTCCATGCTCTCGAGCACCGCCTCGAAGCGGCCGCGTTCGGCGGCCAGCGTGGCGACCGCGCCCTCGAGCTCCTCCGCCATGCGGTTGAGGCTGCCCGCGATGCCGCCGATCTCGTCGTGCGACGGGGTGGCGAAGCGCGAGCGCTCGCCGGTCTCGACCATGCGCCGCGCGTCCTGGACCAGCCCTCGCAGCGTGCGTGACAGGTAGTGCGAGGCGAGCGCGCTCAGCAGCACCGCGCCGAACACCGCGAACACGCCGGCGAACGCGAACGCGATCCACAGCCGCCGCACCGCCGCATCGACCTCGCGCAGCGGCCTGGCGACGCGCACGACCCCCTCGGAGAACGGCAGCGCGACGTACAACATCTCGGTGGTCAGCGACGCGCTGGTCCGCTGGGCCACGCCCTGCCCGTCCCGCAGCGCGCCGAGCACCTCCGGGCGATCGCTGTGCGAGTCCATCGTCGCCAGCGCGGCCTCCGAGAACTCCGAGTCGCCGCGGACCCGACCGTCGGCGTCGATGATCGTCACGCGCGCGTCGATCGGCGCCGCGACCCGGTCCGCCAGCGCGTCGAGGTCCGCCCGCGGCCCGCCGCGCTCCGCCTCCCGCTCGAGCAGCACCCGCACCAGCCGCGCGTGGCCCTCGAGCTCGACCTGCGCCCGCTGTTGCGCCCACGTGACCAACTGGCTCTCGAGGTACAACCCGCTGAGGCACACCACCGCGAGCACCAGCGACACCGAGACCAGGAACAGTCGGCCGCGCACGCCGAGACCGATCGGCCTCATGACTCTTCTTCGCGCTCGCGCAGGTCGGTCGTGAAGCGATAGCCGACCCCGCGCAGCGTCTGCACGTAGTCCGCCACCTCGCCGAGCTTCTTGCGCAGCCGGCGGACGTGGGTGTCGACGGTCCGCGTGGTCAGCCCGGGCTGCACCCCCCAGACATCCCCCAGCAGCGCGTCACGGGTTTGTACCCGCCCGCGCCGGACGATCAGCGTCGTCAACAGACGGAACTCGAGCGCCGTCAACACGACCTCCTGTTCGTCGACCCACACCCGGTGGCCCTCCATGTCGACGCGCAGACGCCCGTGGCTGCTCGGCGCGGCGTTGGACTCCGTCGGGGTCTTGCGCCGCAGCACCGCACGGATCCGCAGCATCAGCTCGCGCAGGCTAAACGGCTTGACCACGTAGTCGTCGGCCCCGACCTCGAAGCCGACCACGCGGTCGACCTCCTCGGACTTGGCGGTCATCATGATGACCGCCACGTTGCGGGTGCGCTCGCTGGTCCGCAGCGCCTGGCACACCTGGGTGCCCGACATATCGGGCAGCATCAGGTCGAGCAGCACCAACTCGGGCCCTGGATCTGCCGCCGCGATCTCTAGCGCCTGGCGGCCCGTGGTCGCCGAGCGGGTGCGAAAGCCCTCCTTCTCCAGCGCGTACTCGAGGGTTGCGACCAGGTCGCGCTCGTCTTCCACGATGAGAATGAGTCCGTTCATGCCGGCGTCCCGGGTCCCCCGGATGCCCGGGGATGATACACCATGGCCTCATGTACAAGCATATCCTCGCCGCCCTCGACGGATCACCCCGGGCCGCCTCGGTACTTCAGGACGCCGCCTTGATGGCGTCGCGCACCGCCGCGACGTTACATCTGTGTCACGCCGTCAATGTCCCTCTGGGCCTGCCGGCGGGTACCCTCAGCCTCAGCAGCGACGATCTCCAGGCCCGCCTGATCGCCCACGGGCTGCAGGAGTTGACCATGCGGATCGACGAGCTCCAACTGACGGTCCCGATCCTGTGGGGCGAGCGGGTCTGCCGCGTCGGTCGGCCCGCCCAGGTCGTCGTCGACGTCGCCGCCGAGCTGCAGGCCGACCTGATCGTGATCGGCAGCCACGGCTTCGACGTCATCGATCGCGTGCTCGGCACCACCGCCGCGCGCGTCGTCAACCACGCGCGATGCAGCGTGCTCGTCGTGCGCCCGCCGGTCGACCACACGCTCGCGCCGGCCGACTGAAGCTCACTGGCAGTTCTCGTACATCATGTCGGGGTCGAAGGGCGGCTCGCACGGCGCGTAGTCGTTCGGGTAGCAGCTACTGGGCAACTGGTACATGGCGTTGCCCTTGCACACCGTCGTGATCACCTCGGCGCACACGGCCACCTCGGCGCACGCCAGGAAGCTCGGCGGGTCCAGGCACAGGGCGGCGCCGTCGGTCACGAACAGCCGGCCGACGATCGCCATGCAGCCCGCCGCCTTGCACATGACCTCGTCGTCGAAGCTCGTGCAGTCGACCGGCTCGCCGCTGCTCTCGCCGCCGGTGGTCTCGCCGCTGCCGCTCATCATCCCCGTCGTCGCCGTCGACCCGCTGCCCGAGAGGCTGTCCGACTCGACCCCCGAGCTGACCGTCCCGCTCAGGCTGTCGCTCATCCCGCCCTCGGCCCCGGTCGTGCCGCTCAGGCTCTCGCTCATGCCACCCTCGTTCCCGGTGGTCGTCCCGCTCATCGAGCCCGAGCTGGTCGGCACGGTCGCCGAGGTGGTCGAGTCCGTCGCACCGCCGGTGCCCGTGCCGCTCGCGCTGTTCGAGTCCGAGGCCGTGCCGCCGCTGTTGTCGCCGCAAGCGGCCGCCAGCGCGAGCATCCCGAAAGCCGCAGACATCTTGAAGCCCATAAACCGCCGAGTAAGGAGCATAAGGCCAGCATAGGAGCCATGCGCGTGACTTGTCAAACCGGCGGTTCGCGCCGAGAGTGTCGGCGGCATGGCCCACACGATCTACGCCTGGGACTTCTTCGGCCCGCACGCCGAGGGCACCGCGCAGCACTTCCTGCGCCACCTCGAGGAGTTCTGGCGAAAGGCCGGCCTCGAGGGCTGCGAGGCTGGCCTCGAGACCGCGGGGACCGGCCACCACGCGGTGTGGTGCAAGACACCCGAGGCCGCCGACGCGGCGATCCAGCGGCTCCGCCCGCGTCGCCGCGCCGCGCCCTGATCCCCGCCGAATTTCGGTGCAACAGCAACGGACGCGAGGTCGAACCCGGGGCGTGCACGGAATGCCCACTCTCCCCATCCTCGAGCCTGTCACCGCCACGGCCATTCGCAGCGGCGGCGAGGCGACGATCCACCTCGGCGCAGCGAACACCCCGGGGCGCCTCGCGCTGGCCCACGACGACGGCCTCGTCGCGCTCGAGCCGTCCCGGCCGCTGCTGCTCGGCGCCGCCGAGATCGCCGACCTGCGGATCCGTGATCGCTACGCCTCGGCCCGTCACGCGCGCATCGTCGCCGAGGGCCCGCGCCTCGTGATCGAGGATCTCGGGTCCACCAACGGCACCTGGGTCGACGGCGTGCGCGTGCTCCGGGCCTACCTCGCTCCCGGGGTGCGGGTCCAGCTCGGCTGCTGGCGCGCCACCGTCGTCACCTCCGAGACCCGCGTGCGCCCCGTCCCCGGTCGGCTCGGCATGATCGGCGGATCACCGGCCTTCTTCGCGCTCGAGCGATCGCTGCTGCGCCTCGCCGCGCTGCCGCAGGCCGTCCTCGTGCGCGGCGAGACCGGCACCGGCAAGGAGCTCGCCGCGCGGGCACTGCACACCCAGGGTCCGCGGACCACCGGCCCCTTCGTCCCGCTCAACTGCGGTGCGATCCCCGAGGGCCTGTTTGAGAGCGAGCTGTTCGGCCACGTCAAGGGCGCCTTCACCGGGGCGCACCGCGGGCACACCGGCGCGTTCGCCCGCGCCCACGCCGGGACCCTGTTCCTCGACGAGATCGCCGAGCTCCCGCTGCCCTTGCAAGCCAAGTTGTTGCGCGTGCTCGAGACTCGCCGCGTCACCCCGGTCGGCGGCGAGGCCGAAGTCGCGGTCGACGTGCGGGTCGTCGCGGCCACGCATCAACCGCTCGAGGCGCTGGTCGCCGCCGGTCGCTTCCGCGGCGACCTCTACCACCGCCTCGCCGCCCTCGAGATCCAACTGCCCGCCCTGCGCCAGCGCCGGGCCGACATCGCCGCGCTGCTCGAGCACTTCGCCGGCGAGCTGGCCGTCGAGCTCGGGCGCCCCGTCGCGCTCACCACCGCCGCGGTCGCGGCCGCGACCGCGCACGACTGGCCCGGCAACATCCGCGAGCTGCGCAACGCCCTGCTACGCGCCGCGGCGGCCGGCGACGGCCCGCTGACCGCCACCGACCTGGTGCCCCGCCATCACGACGTCCGGGACAGCCGCGCAGCCGCGATCGCCGTCCCGCGCGGCACCTGGGCCCAGATGCACCGCGCCCTCCTGGATCAGCTCGTCGACGAGGCCGGGTCGATCCGCAAGGCCGCCGCCCAGCTCGCCGTCCCGCGCAGCACCCTCGCCCACTGGCTCAGCGCCGCATGACCTTCAGGACATGTCCTCACGGACATGTCACTCTAGCGCAGGTAGACCACGTAGCGCCAACCGGTGGTCATGATGTCGGGGGTGTTGCCGGCCTTGCAGCACGGCCCCTCGTCGCCCCAGTTGCCCCAATTGCTGCCGTTTTGCGCGTTGCGGTCGTAGCCCCACAGCATGATCTGGTCGTCGAAGCCGAGCCCGACGTGCGGCGCGTCGGTCGGCTTGCCGGTCGACAGCACGCGAAAGTTGCCGGTCGGCACGATGTCGAACTCGCCGACCACCTGGCCCGGCCCGCAGAAGCCGTCGATGTAGCACACGCCCGTCAGGCCGGCGTCGACCGTCAGCTTGCCGTAGCGCGTCACGTCCGAGCCGATCGACGGCGCCCAGCCGAACAGCGCCTCCGTGAACTGCGTCAGGTCGAGCCCCTCGGTCAAGATCGCCGGGCTGTTGGAGCTCGGCAGCACCACGTCGATCGGGCCGTTGACGCTGATCGCCGCCAACATCGCCGCCGCCGAGGCCTCGCCGACCGGCTTCTCGCGCATGTTGAACACCGCCGTCCAGCCGCCGCCGTTGAAGCTCATCTCGCAGTAGTTGAGGAGCGGCTCGTTGCCGACGCCCGGGCCGTCCGGGTCGACCCAGTAGCTGCCGTCGGCGTCCGCCAGCTCGAGGTCGAGGATGTCACGGCAGTGCCGCGGCGTCACGCACACGTGCTCGTCGCAGAAGCCCGAGCCGCAGTCGAGGCCGTCGACGCAGCCCTCGCCGTCGAGGCAGCCCTCGCAGGTCGGGCCGCCGCAGTCGATGTCAGACTCCTGGCCGTTCTCAAGCCCGTCGATGCAGGTCGCCGGCGCCGCGCAGGTGTTGTTACAGCCGTCCTCCTCGACGTCGTTGGCGTCATCGCAGGCCTCGACGCCGACGTGCACGTAGCCGTCGCCGCACGTGGCGATCTCGCAGCCGACCAGGCACGCGTCGCTGTTGTCGGCGTTGCTGTCGTCGCACGGCTCGACGCCCTGATGCACGTAGCCGTCGCCGCAGGTGGCGACCTTGCAGCCCGCGAGGCACCCGTCGCTGTTGAGCGAATTGCCGTCGTCGCAGGCCTCCATCCCGGCGCGCACGTAACCATCGCCGCAGGTCGCCAGGTTGCAGTTGGCGAGGCAACTGTCGCCGTTGTCCTTGTCGCCGTCGTCGCACTCCTCGAGGCCCGGCTGGACCACGCCGTCGCCGCAGGTCGAGCTCACGCACGCGTTGGTGCAGTCATCGGTCTCGTCCTGGTTGCCGTCGTCGCAGCCCTCGAACTCGCCGTGGTAGCCGTCGCCGCAGGTCTGCGGCTGGCAGTCCGGCGTACACGCGGCGGCCGCTGCGTTGGCCACACCGTCGTCGCAGCCCTCGTCGGCATCGACGACGCCGTCGCCGCAACTGCCCGGCACCTCGCCGCTCGTCGTGACCATTTCGCCGGTCGTCACCACGTCGCCGCTCGAGCTGCTGCCGCTCTCGGTCACGCCGCCCGGCCCGTCATCACCGCCGCAAGCGATCACCAGCGCGAACGCGCCAGCGAGGATCCGGAGTTGTGCTTGCATCTGCATGTCGCGCCTTCTTCTTGAGCCGCAGGGCGGCATTCGGTGAGCCCGCCAACCCTGGACCGGCTCGCGCACAGAGCGCGGGAGACGGGTCAGAGACAGGGCGGGAGGAGGGATTACACCGACAGAAATTATTGTAATGAAACCCGCAAAATCAGGGGGTCCCCAACGCCTCGCGGAAGCCCTGGGCCTCCCCAAAACTTGCCCTCGATCCCTCACATGGGCTTTGAGGAGCACCGGGGGGGCGTCGCCCCCATGGACTCGCCGACAGCGTGTCGTCGATGGAGCGGGAGTTTAGCCCCGACGCCTGTTCCGCGCCGGATCACGTGGCCCGGGCTCCGCTTTTCCCGTATCGTCCGCACCTCGCTGGGGGTGGTCCGCGCGCGCGGGCCTGAGAGATACCCCTTGAACCTGATCCGGGTCATTCCGGCGGAGGAAAGCGCAATGAACCCACGAAATTCCGATACCCACCCCCCTTCTGACGGCCCTGAGGCCAACCTCCCCCTGCCCGCCACTGCGGGCACCACTTCACCTCCGGCTTCGCCCGGCACTTCAGCCCCCGGGCGCCCTGGCAGCTTGCCGATGGCGGCCCCGGAGGTCACCCCCGTCCGCGCGATCGCGCCGCTGGCCGACAGCTTCCCGAATTCGGCCAAGTTCGCCGAGGGCGCGCTCGCCGTGCCGTTTCGCCGCATCACGCAGAGCGGCGGCAACGCGGACGTGGTCGTCTACGACACCACCGGCCCGCAGGGCATCGACCCGCGCGACGGCCTCCCGCCGCGTCGCCAGGCCTGGATCGACGCGCGCCTCAAGTCCGCCGACGGCAACCTGAGCCAGATGCACTACGCCCGCCGCGGGCTCATCACCGAGGAGATGCAGTTTTGCGCGATCCGTGAGCGCATGGATCCGGAGTACGTGCGCAGCGAGGTCGCGCTCGGCCGCGCGATCATCCCGGCGAACATCAAGCACCCGGAGCTCGAGCCGATGATCATCGGCCGCAATTTCCTGGTCAAGATCAACGCCAACATCGGCAACTCCGCGGTCCGATCGTCGATCGAGGAGGAGGTCGAGAAGTTGCAGTGGGCGACCCGCTGGGGCGCCGACACGGTGATGGACCTCTCCACCGGCAAGCAGATCCACACCACCCGCGAGTGGATCCTGCGCAACAGCCCGGTCCCGATCGGCACCGTCCCGATCTATCAGGCGCTCGAGAAGGTCAAGGGCAAGGCCGAGGACCTCAACATCGACGTGTTCATGGAGACCCTGCAAGAGCAGGCCGAGCAGGGCGTCGACTACTTCACGATCCACGCCGGCGTGCTGCTGCGCTACATCCCGCTGACCGCCAGGCGCGTCACCGGCATCGTCTCGCGCGGCGGCAGCATCATGGCCAAGTGGTGCCTGCACCACCACAAGGAGAATTTCCTCTACACCGAGTTCGAGCGCATCTGCACGCTCATGCAGAAGTACGACATCAGCTTCTCGCTGGGCGACGGGCTGCGCCCCGGCTGCATCGCCGACGCCAACGACGAGGCCCAGTTCGGCGAGCTGCGCACGCTCGGCGAGCTGACGCAGGTCGCCTGGAAGCACGACGTACAGGTCATGATCGAGGGCCCCGGCCACGTGCCCATGCACAAGATCAAGGAGAACATGGACGAGCAACTGCGCCTGTGCCACGAGGCGCCGTTCTACACGCTCGGCCCGCTGACCACCGACATCGCCCCGGGCTACGACCACATCACCTCGGCGATCGGCGCCGCCATGATCGGCAGCTTCGGCACCGCCATGCTCTGCTACGTCACCCCCAAGGAGCACCTCGGACTCCCCGACCGGCAAGACGTCAAGGACGGCGTCATCGCCTACAAGATCGCCGCCCACGCCGCTGACCTCGCCAAGGGCCACCCCGGCGCCCAGGACCGCGATGACGCGCTCTCGAAGGCCCGCTTCGAGTTTCGCTGGCACGACCAGTTCAACCTCTCGCTCGACCCCGAGACCGCCAAGGACTTCCACGACGAGACCCTGCCCGCCGAGACCGCCAAGGAGGCCCACTTCTGCTCGATGTGCGGCCCCCACTTCTGCTCGATGAAGCTCACCCAGGACGTGCGTGACATGGTCGCCGCAGAAGAAGGCATGGCCGCCAAGGCCGCCGAGTTCCGCGCCAGCGGCGGCGAGCTGTATGTCCCGAAGGACAGGCACGAGTCGACCGCGGAGGCGTTGGAAGGCGCCGCCGAGTGAGTGAAGCGCGTGACAGGGAGGGACCTCCAGACGAGGCCGCCGGCTCCGGGGCCTCGCCCGGGGCCTCACCACCTGGTCACGCTCCCGAACCCCCGACGGCGCCCGTCGGGGGCCTCGCCGACCCGTCCGCGAACAAGGCGAGCGTCCGAACCGGCGCTGGCGCCGACCTGCCCGACGCCGACATCCGGGCGACCGCGCCGGACCAGCCGGGCCTCGCACCCGGCCTGCGTGGCCGTCGCGTGCAACCCTCGCGCGGCGTGATCGCTGGCCTCGCGGTCGGCCTGCTCGGCGCCGGTCTGGTCACGCCGCTCGAGCTCATGTCGCTCGCCACCGATGACACCCAGGTCATGTGGGCCTGCCTGTCGCTGCTCGCTGGCCTCGGCGTCACGGTCGGTGCGACGATCGCCGTCAGCGAGTGGCTGGTCGCCCGCCTGCGCCCGCGCCCGCTGCGGGCCGCCGCGATCCGGGCCGCCACTTGCCTGCCCGTGCTCATCCCGCTGGCCAGCCACCTGTTCGACGGCGCCTTCGCCCAGACCCTCCCCGGGGCCAGCCTCGCGCCCGCGCTGGTGCCCCTGCTCGGCTGGCTCGGACTGACCCTGACCTTTTGGCCAGGTAGCAGGCTGCTCCAGTACCCGCGCCCCGAGAGCGGCCTGGCCCCGCTGCGCGCCGGGGCCCTGCCGCGCTTCATCTTGCGTCGCCGGCTGATCGCCCTCGCCGCGATCGCTGCCGGCCTCGGCCTCGAGGTCGCCAACCGCAGCCTCCTGCGCGGCGTGTACCCCGACATCCATACCACCTTGCTGGTCGCCACCTGCGTCGCGCTCGGGCTCGGCGTGTGGCTCGGCCTGACCCGGCCGTGGAACTACGACTCGCGGGTCGAGCGGCGCCTCGCCGTCGCGCAGTCGCGGGCGATCGTGCTGGCGCTGTTGATCTCCGTCGGCCTCGTCGTCACCGCCAACCTCGTCGCCTGCCTCGTGCTCGGGCTCGCCACGCCCGAGTCGCGGCAGGTCGTCAGCGAGCGCGGCCTGCATACCCGCCTGCTCGTTCGCCTCGCCCGGGGCCTCGCCGACCAGGACGGCGACGGCCACTCGTCGGCGATGCACGGCGCCGACTGTAACGACCATGACCCGGAGATCCACCCCGGCGCGCGCGAGGTCCCCGGCAACACCATCGACGAGGACTGCGACGGCTTCCTCGCCCAGGAGGACCTCGCCAACACCGTCGCCCAGGCCGAGCGCGCGACCCAGGCCCAGACCACCAGTTGGATCGAGACCCCCGAGGTCCAGGCCACTCTCGCCAACGCCCGCGGCTTTAATGTGCTGCTGCTCTCGATCGACGCCCTGCGGGCCGACCTGGTCGCGCCCACGCCCGACAACCAGGCCGCCTATCCCCACGTGTTCCAGTTGCTCGCCGGCGCGACCGTGTTCACGCGGGCCTTCGCGCCCTCGGCTGGCACCGACCTCTCGCTCTCGGGGATCTTGACCGGCCGCGTGGACCCCTTCGCGGACGTCGACCAGACCCTCGCCGAGGGCCTGCGAGCCACCGGAAGGGCCAGCCACGCCGTGATCCCCAGCGAGGTGCTGCGCTACGTCGGCAAGACCCTGATCACCCGCGGCCTCGACGATCACGACCGCCTCGTCAACGACCTCGGCGAGCGCGACGTCGGCAGCTACAGCACCAGCGCGCGGACCACCGACCTCGGCCTCGCCTTCCTCGACGCGCGCGCGCAGCTTGCCGCGGCCGGGGCCGCCGCGCCGTTCTTCCTGTGGCTGCACTACTTCGACGTCCACGAGCACGACGAGCTCAAGGACAGCGATCGCGAGCTACGCAAGTTAATCGGCGACCCCGAAAGCAAGCTCGACCGCGCCAGCAAGTACCGCGCCAGCTTTCGCCTGGTCGACGCCCAGCTCGGCCGGCTCATCGACGAGCTGGTGCGCCGCGAGCTGTGGGACCGCACGATCGTGCTGTTCGTCAGCGATCACGGCGAGGGTCTCGGCGAGGACCCGCGCCTGCCCGAGAACCACGGCCGCGTGCTCTACAACCCGCTGATCCACGTCCCGCTCGCGATCCGCCTGCCCGGCCTGCCCGGCCGCAGCGTCGACGACCCGGTCAGCGTCCTCGACCTGACCCCGACCGTCTTGCAACTGGTCGGCGCCCCGCTGCCCGCCGACATCCAGGGCCACAGCCTGCTCCCACACCTGCTCCCCGGCGCCCCCGCCTCGCTGCGCGGCAGCACCCGGCCGCTCGTGCTCAACGAGAGCGAGCAGTACGGCGTCATCGTCTGGCCGCACAAGCTCCTGATCCGCCCCGGCGACAACCTCACCGAGCTTTACGACCTCAGCGATGACTTCGCCGAGGCCCACAACCTCGCCGCCAGCGCCCCACGTCGCGTCGGCGAGCTCATGCAGTACTATCACGCGGCCCCGCCGGTGAACCTCGACCGCAGCACCCGCGGCCGTCGCCTGCGCGAGCGCGCCGCGGCCAACGACGAGTAGTCGGCCTGCGTCGTCGCCCGGGCCCGGGCGCCCGGTTCACAGGCGGATGTCGATGTGGGCCTTGGCGACGAGGCCCTGCCGGAAGTCCTCGGAGGCCTTCTCGAAAGCTTCCGTCTCGAGCTGCTGGCGGATGCGTTCCTTGGCCTGCTCAAAGCTGAGTACGTCCGAGGCCACGTGTCGCACGATCTTCAGGACCAGGTAACCTTGCCCGGTCTCGAGCGGACCGACCACCGCGCCGGGGCCCGCCTCGAAGATCGCGTCCTCGATGGTCGGGGCGACCTCGCCGCGGGCGTATTGTTTGTGTGTCTGGCCAGCGAGGCCGTACTCGCTGGCGACCGTCTCGACCGCCTCACCGGACCGCAGGCGTCGGGCAGTGACCTGCGCCTTCGTATAGGCCGCGTCGCGGGCGGTCGCGGTCTGCTCATCGGCGCCGAACAGGAACCGCTCGACCTCGACCTTCGACTCCTCGCCGCGGGTCATCTTGCGGTACTGCTCGCGCACCGCCGCGTCGGTCACCGCGTAGTTGGCCAGCGCCTGCGTGGTCTTGAAGACGATCAACTGGTCGCGGATGTCCTGGCGGTAGTCCGACCACGCCCCGTACTCGCCGGACTCCTCGACCGCCTTGCGCAGCTCGGCGATCGTCGCGAACTGGTTGGCGGTCGCCAACTGTTGCAGGTAACGATCGATGTCCGCCTCGTTGACCTCGATCTGAAACCGCTGCGCCTCCTTCTTGACCAGCACGTTCTTGATCAGGTCGTTGAGGGTATTGGCCCGCTCCTCGCGCATCACCTGGTCGCCCTGCTGCGGCGTCGCCGACGGCCCTAACTGACTCAGCCGCTCCTGCAGAACCGGCGAGCTGCGCAGTTGCTGCTCGAGCTCGCTCTGCAGCACGACCTCATCATTAACCACCGCGACCACCCGGTCGAGCAGCTCCGCGGACGCCACGCCCGGCGCCGCCCCAACGGAGACCGCAGCGAACAGGCACAGGGCGAGCGACAGGCGACGCATGTCTTGAAGACATACCAGCCGCACGCCGCCGCGCGCAAGTCGCCTCAGGAGCCCGCCTAGCCGGCCTTGCGCGCCCCGCCGGCGCCCGCCACCACCGCCGTCTCCGCGATCGCCGTCAGCTCGACCAGCGCCGCCAGGCACACGCGCAGTTGATTACGCCGGTCCGGCCCGCTCGGCTCGGGCACCGTGCTCGTCACCCGCTCGCCGCTCTCGAGCCGAAACTTGCCCGAGGTGCGCAGATTCAGGCGCGCCGCGACCTCGCCCGACAGCGGCGTCTCGGGCCCGAGGCGCACGCCCAGCTTGCTGCCCCGCAGCTCGAGCGCCAGGGCCCCGAGGCGCCGGCCGTAGGTCTTGCAGGCCATCAGCAGGCCCAGG
>Ga0335395_10000441_pt1 | contig 26091 bp, 17 predicted proteins | sample MAT02_FD_205744 | JGI IMG/M metagenome (GOLD analysis project Ga0335395, IMG submission 205744) | Freshwater microbial communities from Lake Fryxell liftoff mats and glacier meltwater in Antarctica - MAT-02 (spades assembly) (version 2) ... | reverse complement strand
GGGATGTGGTTTAAATCAAAAGTTAAAGGGCTAAAATTCACCGCCTCCGAACCTGTTCCAGTATCTTGTAAGTATGGGACTCAGTTAGTTTTACATCGTGGCAACTGGTTCGCTATTTTCCCCGAAGAATACGACTCAAAACCATCTGGGTCTAACTCCGCAATTGCTTTAGATCCTGGTATTCGGACATTCCTCACAGGTTACGACTCAGAGAAAGTGATTGAGATTGGTAGTGGAGATATCGGAAGAATCACCCGCTTATGTCAGTATCTTGACGAGTTAATGGGAAAAATCACCAAAGTGTCTGCCAAGCAAAGAAGAGCGATGAGAAAGGCTGCGGGAAGAATTAGAAGCAGGATTCAAAATCTTGTTGATGAGCTTCACAAAAAAGCTGCACATTTTCTCACCACAAATTATCAAGTTATCTTCCTGCCAACATTTGAAACGTCTCAAATGGTCAAGCGCACCAAGCGGAAGATTAACAAGAAGTCAGTACGTCAAATATTGACATGGGCGCATTATCGCTTCAAGCAAATTATCAAACATCAAGCCGATAAAAATGGCTCGATTGTTGTTGATGTATCCGAAGCCTATACGTCTAAGACTTGTGGGAATTGTGGTCACATCCATCAAAAGCTTGGTGGTTCTAAAGTGTTCAAGTGTCCGAATTGCCAAACGGTAATTGAACGAGATTTGAACGGCGCACGTAATATCTTGTTACGTGCTTTGTCGGATTCGACCTGTTCTGTCACCAGTGACGGGATTGCGATCGTTACATCTCCAGCATTACACAGCTATGTAGAGAAATGTGAGCGCGTAAATGAATCAGTGTCATATAATCCCCACATATCAACCTGTCGAGGTTCAGCGGCTAAAATAGTTCAGATCGGCACGGCCCAAAGGCGTCAGGAACCCTTATGCAAAACTCTATGCCAAAACACTACCTCTGGGCTGTAGGTGAAGGGATCAAAGCGTGTAAACCAGGCGATCTAATCGGAGGTCGCTATTTGGTCAAGCGCGATCGGCTTCTTGTCGATACTCAACCCGAACAGTTGCCGGAACTGCCCGAAGAGATTCCGAGCGCGATCGTTCCTTATTTGAGATTGTTTGCCTATCAGTTGCACGTACCTCAAGTATACGGGTTGGTATCGTCCCAGACGAGCAAACTCTCAGGAGATATCTGGCTGTTGGAAAACGCGCCTATTGTGAAGGTGACGGAATCTTTAATGCCGGAATTGGCGGACTCCTGGAAAGGAGCCTCCGCCATGCGACAGCTAAATTGGCTGTGGCAAATTGCCAAGTTATGGCAGCCTTGTATGGCTCAGGGCGTGGCTTCCACCCTGCTGACTCCTGAACTGTTGCTGGTGTCAGGCCAGTTAGTCAGGTTTCTGGAATTGCAGCCCGATCGCAAACCGCCTAATTTGTCGCAGTTGGGCAAATTGTGGCAGCAGTGGATCGATGATGCTCACCCGACAATCGCCAATTTTTTGAGGCAACTTTGCCAGCAAATGGTCGCCGGTCAAGTGCGCCAAGGCGAACAACTCATGAGCCAGTTGGATAAAGCTCTGGCAAAATCCGGCCGATTTTACGATCGTCACATTGAGATTGCTACGGGCACAGATGTGGGCAGATCGCGGGCTCATAACGAAGATGCTTGCTATCCGCCGGACGGTACGGTATTTGCCGGACTCCCGGGCGTGTCGGCTTGCGCGATCGTCTGCGACGGTATCGGCGGACAAGACGGCGGCGAAGTCGCTTCGGAATTGGCAATTGCTGTACTTCAGGAAAAATTGCAGCTTCTGCCCCTGCATCAAGCTAATTGGGACCCGCTGAGCCTGACTTCCAAGCTCGAACGGGCCGCCTGTGCCGCTAACGACAAGATAGCCAGTCGCAACGACAGCGAACACCGCCAAGGCCGCCAGCGAATGGGAACTACCCTCGTCATGGGTTTAGCTCACATTCACGAAGTCTACATCGCCCACGTCGGAGACAGTCGGGCTTACTGGATTACCCGCACCGGCTGCTATCAAGTTACTCTCGATGACGATGTAGCTTGTCGTGAGGTGCGTTTGGGTTACTCGCTATACCGCGATGCTTTGGAACAAGTCGCCGCCGGCGCTCTGATTCAAGCTTTGGGCATTACTTCCTCGAACACTCTGCACCCGACAGTGCAGCGATTTCCGGTGGATGAGGATTGCGTTTTTCTGCTGTGCTCGGACGGTTTGAGCGATAAAGACCGGGTTGAGGAATGTTGGGAAGCGGAAATTTTGCCAATTCTCGACGGTAGCATTGATGTGGCTAAGGCGCGCGATCGACTGATCGAGATTGCTAATACTAAAAACGGTCACGATAACGTCACCGTGGCTTTGATTCACTGTCAAGCACATTTGAAAGACAATGGCAATACTTTGACAGAATTATCTATCGCACCTTTAGATCTGCCGAGCGAACTAATTTCCGACAGCGAAGATATGCCAACCGATTTGACCGGCAGCACAGCCCTGATCGAGGCTAATTCTCAACTAAAAACGCAGTTAATACAGCCGCCCGACCAAGGCAAAAGTCTATTTTCGCTGTTAGTCAAAATAGTTTTTTTGTTAGGTTTGGGAGGTGTATTTGCTTATTTTTTCATTCCTCCGGTGGGTCGGGCGATCGATACTGCCGGGGAGTCGATTTTCGGTAAACGCGGTTTAATTAATGCTCGAAGCGAACCGGATAAAACTGTTGAAACGGTATCTTCTGAACTCAAGTCTTTAGAAAAAGGCTCGTTTGTAGAAATCAAAAATTCTGGTAGTGGGGAATTGGGCGATCCAGGCGATCGCTTGGATTTGCGATCGGCGATCGGTGAGTTGACTGTCAAAGGAACAGTCCCTGCCGGCAGCGTTTTGCAGGTGACAAACAAACAGCTTACGCCTCAAGGCAATTGGCTGGAATTAAAAGTTTGTTCGCTTCCTGAAATAGTGCCGTCGAACTCTCCCAAACCAGAATCAAATAAAGATTTTTCTACTGTTTCCAAACCAGCAATCAGTCCATCTCCCGCTGCGACCAGTCCCTCGCCTTCGCCGGACATCAAGCCAACAGTTGCAGTAGAAATCGCCAAACTGCAAGCGGGAGAAATCGGATGGATTCAAGAAAAAAATGCCGTTTCTAAAGTAGCAACTAACCCAACTCCCAACCCCACTCAACAGGGGAAATGTGCTGTTGGTTATGACTCAACTCCCAATTCTAATTAATTATCGTCAGCGATCGCTCATTAGTTTTTTGTTATGCCAAATTTGGTTAATTACTCGCAATCAAGGGTATTTATTCAGATTTGTTCGTAGTGCGGACTTTAGTCCGCAGAATTAAAGCGGACTGAAGTCCGCACTACGAACCGTCACGCGCTTTATTTTAGAGTGGTACGATTTTTCTAAAGATTTGCTATGGATGAAGTCATAGCCCAGATTGGTTCGTAGTGCGGACTTTAGTCCGCAGAATTAAAGCGGACTGAAGTCCGCACTACGAACCGTCACGCGCTTTATTTGTGAGTGGTACGATTTTTCTAAAGATTTGCTATGGATGAAGTCATAGCCCAGATTGGTTCGTAGTGCGGACTTTAGTCCGCGAAATGGAGCGGACTAAAGTCCGCACTACGAACCGTCACGCGCTTTATTTTAGAGTGAGATATGCCGCTAATTCTGGAATTTCACCGGCGCGCTGCCACTCGGCTTGGCCCAGCCGTACTTTGGTGCGATCGGCAATCTTCTGCACATCTCGCAATTGCTTTTTCGTATAAGGCCCCTCGGCTTTACCGCTGCGGAATACGTACCATTCAGGCTGTTCTGGCTTAGGCTTTTTCGTTGGTGACGATCGCTTTTGAGGTGCTGACGTTGACTTTCTGACGGGCCTCATCCGAGTATTGCCCAACTCGGCTGCAAGCTGGTTGAGTTCGACTTCAACTGGATCGGCAGCGGGTAAATTAGCATTGGACGATCGCCTTTTAGCTGAATTTTTAACAGAGGGCTGACCCCTAGCAATATCTACTTCGCGACGCGAGCCCCAGAAATGCCACAGCAGCACCCAAACTAGCGCCACGATATATCCTAAAATCTGTTTTTCTGCTTCTAACCATTCTGAAGGTTCTCCAAACAGCCGAAAACCGATCGCACCAAATACGATCGCGATCAGATTAAAATAAATTAGATAAGTAGCATCATTAGCAGCTAAATGCCAACTCGTTGTATGGCGAACAAAAGATTGACTGGCTACTGTTTTATTGTGTTTCCACGCTTTTCTAGCTTGAATGTGACTGTAACCGGGAGAGTCAGCGGGCCACCATGTCGCAGCCCAATTAAGCAAATGCGCCGACCAATAATGCCAAACTGCATATCCAACTATACCGCTCCAAAATACGCAAACAACTAACAGAAAAGTTGTCAGCGGCAGTAGCTTTATTGGCATCATTTCGGCCGTGACAATAGTTAGTAAAAAAAACGGAGTACCGGTCAGAATTGGAACGAACAGGATTTCCAATATTTTTAGCAAATAGCCATAGAAAATTCCTAGGAATTTGACCAGAATTTTCATCAGCTTGGCAAAGCGGAAGTGATACAAATAAGTAGATGCGATCGCGCTTCCTAGAATTAAAGCAACGATTTCGCCCGAAAAATTTCCCATCGGCACCATGAAAAGGGCGATCGCCGGAATTCCCATAACAATAGCAGCAGGCAGCGTAGCAAATGCGATGATGCCTTCCCTCCAGTGTAGCCAAGGCGATACTGTTACTGTCGGCGACTGACTGTGGCGGCGGATTTCCACCCACTCAGCAAATTTAGCTAAGCCCCAATGGTAGAAAGCAAATAACGGTATCTGACACAACCAAGCAAAGGCGATCGCACCTTCAAAATCAGAATGGCTGATGTTGCGCCAGTACGCTGTGTTAAATCTGTAGTAGTAGTAATAATACCTAGGCAGCAGCACCCAAACAATCAGCCAAAAGCCAATGCTTAAGGCAAACCCTTTTGCCCATGATGCAGGATAGGGGAGAAACTTGGGCCAGTTATTCATCATGGCGACAATTTAAACGGATTTCAATATTGTCCCACTACACTTGATATTCGGCAATTGATTTAGCGTTAAATTTTCCCACTAGGAAACATTAGTCCTCTTCCATTCAGTCAAAAACAATCTCAAAATTATCTGCGTTTATCTCTGTTTATCTGCCCTTATCTGCGGTTTTCGCATCAATACAATCGATATTAGATTTGTATTGCATACGTCATCGATTAATACATCAACCCCCGATCAAAGGCAGATTGACGCTGATAAACGCAGATAATTTTAGATAATTTGTGAGTGAAAAAGGTGTATTGCAAATTAAGTAATTAGGAGCTTGCAAGTACGCTTTGTCTAAAATCTTCGTGATATTAGTTGACCTCATGAAATACTTCGGTCATTTTTTGATTGACAAATAGCAATGTTTATAGTATGCAAGCGATAAAATGGTGCTAAATTAATTTAGTTCCGGCAACGACCGCACCGGAAACAAAAGGTTACAAAAAATTTGGGTGTAAAGCCCCGTCATAAGCTCGACGGCTTTTTATTCAGATTTTAGAGGATTAAGGAGCAGCGAATCAAGAGAATTAATATTTTTTTATACCAAGGAGCGATTTAATCGCTGTATACTGAGAATATGAAAACATTGAAGTTTAAGCTGTACCAACACAAACGGAATAGATTTATCAAACGGTAAATTAATGCCGCAGGAGTAATCTATAACTATTGTATTGCACTCCACAAGCGGTACTACCGAATGTGGGGCAAACACTTAAATTGCGCTAAACTTCAATCTCATATTGCCAAGCTACGGAAGCGGAAAGAATTTTGGCAATCAGTTGGCTCTCAAGCAGTGCAAGATATTTGTCAACGCATTGAGAAAGCCTACCAGTTATTCTTCAAGCATCACAAAAAAGGAGTTAGACCGCCAAACTTCAAGAAAGTTCGTAAGTACAAATCATTTACCCGCTTTGCAAGCAGGTTATAAATTTCTGGGTGGAAATCGCCTCAAAATTGGGAGTCGAGTTTATCAATATTGGAATTCCAGAGAAATTGAAGGAAGAGTCAAGACCTTAACCATCAAGCGCACGACCCTAGGTGAATTGTTTATGATCGTGGTTGTTGACAACATTGTTGAACTAGAAGTAAAGTCCGAGACGAGTAGAATCGCTGGATTTGATTTTGGTTTAAAAGTGTTTCTCACGGTTTCAGATGGAACCCAAATTGAATCACCTCAGTTTCTTAAACAGTCACTCACTGTGATCAAAAAAGCAAGTCGGCAACATTCTAAAAAGGTAAAAGGTTCAACTAATCGGGAAAGAGCTAGGAAGAATTTAGTCCGCAGACATGAAGACGTTGTAAATCGTCGTTCTGACTGGTTGTGGAAACTGGCTCACGATCTAACCGATAGATTTGATGTGCTTTGTTTCGAGACATTAAATCTCAAAGGAATGCAACGTCTTTGGGGACGTAAAATTTCTGATTTAGCTTTTGGGGAATTTTTGCAAATCCTCGAATGGGTTGCCAAAAAAAAAGATAAGCAGATCGTATTCATCGATCGGTGGTATCCATCTAGTGAGACTTGTTCAAACTGTGGTCATGTCCTGAAAGAGTTGGATTTGTCGATCAGAGAATGGCGCTGTCCATCCTGTCAATCAGTAAATGGACGCGATCAAAACGCAGCTAAAAATATTTGTGTGGTTGGGGCATCAACCGCCCGAGTTAGGCGATGTTAGACAGGCGAAAGCCTGCAATTGCTGTTTGATCTCAGAATCCCCGCGCGTTTAGGCCGGGGAGTATGTCAAAATCAAACATACATTCTATTTCGATAACAATACTGTTTATAGCTTGAACTCTCAGTGTCCTACAACAACACCTCAACTCAATTTCAATTTGATTCGATCGACAGCGCCCTCGCAGACATGAAGGCAGGTCGGATGGTGGTAGTAGTCGATGACGAAAATCGCGAAAACGAAGGCGACGTGATTTGTGCCGCCCAATTCGCCACTCCCGACAATATCAATTTTATGGCAGTGAACGCCAGGGGTTTGATTTGTTTGGCCTTGAGCGGCGAAAGGCTCGATCGGCTCGAACTGCCCCTGATGGTCAGCAAAAACACCGATAACAATCAAACAGCCTTCACCGTCAGCATCGATGCAGTCAGCGGTGTCAGTACCGGCATCTCCGCCGAAGACCGGGCCCGCACCATCCAAATTGCGATTCACCCGGACACCAAACCTCAAGACTTGCGCCGTCCCGGTCACATTTTCCCGCTGCGGGCGATCGACGGTGGCGTTCTCAAACGCGCCGGCCACACCGAGGCCTCCGTTGACCTCGCCAGACTCGCCGGCCTCTATCCCAGCGGCGTCATCTGCGAAATTCAAAACCCCGACGGTTCGATGGCGAGGTTGCCGGAATTAATCGAGTATGGCAAAACCCATAACCTCAAAATCATCAGCATTGCTGACTTAATTAGCTACCGCCTAAAGCACGATCGGTTTGTCCGCCGCGAAACAGTCGCCAAATTGCCCACAGAATTCGGCAATTTCATGATTTATGCCTACCGCGACACTCAAGACAATTCAGAACACGTTGCGATCGTCAAGGGCGACCCCGCAGAATTTAAGGACAAACCCGTGATGGTGCGAGTGCATTCGGAATGTCTGACCGGCGATGCTTTGGGTTCGCTGCGCTGCGACTGTCGGATGCAGCTACAAGCGGCGCTGAAAATGATCGAAAATGTCGGTTCTGGTGTCGTAGTTTACTTGCGCCAAGAAGGTAGGGGCATTGGATTGGTCAATAAACTAAAAGCTTATTCGCTGCAAGATTTGGGATACGATACCGTAGAAGCTAATGAGCGGTTGGGCTTTCCCGCCGATCTTCGCAACTACGGCATTGGAGCGCAAATGCTCAACGATTTGGGGGTGCAAAAAATTCGGTTGATTACCAACAACCCGCGCAAAATTGCTGGTTTGAAAGGTTTCGGCATTGAAGTAGCCGATCGCGTCCCCTTACTGATAGAAGCCACAGATTACAACTCGATTTATTTGGCAACAAAAGCCGAAAAACTCGGTCATATGCTGCTGCAAACTTATTTAGTCACAGTGGCGATTCAGTGGAACGAAGCGAAGGAAGAAGGAAGAAGGAAGAAGGAAGAAGGAAGAGGGAAGAGGGAAGAAGGAAAAGACGAAGATTCTGCCATCCAAAATCGGTACGAACACCTCGAAAAACTGCGGCATTTGGCGGCCCGCCAGGATTTGCTGCTGCAAGAAGAAGCGCGGCCGGTGGGCATAGCTTTGTTTGGAGAAGGCTCCCTGATCGTTCATCTCGGCTTCGATCAAGCCGGACTCGCAGCCCCGGACTGGTACAAAGAGCAAAACCATCCTTATGTCAAGGCGATCGCCCAAATTCTCGAATCCATCAGCAAAGATCCCGATTTGCAAACATTAGAATTCCTGGTTTCCTCCGGTGGAGACCCGCTCAAAACCCTGCAAGTCGGGCTCGATCGCGAGACATTCCCCCTCGCACAAGTCGCGTCCGCCTGCGCGAGTCTTCAACCCCAAACAATTTATAGTTTTTCCGCTATTCCCGATTGAGGCCTGGGAGTGTCAAGCTAGGTTCAGCATTTAAAGAGAGCGAATTTGAGATGGACATGAACGTTGGTGACTTTCTGCACCGGCTCGACCTCCGGGGACAAGCGCTTAAAGGCACCAACCTTAGCGGTGCGGAGCTCCGGGGAGCCAACCTCAGAGGCACCGACCTCCGAGAAACCAACCTCAAAGGCGCTAATCTCAGGTATGCAGACCTGATCGAAGCAGATATGACCGGCGCAAATCTCAGTGGGGCGGATTTAACTGAGTCACTGCTCAATGTAGCCAACCTCACCAAAGCCGATTTGACCGGTGCTTTCCTCCGAGAAGCTACTCTGGTAGGAGCCGAATTCCATCAAGCCAACCTCAAAGGCGCAAGTTTGATCAAGGCCAATTTAGTTGGAGCAAATCTCCTCCAAGCCAACTTAACCAGAGCCAACATCAGCGGAGCCGATTTGCGCGGTGCTCAGATGACCGGCGCGATTTTAGACAAAGCCGTCTACAACAACCGGACAATTTTTCCTGACGATATTGATCCAGCCGCAATGGGAGCAATTTTGCTAGCTCCCAATGCGTCGCTGCCGGGATTAAATCTGGTTATGGTAGATTTGACTGAAGCGGATTTAAAGGGAGCCGATTTGCGGCGGTCAAACTTATACAAAGCTATTTTATTTGGAGCAAAGCTCGATCGGGCAAACTTAGCAGGAGCCAACCTCAGCGGAGCGGACTTGAGGGAAGCCAGTTTGAACGCCACGATTTTAGAAAAATCTGTTTATAGCAACAAGACTTTGTTTTCAGAAGGTATCGACCCCAGTCTGGGCGGAGCTTATTTAATTGCTCCCAATGTATCGCTGCAAGGGGTAAACTTAACCGGAGCCGACTTAAACGGGTCAGATTTAAGTGGAGCTAATTTGAGCGGTTCTAACTTAAGTTCGGTCAATCTCAAAAATGTAGACCTCAGCAGAGCTAGCTTAAAAAAAGCTTACCTCAAAGGTGCAAACTTGGAGCAAACAGATTTGAGAGGAGCCGATTTAAGCGGCGCAATTTTACACCAAGTAAACTTGAGTTCTGCTGACCTCCGGGGTGTAGACTTAACAAGGGCTGACCTCAGCGGCGCTAATTTAAGGGATGCCGATTTGAGGGGGACAGATTTCACGGGAGCTACTTTGCTGTTCGCTAACTTGAGCGGGGCAGACTTGAGAGGTGTAGACTTGACAAAAGCTGACCTCAGCGGCGCTAAGTTAACCGAAGCTGACCTCCGAAAAGCAGATTTGATGAGAGTAAATTTGGAGGGAGCAGATTTAACTGAGGCAGACTTGAGCGATGCTAATTTATTCCGAGTTAATCTCAGAGGTGCTAACCTGAAAGGTACTAACCTCAAAGGCGCAAGTTTTAAAGGGGTATTTTTGACCGATGCTTATTTGAGCGAAACCGATTTGGCCGATATAGATATGAGTCCGAGTTTTTTTGAATTGCCACTAGAATCGGAATGGTAATTGGCAGTTGACAGTTGACAGTTGACAGTTGACAGTTGGCAGTTGACAGTTGCTAGTTGGCAGTTGACAGTTGCTAGTTGGCAGTTGGCAGTTGATTAGTTGCTAGTTGGCAGTTGACAGTTGACAGTTGACAGTTGCTAGTTGGCAGTTGACAGTTGCTAGTTGGCAGTTGGCAGTTGATTAGTTGCTAGTTGGCAGTTGCTAGTTGCTAATAATTACCGAATAACTAATAAACGAATAACTAATAAACGAATAACTAATAAACGAATAACTAATAAACGAATAACAACTGACAACTGACAACTAATCAACTGACAACTAATCAACTGACAAATGACTAATGACAAACCGTTAGGCTCTGTTATTCAAGGTTCTCTGAGCAAGGGATTAGAAGTGCGACTGCACGCCGACGTTTCGGTGGAAGATATGAGGGTGGGGAAATTTCTAGTAGTGCGGGGGGTGCGATCGCACTTTTTCTGTATGCTCACCGACGTGTCTCTCGGAACTTCCAGCGCTCGCATTTTATCGAATCCTCCCAATCCCAACGACGATTTTCTTCTAGCAGTGCTAGCCGGTAGCAGCACCTACGGTACGATCGAGCTTTCGCCCATGTTGATGCTGACTGCGGAAAAAGAAAAATCTCAAGCAATCTTCGATCCCAGAGGGAACGGAGTCCCTGAGAAAAAGCTGGCATTAGGCAATTTGGGTTCTTTTGAGGCACAAAGTGGCGCCGATATGGAACTGCTGCCGGTCAAAACTATTCCCAGCCACTTTTCCCAAGTGTTTGATGCCAAAGAAACCGATTTTAGGGCGGTTTTTGGCTGGGAAGATGACCCGTACCGTTGCAATTTTGCGATCGGCAAACCGATTGACATGGACGTGGCTGTGTGCTTGGATTTAGACAGATTTGTGGAACGCAGCAACGGAATTTTTGGCAAGTCGGGAACCGGAAAATCTTTTCTGACGCGCTTGCTTTTATCGGGAATTATTCGCAAGCAAGCTGCTGTCAATCTAATTTTTGATATGCACTCGGAGTACGGGTGGGAAGCGGTTTCGGAAGGAAAACAATTTAGCACTGTTAAAGGTTTACGACAGTTGTTTCCAGACAAAATTCAGATTTATACTCTCGATCCAGAATCGACAAAACGCCGGGGAGTCCGCGATGCTCAAGAGTTGTTTTTGAGTTTCGAGGAAATTGAAGTGGAAGATATCTCGCTGGTGCAGCGGGAGTTGAATTTGTCGGAAGCTAGTATCGAAAATGCGATTATTTTACGCAATGAGTTGGGCAAGGGTTGGATTAACAAGTTGCTGGAAATGACCAATGAAGATATTCAAATGTTTTGTGAAGAAAAGCGGGGAAATAAATCTTCGATTATGGCTTTGCAGCGCAAATTAGAGCGTTTAAATGATTTGAAATATATTCGCAAACGCTGTCCGAAAAATTATGTAACTGAAGTTTTGCAGTGTTTGGATAGTGGTAAAAATGTAGTAATTGAGTTCGGTTCGCACTCGGATTTGCTGTCGTATATGTTAGCGGCAAATGTGATTACTCGCCGCATTCACGCATCTTACGTGCGGAAAGCTGAGAAGTTTTTGATGAGCAAAAATCCGTGCGACAAGCCGCAGCCATTGGTGATTACCATTGAGGAAGCTCACCGCTTTCTCGATCCGGCGATCGTGCGATCGACTATTTTCGGTACGATCGCCCGAGAAATGCGAAAATACTTCGTAACCCTGCTAATTGTAGATCAGCGCCCCTCCGGTATCGACGGCGAGGTGATGTCGCAAGTCGGCACGCGGATCACAGCTTTGCTAAACGACGATAAAGACATTGATGCTATCTTTACCGGCGTTTCAGGAGGCCAAAGTTTGCGATCGGTTTTGGCAAAACTCGACTCGAAACAGCAAGCATTAGTTTTGGGGCACGCCGTACCGATGCCGGTAGTCGTGCAGACTCGTCCCTACGACGAGCAATTCTACAGAGAAATCGGGGATATTGACTGGCAAGAAATGCCGGACGAACAAGTGTTTGCTGAGGCGGAATCTGCTAAAATGGATCTGGGATTTTAGATTGACCAATTCTATTTTGAAGTCATCAGTCATTGGTCATCAGTCATTAATCATCGGGAAGAAGGAAGAGGAAAGAAGCAATAAAAGTATTTGTAGGGTGCGTCGCTCTCTTTCAATCCCTCAATTTAATCGACAATCTTATAGCGACGCACCTTACACATCGGGTAGAATAAACAACCCTCCGTAACACTTGGCCCAACAATTGTTATGTTGCACGAATTTTGAAGAATGGTATTAGATTGGGGGATTGGGGGATTGGGGCATTGGGGGATTGGGGCATTGGGGGATTGGGGGATTGAGGGAGCGATCGGGCAATACCTCATCTTTATGAGAACTCCTATATATGCTTACTCACTCGCAGCAGAATTTGCGTAGCATATTTCACCAAGAATGTCAATAAATATTTTAAACGGTAAGTTGCAGCGAATACGGCGATCGAGTTCGGTTATCTCGCATCGCAGCATCTAGGCAGGGAGAAAAATTCAAGCGATGATAGAACAGAGAGCAAAAAAAGCCCTCGAATTGCATGAGTCTGTTTGTATGAGTAGGTTTGCATGAGTATTGTGAAGTTGAGTTGCAGTTAAAACTAGCAAGGAATTGAAAACCTTAAGGAAAAATCTAGAATCTTGACCTTAAGACAGAGGTTTTTAGCCTTTACGACCCTCAAAATTGGGAATAATATTGAGTAAAGTAAACTTAAATTCACTTCGCCGGAACAAGCTGTTAAAGCTAGCACTTTACGGAAAATCGACGGGGATTAGTAGAAAATCAAGCACAAAATTAATCCCAAACAACAAGCTTCTACCGATCGTCACCGATAAACATGAGGGGGTAATATCTCCTCTGTCGCAGTCTCGATCCCACTTACAAGAGTGGGACAGGGTATCACCAACTTTTTATCTGTTGTTACAAGGAGTGCAAAACTCACCCATGTCCACTACAACCCCTAAAACCAAAACAGTGAAAGCCGATCGCACAAGCAGTCGGCCATACTCCTCAACGGATACGGTTCGTACCTATCTGCACGAGATCGGTCGAGTACCCCTGCTAACCCGAGAAGAAGAGATTATTTTCGGCAAGCAGGTACAGCAAATGATGAAATTAATCGAAGCAAAACAAGCATTTGCTAAAGAATGGCAGCGAGATCTGACGAATGAAGAGTGGGCTGCCGAAATGGAGTTGACGGAAGCCGAACTAAACCGGATTTTGCAAATAGGGCGGCGCGCCAAGAAAAAGATGATTGAAGCGAATTTGCGTTTAGTAGTGGCGATCGCCAAAAAATACCAGAAACGCAATATGGAATTCTTGGATTTAATTCAAGAAGGAACCCTCGGTTTAGAACGAGGAGTAGAAAAATTTGACCCGATGCGGGGATACAAATTTTCTACCTATGCCTACTGGTGGATTCGGCAAGCAATCACCCGCGCGATCGCCCAACACGCCCGCACCATTCGATTACCAATTCACATCACCGAAAAACTCAACAAAATCAAAAAAGTGCAGCGGGAACTCACCCAGCAGTTTGGCCGTTCTCCTTCCCCTGCAGAAATTGCCACCGCCCTAGAACTGCACCCTTCCCAAATTCGGGAATACCTGCTGATGGCAAGACATCCAGTCTCTTTGGACTTGCGGGTGGGAGACAACCAAGATACGGAACTGCAAGAACTCTTAGAAGACGAAACTGCATCTCCAGACAACTACATTACCTCGGAATTGCTGCGACAAGACCTGAATACTTTGATATCAGAACTTACCCCGCAGCAGCGAGATGTGATCGTTCTGCGCTTCGGTTTGGAAGACGGCACCGAAATGTCGCTGGCTAAAGTCGGAGAACGGCTCAATCTCAGCCGGGAACGGGTGCGGCAGCTAGAACATCAAGCCCTCGCCCACCTGCGGCGACGCCAATCTCAAGTCAGAGAATACTTGGCTAGTTAGTGACTCAAAGAGTTGAGAATTTCCCCAAAATCTCAACTCTTTTTTTCGTATTGGTGCTGCTGGTAATGATGTTTTTATTTGAGAGTCGATCGCCCGCTTTGGCGATCGCCAAATTTATCACAACTAATACCATTTTTCTAAAGATTTGCTATGGATGAAGTCATAGCCCCCCCTTACTAAGGGGGGGTTGGGGGGGGTGATATGTAGCGCTACTTTATGAAATTGGTATAATTTTATAGTCCCGGACGTGGTGGCGATCGTCACCTTGGTTATATCAACTAAAATTTTTAGAATTCACCCACAGATTGCGTAAAAAACTAAGGTTTGAAGGTCTTAAGGCGTCCGGGACTTTTTAGATGAGAGTTCGGGAACCGGGCGGGCGATCGAAACTTCAAGTTAATAGCCCGCGTTAAGCCAAATACCCGGTGTCTTTACGAGCTTTTTGCAACAGAAGACGTGCTTCGAGGCAGCTATTAAAAATTTTGGGGCCCGCCAGTGGTTTTAACTTATTTGATATTAACAAGCAGTTTAGAAGGTATTGCGATCGCCCTTGCCCTCTCGCGCGGTAACTTCAGCATCGGATTCGCCCTGCGCGAGCCCGGACACTCGGACATCAAATCCGGCGTTTCCATCTCGCAATCCCCCGCAAATCCCCAGCCAGATACAGCATTCACAGGTTTAGCAGACGGTGTTTACCTCTACGGCCAGTCAAACAAGCCAGATGAAATTAAAAAAGAATATTTTGTCTTTGAAATGTGGCAGAGTAAAGTAATTGGGGCTTTTTACCTGCCTCAGTCTGCTTTTTACTGTTTTTACGGCAATGTAGACCGAACTCAGTTAAATTTAACAGTAGTGGACAGTTACGACGGCACTAGCTCTCCCTACTCAGTAAACCTGCAACGGTATCAACAACTTTCCGTCCTTAGCGACAACGATCGGCGAATTTTGGGTATTTGCAAGGAAGCTCACAAACAGGAAGCGTGGGGAAAATAATATTATTTTTCTCAAGATTTGGATCGCGGGTTCGATTCGTTGTATTGTTTGGGGAACTGCTATTAAAACTAGGGCGAAGCACCAATCTGCCAGCAGCAAAAACAATCTCGAAACCCAGTTTCTCCCTAAATGCTTCCCTATCAAACCTGTTATTTCTGCCAGAAATCAGGCTTATACCATTTTTCTAAAGATATGCTATAGATGAAGTCTGAGCCACCCCGAACTAGCGGGGGGGTTGGGGGGGTAATATCTAGCGCTACTTTATGAAATCAGGCTTATTTAACCAATCTAAGCGCAATTTTATTGCTCCGTCGAGTACAGCGAAGCCAAACAAGGCGCATTTTTTGAATGGGAAAATCTCAACCCAACCTTTTTTTTGAGAATATTTTCCCGTTTGGCTAAGATATTGTTTCGCGACAAACCAGGCTCGATCGCCATGCCGGAAGTCAGCGGATGTTAGCTGTATACTGCTTAATAAGGCAGTGCTAGAGTGCGTCATATCCTGTCCGATCGATTAACCGCAATTAAGATTCGATCGCGCGTGCGGACTTTAAGTCTGCAGCCGGAAAGCGGACTTAAGCCCGAACCCTGAATTTTTGACAGACACCACACACTCGGCAAGATGAAACTGCGTCGAAAAACACTATCAATAGTTGGCATTACCATCGCTGGGCTGACTAGCATTCTCTATGCCGCCTCCTCAAGCATCCTTTTGAGCAGCCTTGTCAAAGCAGAAGAACAAGAAGCCACACAAGTTGTCAAGGGAGCGCTCAACGTGTTCGGCCAAACCACCGATGATTTCAACTCGCGCTTTGCCGACTGGTCAGCCTGGGACGACAACTACGCTTTCATCCAAAACGGTAACAAAGAATTTATCGCCTCCAATTTGATTCCCGAAGGACTGGCTAATGTGAAAGTTAACATAGCCCTATTTGTCAATACTTCGGGCAAAATAGTTTACGGTACGGGTTTCGACAGCCAAAAGGTAAAACTAACCGCTGTTCCAGAAGCATTAAAACAGCACATTTCTCTCAGCGATCCGTTGTTGCAGCACCCCAACATCAACAGCAGCCTCGCTGGTATTCTGCTGCTACCGTCAGGGCCGATACTGATTACTTCCCGACCAATTGTCACTACAAAAAACACTGGCCCGATTCGAGGCACGCTGATATTCGGGCGCAATTTGGATGCTGCGGGGATTGCCAGGATTTCTCAAATTACTCGCTTGCCTCTGATTGTACACAGCGTTAATGAGGCTCAGTTACCTGCTGACTTTGTGAAAGCGCGGGAGAAACTGTCGGGGACAAAACAGATTTTGGTGCGTCCTGTCAGCGAAAATTTAATGGCGGGTTACGCTCTGATCCGGGATATTTACGATCGACCCGCGCTGCTGCTGCGAGTTGATATACCCAGAGAAATATATCGCCAAGGTCAAATTAGTTTGCTGTACCTGCTGGTGTCTGTAACGTTAGCGGGCATTGGGTTTGTCGGCTGCACTCTGCTGCTGCTAGAGTATCTGGTGCTGTCTCCCTTGAGCGGTTTGGCTTCATCAGTGAACCGTGTTAGCAGCAGCCAAGACCTCTCGATGCGGTTGCCGGTGACGGGCGAAGACGAGTTGTCCGACCTTGCCTATACTATCAATGGAATGCTCGGGGCGATCGCCAGTGCCGAAAACGAACAACTAGAAGAAAAAGCCCGCTACCGAGCCGTAGTCGAGCAAGCTACAGATTGCATTTTCCTGTGGGACGCTCAAACCAAACGCCTTTTAGAAGCCAATACAGCATTTAGAAACTTGCTCGATTACAGCCTGGAAGCAATATCGCAACTGACTATTTACGATATCACCGCCTACTCCAAAGACCTAATTGACAGCAATATCGAGTCCCTGCTGACCGACAAACAATTCAGAATGGGCGAAGTTCTCTACCAGCGCCGAGACGGTTCCTGCGTGGACGTAGAAGTAAGCGCCAGCGTGATTTCCTACGGCGGCCGCGAGATTATTTGCACTGTTGTCCGCGACATTACCGAGCGAAAACAAGCCGAAGCCGAACTGCGAGCCTCCGAAGAACGCTACAGACTTTTGTTTAAAAACAACCCCCATCCGATGTGGGTTTACGACTTAGAAACCCTCGAATTTATAGCCGTCAATCAAGCAGCTATCCACCACTACGGCTACACTCGCGAAGAATTTCTCGACATGACCGTTACCGACATTTGTCCTCCCCAAGAACTGCCAAGATTGCTACAAAATATATCCCAAGTAGATGCCGATATTGACTTGGCGAGCCTGTGGCAGCACCAGAAACAAGACGGCACAATTATTGACGTACAAATTACTTCTTATGCCCTGATATTTGATAGCAAAAATGCTGAATTAGTCCTAGCTCACGACGTGACCGACCGCTTGCAAGCCGAGGCAGAACTGTACAAAGCAAAGGAAGCAGCAGAAGCAGCTAATTTGGCTAAAAGTCAGTTTTTAGCTAACATGAGCCACGAACTGCGAACTCCTCTAAATGCAATTATCGGTTACTGCGAAATTCTGCAAGAAGATGCTTTAGATTTTGGCGCAGAAAATTTTATTTCTGATTTAACAAGAATTCACAATGCAGGCAGTCATTTACTGGGATTGATTAATGATATTCTGGACTTATCGAAGATAGAAGCCGGCCACGCGGAACTTGAATTGACAACTTTTGACCTGTCCGACGCAGTTCAAGATGTAGCTAAAACTGTTCAACCGCTATTTTTGCGAAACACCAATCGTTTGAATGTTGAGTGTCCTAATGATATTGGCGAATTGCATTCCGATAAAATTAAGTTTACTCAAATTTTGTTTAACTTGCTCAGCAACGCCGCTAAGTTTACCGAAAGAGGGACTATTACACTAAGCGTGGAAAAAATTAAAAATGATGAGAATAGTTGGGATGCTGAACAGTTTATTTTTAAGTGTACGGATACGGGAATTGGGATGAATCCCGAACAGCTACAAAAGTTATTTCAACCTTTTACACAAGCTGATGCTTCGACTACTCGCAAGTACGGAGGTACGGGTTTGGGTTTGGCAATAGCGCAGAAATACTCTGAGATGTTGGGGGGAGAAATTACGGTGAATAGCGAGTTTGGCAAGGGTTCAACTTTTACTCTCATATTGCCGGCATAGCTAGAATGTAGCCTTTCTCAAAAAAGTGAAAAGTCTGTCGATTTTAGATTTTAGATTTTAGATTTTAGATTTGGGGATTGAGAGATTGAGGGATTGAGGGATTGAGATATCGATACCTCATCTTTCGCTCGAACTGCTAGATCATGTCATATTATATCCTGTACATTATAACACAATACGGTTCACTTAAGATTGTCATTGCGAGGAACGAAGCAATCGCAGTATTTATTTTTCATAACTTTTTACCGCCTGGATCATCTTAAGTAAACCGTATTGGATTATAACAAAAACGGTTCGTAGTGCGGACTTTAGTCCGCTCTTGAATTGCGGACTGAAGTCCGCACTACGAACCATGTTAATACTCAATACCAGCTTGAGCTTTAATCCCTTGTTCTCGGAATGGATGCTTGATTAAAGTCATTTCAGTAACCAAATCTGCCCGTTCAATTAATTCGGGTGGCGCGCCTCTACCTGTTAAAATAACATGAGTTTCTTCAGGTTTTTGTTCTAAGCCGGAGAGAACTTGATCGACTTGCAAATAATCCAGTTTTAATGCTATATTAACTTCATCTAGCAGCACTAATTTAAATTCAGGATTGCAGATAAAAGTTAAGGCCTTTTCCCAGGCTTTTTGAGCGGTTTCGATATCTCGATCGCGGTCTTGCGTATCCCAGGTAAAACCTTCACCCATTGCATGAAATTCTAGCTGTTTTTCCCACATTTCAAAAACGGCTTTTTCTGCGGGTTCCCAAGCTCCTTTGATAAATTGTACTATGGCGACACGGTATCCGTGACCGAGCGATCGCACAACCATACCCAAAGCAGCCGTAGTTTTGCCTTTACCGTTACCAGTATTGACAATTATCAAACCTTTGTCTTTAGCAGCGCTAGCAATTCGCTGCGCCTGGACTTCTTGGCGGCGCTGCATTTTCTGTTTGTGCTGTTCGGCTGTTAAACCAGTGGTTGTAGTTGTTTCTGTATTGGTTTCCATGAGATTTCTTTTTTAACCGCAGATTAACGCAAATAAACGCTGATAGATTCAGGATGTCTAGTTATACCATTTTCCCTGAAAATACAAATTTAGGGATCTCCAAACTATTATCCAGTAAATCATCCCCAATCTAAAATCTAAAATCTAAAATCTAAAATCCAAAATACTCTTATGCCCAGACTGTTTGCAAGTTTAGCACGAAACCGGGCAAAATATCTTCTCCTGAAAGCTCTGTGGGACTTTCCAAAACTTCTGTTGCTTGCCCTTGGCGGTAAATTTCTACTCGGCGGGTTTTACGGTTGATTAACCAACCTAATTTGACTTGATTGTTCATGTATTCTTGCATTTTGTCTTGAGTATCTTTGAGGCTGTCAGTCGGCGACATCAATTCTAAGACAAAATCTGGGGCGATAGGAGGAAATTTTTGTTTTTGTTCGGGAGTTAGTGCATCCCATCTTTCTTTTTTTATCCAAGAGACATCGGGAGAACGATTTGCACCGTTAGGCAGTTTGAAACAAGTTGAAGAATCGAAACAAACTCCCAGTTTCGCTTGTCGGTTCCAAATTCCAAAATCAGTAGCTATTTCAAAATTGCTGTTTCCGGTTTCTCCTCCTGTGGGTGACATGACGATTATTTCTCCTCGGGCGTTGCGTTCAAATTTGACATCGGGGTTTTCGCGACACAGTTGATAAAATTGGTCGTCGGTGATTTGGGCGATCGCATCAAAATTAATGGTAACTGCTAGCATGGTATTATCTGTTGGTGAATCGGGTGGCAGCAGCCTTAATAATTTTTAAGTGTCTGTATCTATTTATGTATGGATAATATGAGATTTTGAACGATCGCGATTATCTCCATATCCCTTGCAAGTTTAGCACGAAACCGGGCAAAATACTTTCTCCTGAAAGCTCTGTGGGACTTTCCAAAACTTCTGTTGCTTGTCCTTGCCGGTAGATTTCTACTCGGCGGGTTTTACGGTTGATTAACCAACCTAATTTTACTTGATTGTTCATGTATTCTTGCATTTTGTCTTGAGTATCTTTGAGACTGTCAGTCGGCGACATTAACTCTAAGACAAAATCTGGGGCGATGGGAGGAAATTTTTGTTTTTGTTCGGCAGTTAGTGCATCCCATCTTTCTTTTTTTATCCAAGAGACATCGGGAGAACGATTTGCACCGCTGGGCAGTTTGAAACAAGTTGAAGAATCGAAACAAACTCCCAGTTTCGCTTGTCTGTTCCAAATCACAAAATCTGCATTAATTTCTGAATTGTAATTTCCGGTTTCTCCTCCTGTGGGTGACATGACGATTATTTCTCCTCGGGCGTTTCGTTCAAATTTGACATCGGGATTTTCGCGACACAGTTGATAAAATTGGTTGTCGGTGATTTGGGCGATCGCATCAAAATTAATGGTAACTGCTAGCATGGTATTATCTGTTGGTGAATCGGGTGGCAGCAGTCGGGAAAATCCGCCAACTAATCCGAATATTGAACAATCAGGATTGGTCTAGAATTTAATTGACTCGGAACCAGCGATAGCCGTAAGCTTGTAAGGGAATAGAGGGCGATCCGGCATCGAAAGATTCGTACAGGCGATCGCCAAATAAATCAAAAAGATTGGTATATTTGTTAGATTTGAGCGTAGCAGTACAAGGTTTGTCGGCTAGATTGTGAATTGCGATAACCGTCCGGCCTTCCCAATCGCAGCAGTGGGCAAAAACTGAAGCAGAATCAGTTTCCAAAATTTGCCATTTTCCCCTACCGAATTCAGGACATTGCTTGCGGATGCGGATTGCACGTCCGATCCAGTTAATTAATGATTTAGGATCGCGCTGCGCTGCGACAACATTGACTTGTTTGTAACTGTATTCTCCGCTGGCGATCGCAGGTCTGGCAAGAGCCTCAGTTGCAGCAGTCGAGAAGCCGCCATTTGGAGCATCTGACCATTGCATCACAGTGCGGACGCTGTTTCGACCTTCCAACGAAAGGTCATCTCCCATGCCAATTTCTTCTCCATAGCGCAGCATTGGTGTACCGGGCAATGTGAACAGCAAGCTGTAGATTAGTTCAATCCGGCAGCGGTCATTTCCCATCATCGGTGGTAAGCGACGACGAATTCCGCGCCCGAAAATTTGCATCCTTTTATCGGGGGCGAACGCTGCAAAAATTTCCTCTCGTTCCGATGAACTAATGCGGTCTAGTGTCAGTTCATCGTGGTGGCGCACAAAATTCAGCCACTGACAAATAGGAGGAATATTCGGTAAGATTTTTAGTCCGTCGCGCAGGGCTGTGGATTCTTGACGCGCTAGGGCCAAAAACAGATGCTGGTTCAGCAAAAAGTTGAACAGGACGTGCATTCTGTCGCCCTGATCAAAGTAGACTGGAATGCGATCGGGCGCGACATTTGCTTCTGCTAGCAAAACAGCATCAGCCTGACGCGATGACACAAATTCTCTCATTTCTTCCAAGAAACATCGCAGGTCTTCGGTACTTGTACCTTCGGTGGCAGTTTCTTTAATTAAAAAGGGAACAGCATCAATCCGAAATCCCGACACGCCCAATTCTAGCCAGAAACCCATAATTTTGCAGATTTCTTCTCGTACCGCCCGATTGGTAATATTCAAATCTGGCTGTTCTTTATAGAAGTGATGCAAATAGTAAGAGTTTGCTTGTTCGTCGTACTCCCAAATACTGTCCTCGACATCGGGAAACATCAGCATACTTGGATCGGTTTTGGGTGGATTTTTTGACCACACATAGTAATTGCGATATTTGGAATTTTCATCGCTACGTGCAGCAACAAACCAAGGATGGCGATCGGAGGTATGATTTACTACCAAATCGATCAGCACGCGAATTCCTCGTTCCCCTGCTTGGTGCATGAACTGGACAAAATCTCCCAGAGTGCCCAGTCGCGGATCAATGTTGTAGTAATCCATCACATCGTAACCATTGTCGCGGTTAGGGGAAGGATAAAACGGTAACAACCACAAACAAGTAATTCCTAGTCCTGATAAATAATCTAGCTTGTTGGTAAGTCCCTGAAAGTCGCCTACACCATCCCCGTTCGAGTCCAGGAAGGTTTCAACATCAAGAGAGTAGACTATTGCGTCTTTATACCAGAGGTCTTGCATATTAGTTACTTAAATTGAGATATTGTACCTGTGCCAAAAACCTGGTTTTTTACCAAAAATTAGCATCAAAACTTATATTTCTGGTTCACAAACCCGGTTATAAGTTTATTGAGAATTGTGCAAGATGTCCTATAGCGGTTCTCAAAAAAGTGAGGATAGCCCTATGCCCTATGCCCTATGCCCTATGCCCTATGCCCTATGCCCTATGCCGTTCGCGTACCTCATATGAGAGATCGAAAGGCTATATCCTGTCCGATCTACCGTAGTAATACCAATTTCATAAAGTAGCGCTAAATATTACCCCCCCCCAACCCCCCCTTACTAAGGGGGGGCTAAGACTTCATCTATAGCACATCTTTAGAAAAATGGTATAAGATGCGATCGCGCGTGCAGATTTAATTTTTTTTTTGCACTTTACGGACTAAAGTCCGCACTACGAATCGTTTTGGTTGTGGCAATCTACCGGACGCGATATCAGTTAAATATACCACCTTTTGTAAGTCGTGACGGCATAATAGTTGTGTTTTTTGCTGCCAACTACTCATCTACCCAATTGAGCAACCCAAGAGAAGTAACAGCTCCAAAAAAGTGAGCGCCAATCATATTGACGTTTGCCATCGTCACAAAAATATCTAGGGAACGAATCACATTTTCTGGCATATTAGTTGCGAGCGCTTGTGGTTGAGCGAGCGTTTTTGCTAAAACTACACCCACGGTTCCTTCCGAAGCGATAAACGCGATCAGTAGCCCCACCAAACTAGAATTTAATCCAATTCGTAAGGCTTGAGTAATATCTTCTTTGCTGGGATAGAACTGGATATCGCCTCCTTGCAAACGTCTGCCTAAAAGCCGATATCGAAAATCCCAAAATATTCTAAAAGCAAGCAAGACAAGACCAACAATCGCTAAAACTACGCCGAACCCAATACCTGGATTATTGGGTTGCTCGCTCAGGTTGCGGCTCAACATGGCAAGTATTAAAGTAATACCGGAAACCGCACCAAACAATAACTGTACCCAGAAGCTAAATCGACTGAACCAACGAAAATTTTCGATGAATTTGGTTTGGAGCAGTGGTGGCGATACGGATTCTGATTGATTCATGATATACACCTTATTGCTGAATTGATAATTATCACAAACGAGACAAGGAAGAGGTTCTTTCGGCCGGTCGTCCGGGGGCAAGCGATCGCTCCTGGACGCATCAATGCCTTCAAACCTTAGTTTTTTACTTAATCTGTGGGTAACAACCAATAATTTTAGTGCATCAAACCCGGTTTCTCATCATCCCGGAGTGATATCATGTCCGATCGATTAGCCTCACAAAAACGGTTCGTAGTGCGTCCTGGTGTCCGCAGTTTAAGAGCGTCCTGGTGTCCGCACTACGAACCTGATTTATCGGGCTTAATTGATCGCACACGATATGAGTCCTCTATTAGACTTCTCCTCTAAAATCCTGTAAAGAACAGGCTCAAATAGCCTGTTCCACAAGAGTTATTTGAGAGGTATATTCATCAGTCAGGAATGGCTGAGGGATACACGCCTGTAGAAACTAGCACGGGTTTGTTGGTATACTCGACTTCTAGCTTCTGCTTCAAGGTCAAATCCCATTGCAGATCATAGTCCCGCTCAAGTTCAGCGAGGACAAACTGACGCAGCACACCGGTTACGGCAACTTTCTCGCCTTCTTTCACGGTTGGTTGTGGAACGGTGTGTATCACTAACAAATCTTCTCCGCCAATTAATTTGTCTTCATCCAAGGTGAACGAGTTTGGACTTCTGATGCTTTCAACTTCACCACTCACCGCTAGTGTCTTGCCGTAGTATTTTTTGGGGTTTGAGGTGAGTTCCCCCGGTGTGGGGGATAGCGCCATCGATTGTGCAATGATCGTAGGTTTACTTTCGTACTCGGCGTACAGGTTTGGCTGTAAGCCTAATTTGTACTCGCGCTCGATATCTGCAAAGACAAATTTGCGAACAGTTCCCGTTACTTGAATATCTTGACCAGATTCAGCCGGCAACACAAAAGGCTTGCCTGTGGCATTGACAACCAAAATCGTTTCGCTGCCAAAAAACTTCTGATCGCTAATTGTAAAAGTCGATGGGCCCAATTTATTGATGGGTTTACTTCTGACCGTCACAGTTTTACCAAGCAGTGCTGCTGTTTTATCGACCACATTCTCAGTTGTCGTGGCAACCGTTCCGGGCGTTGCAGGTGCCGTAGCTTCCCGCTGTGGGGTAGAACAAGCCGGAAGCAGCATGGCGGAGAGTGCGAGGGCGATCGCACTTACCCGAGCATTCGATAGCTTGTGAGTAGAATTGTTTAAACGATTATTAACCATTAAAAAACCTCCTTGATTTTCCTGTTTATTTTGTTCAGTGTTGGACGTATCAAGCCCCAAAAACTCGGTTTCTGCATCAAGCATCTCAAGCGAGCAGCCATTATTTTCCCAGAAATCAGTTTTTTTTGCCTTAGTCCTCTTGTTGGTGAAGGTACGGAATTTGTGTTCAAAACCTGGTCTTTCTATTACCTAATTCAAAAAAACTTGACCGTCAGATTGAATTCTTAAAACCCCTTGATTGTCATCCAAATTAGCCGTTTCATCTAATAAAACTGCTAGCATCTCCGTTTGAGAACTAGACATGGGTTTGACTTTCAGCAGTCCTCCATCTACGCGCACCATTGTGACAGTCACAGGCGTTGGTAGATTTTGCATAATAATTTCTGCTCCGCGTGCTAGCATTCGGGATTCGGTATGCCCGATCGCTTGATAGGAAATCGGCGCATTTGTGCCGTTTGTTAATTTCACGCTCACCTGACCTGCCATTGGTGTGACAGTGGCAATGGGAGTCTGTCTTGTTCTTGGCAAAGGTGGTTGTGTAACAGTCGTTGGCCTCACGGGAGGAACCATATTTTGACCTAACCCTTGCTGATTCAATCTTTGACTTGCAGCATTCGGCCGACATCCCTGGGGAACCAGAACATTACTGTTATAAGGTTCTTCATAATAAATGCCCGGACAGGAGTTGAGTGTAGAAAGAGGAGTTGCTGATGCAGCAAGTGGGATGCTTGGCAGACCGATTAATAAACTTCCAGAGATAATTTGTAAGATCTTTGGAGTTTTTTTCCAACGATTGAGTTTATTCATAGATACCTCATGTATGGAATCTTTCAAATTTAGTCAGAGTTGGCCCGTTTTTTAGCCAGCAAACAGTCGCTGGTAACTGCTTACTTTTGAAACAGTACCAAAGTTTGTTCGCTGGTGCGATCGCCGCTGTTAGAACTGAGGTTCACTTCGTATCGGGTTCCTGGTAGAGAAATGGTCGGATTAAAAGCAAAGCTGAAGTTACCTTGGTCGTCCGCTTTAATTGTGCGTTCGACGATGTTTCGTTTAAACCCAAACAAACCTGCTACAGAAGAATTCGCCTGAACCTCGACATTAACTGTGGCATTTGGTGCGCTGCGTCCTTCTACTTTAACCGTCCCGCTGACGCGAGCATTTTCTTCGGGAGTGATAATTTCTAGAGGGATTTCGGCAGTCTCTACACTGCCATCATCACCAGCAACTAAATCTCGATCTAAACGGGAACGAATAACTTGATTCCCCGACTGCAAACTAGCAGTAACCGTCGCACCTTCCGGGGGGAAATAGTCTTGGCGGCGGATCGTATATCCGCCTGTGTAAA
>Ga0335395_10000440_pt1 | contig 26096 bp, 22 predicted proteins | sample MAT02_FD_205744 | JGI IMG/M metagenome (GOLD analysis project Ga0335395, IMG submission 205744) | Freshwater microbial communities from Lake Fryxell liftoff mats and glacier meltwater in Antarctica - MAT-02 (spades assembly) (version 2) ... | reverse complement strand
GGTGAATTCGCCGGGCCGCGCCGAGCGCGCGCCCAGTTGCAGGCAGCGATCCAGCAGCATTCGCAGCAGAGCGGGGCTGCCGTGCGCCTGCAGTTCAACCACGTCCTCGCCGGTGTAGGACGCGGGCGCAGCGAAATACAGCAGCAGTCCGTCGTCGATGATTTCGCCGTCAGCCTGAAGGAAGCGCGTGTAGTGGGCGTGCCGCGGCCGCGGCGCGATGCCGCCGAGCGCCTGCGCGATGGCGAGCGACTGCGGGCCCGATAGCCTGATCACGCCGAGCCCGGCGGGGCCGGCAGCGGTGGCGATGGCGACGATGGTGTCCGCTGCGGCCCGCTCTGCGTCTGCGGCGGAATTCGACGCGTTACAGTCCGCCGACGAAGAGTCGTGCATCGGCTGTCCTTGAGCTTGGATCCGGCAAGTGCCACGTTCAAAGCGCGCTGTCGGTACGGAGCTCTTTGTCGGGGGCGAGAACGGCCGCCTGCGCCCGCGCTGCAAAGGGTCCCGCGCTGCGATTGAAACCGTGCTGCTGCGGGGAGACCCAAGCCGCAGCCCGCAGTGGCGGGCTATGGCTTGTGCAATCCGGCGGCCCTCGACTCAGACTTTGGCGGCGAGAGTCGCGTGCTTGCGGGTAATCACCCACTGCTGCAGCAGGCCAAGCGCACCGTTGGTGGTCCAGTACAGCACCAGGCCGGCCGGGAAGAACGCGAACATCACGCCGAAGGCGATCGGCATGATCTGCATGATGCGCTTCTGCATCGGGTCCATCCCCGGCGTCGGCGACAGCTTCTGAGTCGCCCACATGGTCAGCAGGTTGAGCACCGGCAGGATGAAGTAGGGATCCGGCGCGGTCAGGTTTTGAATCCACAGGGTCCACGGCGCGTGCCGCAGCTCGACCGATTCGATGAGCACCCAGTACAGCGAAATGAAGATCGGAATCTGGATCAGGATCGGCAGGCAGCCGCCCATCGGATTGATCTTCTCTTTCTTGTACAGCTCCATCATCGCGGTCTGGAACTTCTGGCGGTCGTCGCCGTAGCGTTCCTTCAGCGCCTCGATCCGCGGCTGCACCGCACGCATCTTGGCGAAGCTCTTGTACTGCGCCTCCGACAGCTTGAACAGCGCCAGCTTGATCAGCACCACAAGCAAAATGATCGCCCAGCCCCAGTTGCCGGTGATGTCGTGCAGGGTGCCCAGCAGCCAGGCCATCGGCTGGGCGAGCAGAGTAAAAATGCCGAAATCGAGGGTCAGTTTCAAGCCGGGCGCGACGCCTTCCAGCCTGTCCTGCAGTTTGGGCCCCAGGTACAGCCGCGCGCTGCTCTCAAGCGAACCGCCCGCGGCTAGATCCTGCTGCGGGCCCAGCGCACGCACGCGGTAGCGGGTGTTCTGCTCGATGCCGGTGGTGAAGGTTTGCGCCTCGTCCGGGGCGGGAATCCAGGCGGCAAAAAAGTAGTGCTCGAGCATTGCGATCCAGCCTTGGCTGGCGGTCATTTCGAGCGGTTCATCGGCGAAGTTGGAGAACTTCAGCTTGTCGAATTTCGTTTGTGGACTGAACCAGGCGGCGCCTACAAAGCTGTAGGCGGCAGGATTGGTGAAGCTCGATCCCGCCAGTGCCGGCGGCTGCACTCGCACCAGCTGACGGTAAGCCTTTAGCGAGATCGGAGTGCCGCTGGCGTTCTCGAAGCGATCGCTGACTTCGACCGTATAGCTGCCGCGCTCGAAGCGAAAGGTGCGGACCAAGCTCAGTCCATCCGCGGTTCGCCAGCGCAGGGGCACTTCGAGGGTTGGCGCACCGTTGGCCAGCGTGTATTCGTCTGCGTCGGACTCGAATCCGCTGAAGTGTGTGGGCAGATCGCTGCGGTTCCCGGTGTAGCCGGTTTGCGCCATGAACAGGCGCAGCGGCTCCGTGCTCAGCAGACTGACCGGCTCCGCGCCCGACGTGGGCTGCTGCCGATACGCCAGCAGCTTGGCGCTGACGACCGAGGCTCCGGAGCTGTCGATTTCGAGCTCCAGCAGATCGGTGCGGACGCGCACCCGCTTGCCGCTGCTGACCGAGTCAGGCGTGGCTCCGCTGACGCTTGAACTCGTGCTGCTCTCCGGCTTGAATTCGGGCACATCGCCAGCTTCGACGACGAGCGGCGAGAGAGCCGCCTGGGCGTTCGCGGACGCTGCAGGCTGGGGCTGGGGCCGATGGTAGTCCTGCTGCCAGGTATCCCAAACGAGATAGCCCACCAGCACCCAGGCAATCAACAGAAAAGTACGTGCTTGGTTCATTCGGACGCTCCGTCGCTACCGGCGCCGGTGACGGGCTCGGCAGACGAGGTTGGAGGGGAATCACGCTCGGGCCGGGGCGCCGGGCCGGCAGGCGCTGCGCTGACGGCGTGCGTGGAACTTGAATCGGTAGTCATTGTGACCTGCGGGGCCGGAGGCTTCAACGCACGCAGCCGCGGTAGCAGGCTTTCAAGATCGCGTCGGAGCTGGGTGGTGGTGGCGGCGGCGGCCTCGCGGCGGCCCATGAAGACGTAGTCGCCGACCGGCAGATGGACGCGCTGCTGGCGAAAAAACTCGCGGGCGACCCGCTTGATGCGGTTGCGCACCACTGCGCGGCGGTCGACCTTGCGCGACACCGCAAACCCAAGCCGCGCCACGCCTTCACGCCCATCGCTGTTCAGCAGGGCAATACACCGGTAGTAGGCGCCGCCGAGGCGCTTGCCGGCGTCCATGCAGCGGCTGAACTCTTTCGGCTGCCGCATCCGCGCGGAATCGGGCAGGTTGAGCTTCTGCGCGGCGGGCGATGGGCGGGTCTCAGCAGCGGTCAAAGGGTTATTCATGTCGGCCTTGATCGAGCGTGGCGCGATTGCGCAGGCCTGCCGCCGCAAATGCAACAGGCCCGGCGTGAGCCAGGCCTGTCGTTGCGGGAGTCTGCGAGAGCATCTCTCCGCGCTCGCCTGCCGCGGCTGCGGCAGGCAGTTCCGATTACGGGCAGAGGCGCTTGCGACCCTTGGCCCGACGCGCGGAGATGATCTTGCGACCGTCGGCGGTCTTCATGCGGGAGCGGAAGCCGTGAGTACGGGCGCGTTTGAGATTGCTGGGCTGAAAGGTGCGCTTCATGGCCGCGGCCTTGTGTAGTGTGGACAGAAAGACCGCGGAGCATAGCGGCGGCTCTCGGACTGTGTCAAGCCTGCGCCGGTTGGCAGTGCGCATGCCGCGGCGTATGCTGGCAGGCCGTTCCGGCTCGCGCGCTCGGCCCGCTTTTTGTATCCGCGGCCCGTCTTGCACGGGCGGTCATCCCGATCCCAGATGCTGCGGCCCCGCCAGCGCACGCCAGCGCTGCCCTGCTGCGGCCTCGCACTTTCCCGGAAGCTGCATGTCTCCCTGGCTGCGCTGTCTTGAACGCCTCGAAGCCGAACTGCCGGCCGAGAATTTCTACACCTGGATCAAACCCCTGCATGCGCAACCGCATGAGGGTGGTCTGGCCCTGTTTGCCCCCAACGCGTTTGTTGTGGAAACCGTGCGCAGCGAGTATTTGGCGCGCATCGTCGAACTGCTTCGGCACTACGCAGGTGACGAGACTCTCGCGGTCGACCTGGAGCTGGGCACCCCACGCAGCAGCCGCGACACCCTCACGGCGGACACGAAAACGCGCGGGTCTGCGGTGCGGCTGAATGCGCCCGGCCCGCAAGCTAGACCGATCAGCAGCAATATCGATCCGCTTTACACCTTCGACAACTTCATCGAAGGCAGCTCGAACCAGCTCGGTCGCGCCGCCGCAATGCAGGTGGCCAAAGAGCCCGGTCGCGCCTACAACCCGCTGCTGCTGTATGGCGGCACTGGCCTTGGCAAGACGCATCTGATGCATGCGGCCGGCAACTACATGCTGGCCTCCAACCCCGGCATGCGCGTGCTGTACCTGCGCTCTGAGCAATTTTTCGCAGCCATGGTCAAGGCTCTGGCCGATAAGGCGATGGAGCAGTTCAAGCGGCAGTTTCACTCTGTGCACGCGCTGCTGATCGATGACATCCAGTTTTTCGCAGGCAAGGACCGCACGCAGGAGGAGTTTTTCCACACCTTCAACGCGCTGTTCGAGCTCAAGCAGCAGATTATCCTTACTTGCGACCGCTACCCGAAGGAAGTGGACAACCTTGAACCGCGCTTGAAGTCGCGGCTCGGCTGGGGTCTGTCGGTCGCGATCGAACCCCCTGATTTTGAGACTCGCGCGGCCATCCTGCTGGCCAAGGCCGCGCAGAAGAACGTTCCGTTGCCTGAGAATGTTGCTTTTCTGATAGCGCGTCGGATGCGCTCGAATGTCCGCGATCTCGAAGGCGCCCTCAACACGCTGGCGGCGCGCGCCAACTTCATGGGGCGGCCCATCACCGAGGAATTCGCGCAGGAAGCTCTGCGTGATCTGCTGCGCGCGCAGCAGGCAGTGATCTCGCTCAGCAACATCCAGAAAACGGTGGCGGACTATTTCCAGCTGCGAGTGTCTGATCTGCTGTCGAAGCGGCGCACCCGCTCGCTGGCGCGCCCCCGGCAGATGGCGATGGCGCTGGCCAAGGAGCTGACCGAGCACAGCCTGCCGGAGATCGGTGACGCGTTTGGCGGCCGCGACCACACCACCGTCATGCATGCCTGCAAGGTGGTCAGGGTGCTGGTTGGCGACGATCCGAAGGCGCGCGAAGATTGGGACAAGCTGATTCGGCGGCTGACGGAGTAGCGGCGAGCAAGAACAGTGTGTTCCACGGGCATCTTGGTAAGCTGTGGATAAGCCCTGTAGGGCGTGTGGGTTGATTTTGGGGGCGGATTTTATCCACAGCCCATCCACAGTTGGACAGGGCTTGGCGCACAGCCCTTGAAGAGCCGAAAAAAGTAACCAGATCAGTCGGTTATGAGGGTTATCCCGGGAAATCGGCGACACCATCATCACCATAGTCTTTTAAAAGAGCTTAAAGAGCATGAGGGTTGAGGTATGCGGTTTAGTCTGACGCGTGAAGTGTTGCTCAAGCCCCTGCAGCAGGTTGTGGGCGTTGTCGAGAAGCGGCAGACCATGCCGGTGCTCTCGAACGTGCTGTTCGTTCTGGAGCAGGGAACGCTGGCGCTGACCGCGACCGATCTCGAGGTGGAGATGGTGTCCCGCGTGGGCTGTGCGGACGGTGAGCCCGGTGCAATCACGATCCCGGCGCGCAAGTTTTTCGAGATCGTGAGGGCGTTGCCCGACGGGGTCATGGTGAACGTCTCGGTAAACGGCGATCGAATCTCGGTGAACGCCGGCCGCAGCCGGTACACGCTTGCTGGCTTGAGCGCAGACGAGTATCCAAGCACGGACGAGTCCGAGATCGTTGATCGGCTCAAGCTTTCGGAAGGGGCGCTGAAGCGCGCTTTCGAAGGAACTGCGTTCGCGATGGCTCAGCAAGACGTTCGGTTTTATTTGAACGGGCTGTTGCTCGACGCCGAAGGTGATCGGCTGCGCTGCGTGGCGACGGACGGCCACCGGCTGGCCCTGTCGGAGGTTGAGCTGTCTGCAGGCCCCCAGGTCAAGCGTCAGTTGATCGTGCCGCGCAAGGGTGTCCTGGAGCTGCTGCGCCTGCTGGATAGCGGCGATCGCGAGATTGAGCTTGAAGTCGGGCGGTCGCACCTTCGGTTGCGCCGAGACGATGTGAGTTTCAGCTCCAAGCTGATCGACGGGCGATTCCCGGATTACGAGGCGGTCATACCGCTGGGTGCCGACAAGGAGGTCAAGGTCAATCGCGACGCTCTGCGCACCGCGCTGCAGCGAGCGGTGATCTTGTCGAATGAAAAGTACCGAGGGGTTCGGCTGGAAGTGGAGCCCGCCGTGCTTCGCGTGGTGGCGCACAACCCGGAGCAGGAGGAAGCTGTGGAGGAGGTTGAAGCCGACACTTCGATCAGCGGGCTTTCGATCGGCTTCAACGCCAGCTATCTGCTTGAGGCGCTCGCCGCCCTGACCGAGGAAGACGCCCTGCTGCTGTTCCGGGATTCCGCATCGAGCGCGCTGGTGCGCGAGCCTAGCCACGGTCGCAACCGGCACGTGGTAATGCCGATGCGCCTGTAGGCGCTGATCCATGCGTTTGCAGCATTTCAGCCTTGGCGGGCTACGTGTATTCGCCGAGGCTGAATTCTTTCCGGGCCCCGGAATTAATTTCATCACGGGTTCCAACGGCGCGGGGAAGACAAGCCTGCTGGAGGCCGCTTTCATCCTTGGGCAAGGGCGTTCCTTCCGCGCGCCGCACATTGAGTCGGTTCTGCGTTCGGGCTCTGATGTGGGCTGGGCTTTTGCGGAGTTGGCCGTTGATTCCAGCCAAACGCGTCGCGTTGGGGTTGCCCGGTCTCGGGGGGGCGGTTGGGATGTGCGGATTGACGGGCGCCGTTCGGACCGTCTGGCTGACCTGGCTGGGGTGTTCCCCGTGCTGTGTTTTGACCCCGGTTCGCACGCCTGGGTTTCAGGTCCTGCCGATCGTCGCCGGCGTCTGCTTGATTGGGGAGTGTTTCACGTGGAACGCCCGCCCCTGTCGCTGTGGTCGAGCTATCAGCGGGCGCTTCGCCAGCGCAATGAGGGCCTCCGTAGCGGGGATCCAAACCTTGTGGAAATCTGGGAGCCCGCGTTGGTAACAGCAGGCGAGGCCATCGATTTAGCGCGGCGCGCGTTCCTTGATCGTTGGCTGCCCGCGGTGAAACAGCGGCTCGCTTGGTTGTCGCCGGGTTTAGCCAACCTCCGCATCGACTATCGCCGGGGTTGGGGCAAGGCCCACCCCGGACTGGCTGAGGCTTTGTTCAGCCACCGTGCGCGTGATCGAAGTCTCGGATACACGGTGGCCGGACCTCACCGCGCTGAACTCGCGCTGCGCATCGAGGACGCCGAGGCGCGCGATCGATTGTCCCGCGGGCAGTCAAAGATCGTGGCTCTTTCGATGCTTCTGGCGATGGCCGAGGTGTATGGAGCGCAGGGCGGCGGCTTGCCCCTGCTGCTTCTCGATGACCTGGAATCAGAGTTGGACCCCGAGCGTTTTGAGAGAGTTGTCGCTTGGCTGGGCGACCAAGGCGCGCAGTGTTTGATCACCGGGGTAAACGGCGTTGCGAAGCAGCAAAACGCTTACCCCTATCGCGTGTTCCACGTGGAACAGGGCCGAATCACCCCCCTGCTATAATTCGCCTCTTTCGCGCGCCGGTTACACGCTGGCCGCTGCTGACAGCCAGGACACCCATGAGCGACCAGACCCCAAACGACTACGATTCCAGTCGAATTACCGTCCTCCGCGGTCTCGAGGCCGTGCGCAAGCGCCCGGGCATGTACATCGGCGACGTGCATGACGGCACGGGTCTTCACCACATGGTCTTCGAAGTGGTCGACAACGCCATCGACGAAGCCCTTGCTGGCCACTGCGACACGGTGGTGGTGACGATTCACGCAGACGGCAGCGTCAGCGTAATCGACAACGGTCGCGGTATTCCCGTCGACATTCACCACGAAGAGCAGCGCTCGGCCGCCGAAGTGATCATGACGGTCCTGCATGCGGGCGGTAAATTCGACGACAACAGCTACAAGGTCTCGGGCGGTCTGCACGGCGTTGGCGTGTCTGTCGTCAACGCGCTCTCTGAGCATCTGACCCTCCGGATTTGGCGTGATGGCTTCGAGCACCTGCAGGAATATGCGCTGGGCGAGCCCCTGTACCCGCTTAAGCAGGTCGCCGCATCGACGCGGCGCGGTACCGAAGTCCGGTTCCTGCCGAGCCGGCAGATCTTTTCAGATACTGAATACCACTACGACATCCTGGCCAAGCGCCTGCGCGAGCTTTCGTTCCTGAATTCTGGCGTGCGCATCGACCTGACGGATGAGCGCAGCGAAAGGCGCGACCAGTTCCGCTATGCCGGCGGCATCCGCAGCTTCGTAGAGCATCTGGCGCAGCTGAAAACGCCTCTGCACCCGTCAGTGATCTCGCTGTGTGGCGAGGAAAACGGGATCGTTGTCGAAGTGGCAGTGCAGTGGACCGACGCGTATCAGGAAACGATGTTCTGCTTCACCAACAACATCCCGCAAAAAGATGGCGGAACCCATCTTGCCGGCTTCCGCGCTGCGCTGACCCGCACGCTGGGCGCCTACATCGAGAAATCCGGCCTCCTCAAGCAGGCCAAGGTCAACATGGCCGGCGACGACATGCGCGAAGGCATGGTGGCCGTGCTGTCGGTGAAGGTGCCCGATCCAAGTTTTTCCTCGCAGACCAAGGAAAAGCTGGTCTCGTCCGAGGTGAAGACCGCGGTTGAAAGCGTGGTTTCCAAGCGTTTTGAGGAATTCCTGCAGGAGCATCCGCAGGACGCCCGCCATATTGCAGGCAAGGTGGTGGATGCCGCCCGTGCCCGCGAAGCGGCGCGCAAAGCGCGCGACCTGACCCGGCGCAAGGGCGCCCTGGACATTGCTGGCCTGCCCGGCAAGCTGGCGGACTGCCAGGAGAAAGACCCGGCTCTGTCGGAGCTATTCCTGGTCGAGGGTGACTCGGCGGGCGGCTCCGCGAAACAGGGCCGAAACCGGCGCACCCAAGCCATTCTGCCGCTGCGCGGCAAGATCCTGAACGTGGAGAAAGCGCGCTTCGACAAGATGCTGGGCTCAGCCGAAGTCGGCACCTTGATCACGGCGCTGGGCTGCGGCATCGGGCGGGAAGAGTTCAACCCCGACAAGCTGCGCTACCACCGCATCATCATCATGACCGACGCCGATGTCGACGGCTCGCACATCCGCACCCTGCTGCTGACGTTCTTCTACCGGCAGATGCCGGTGCTGATCGAGCGCGGCCACGTGTATATCGGCCTGCCTCCTCTGTACAAGCTGAAGCAGGGCAAGCAGGAGCTGTATCTCAAGGACGACGCTGCGCTCAACGCCTATCTGATCAGTCACGCTGTGGAAGGCGCGGAGCTGGTCTGCGGGGAGGGCCAGCCTGCCATTTCGGCAACCGCGCTGGAGCGCCTGCTGAGCCTGTTTGGCGCCGCCCAGGACAGCATCCGTCGACTTGGGCACCGCCACGACGTCGCTATCCTCGAAGCTCTTCTGGAGCTGCCACCGCCCAGCGCGGCGCTGAACGGAAGCAGCGAAAGTGCGGAGGCTTGGATTGCTGCGCTGCAGCACAAACTTGCGCGCACCGGTCTCGGCAAGCCGCGCTATCGAATCAAGCTGCGACCCGCCGAAGCCGAACAGGCCGCCGCGCTGGCAGTGGAGCGCCAGCATCATGGGCTGAGCCTGCAGCAAGTGTGGCCGCTGACCATGTTTGACTCCAACGAGCTCAAGTCGGTCCTGGACGCTGCCGCCGAGATGCACGACCTTCTGCAGCCTGGCGCAGTAGTCACTCGCGGCAGCCGCAGCCAGCCGGTGTCGAGATTCGCCGACGTCCATGGCTGGCTGTTCGAGGAGGCCAAGCGCGGCCGGACCATCCAGCGATTCAAGGGCTTGGGTGAAATGAATCCCGAACAGCTGTGGGAAACCACGGTCAACCCCGAAACCCGCCGGCTTCTGCGCGTGCGCATCGAAGACGCCGTGGCGGCCGATGAGATCTTCGCGACCCTGATGGGCGACGTGGTTGAGCCACGCCGCGAGTTCATCGAAGAAAATGCCCTGAAAGTCGCAAATCTGGACGTCTGAACCCGTCCCCTTCGCAGCTTTCCGGCGAATCCGTCGACCAGCGCACCTGACAGCTGCAGTTACCGGCGTGTCGTAGCGGGCCCGTTGCTGTGGGCCTGCTCGCTATACTGCACCTGAACGGGGTGGCCGCCACCGCCCCGGTCCCACCGCACCCTCACTGGTCGCGCCTGCCCCATGAAGAAAGTCCATCTCTACCTGCTCGCCCTGGCCCTGACCCTGGTCGGTGGCGCCGCCATCTACTACAAATGGAAGGTGCTGGACTTCCCGCTGCGGCCGTCTACTGAGGTCGAGGTGTGGACCGTGCAGGCGCGCGTGCAGTACCAGCCCCGCAAGCCGGGCAATACGGTGATCCTGCAGCTGCCGTCAATCACACCCGGTTTCACGGTGATCGAAGAGCGCTTTGTCGCTCGCAACTACTCGCGACTCGATGAAACCCGACGCGAGGGCCGAGAGGTCCAATGGTCCGTCCGTCGCGCCACCGGCAAACAGGCGCTGTACTACCGAGCGACCGTCGTTCGCAGCAGAGACATGTCCCCAGTCGAGGCGACCCCGCGCAAGGCAGACCCCCCCACTCTCGACGAACCCTACGCAACAGCCGCCCAAACTCTGCTCGATCAGGTGCGCGAGGGGTCTTCTAACATACCGACGTACGCCAAGGAGTTGGTCAGGCGCATGAACATCAGCGCAGCCACCGAAGAGGTCGCGCTGCTGACTGAAAGTCTCGCGGATGCCGACGCACGGGCGCATTTCGTCACCCAACTGCTGGCCATGCGCCAGATTCCCGCCCGCGTGATCCGCGGGCTGCTGCTCAGTGATGCCCAGGGCAGCACCGAGATCAGGCCCTGGCTGCAGGTCCACGATGGCGCCGAGTGGGTCACCATCGACCTGCAAACGGCGGTCGACGGCTGGCCGGAAAACCTGCTGCTGTGGACCGCGTCGCGCGCGCCGCTGCTGCAGATCGAAGACGCGACCCGGCCCGAGGTGTCGTTCAGCGTCAGCGGCAATCTCGCCGACGCCATCGCAATCGCCGAGCGCAGGCTGGAGGTGCAGAACGCGGATCTCGTTCGCTACTCGCTGCTGAGCCTGCCGCTGCAGACTCAGGAAGTCTATCGAGTGCTGCTCTTGGTGCCGATCGGTGCCTTCCTTATGCTGCTGTTGCGCAACATCATCGGCATCAAGACCTTCGGCACCTTCATGCCGGTACTGATCGCGATCTCCTTCCGTGAAACCGGACTGCTGGCGGGCGTGCTGCTGTTTGTACTCGTGGTCGGCGCCGGCCTGCTGGTGCGCTTCTACATGGAGCGACTGCGGCTGCTGCTGGTGCCGCGCCTGACTTCGGTGCTGATCCTGGTGGTGCTGCTGATGGCCGCGGTGTCGGTGCTCGCCAATCGGCTTGGCATCGAGGTGGGTCTGTCAGTCGCGCTGTTTCCGATGGTGATCATGGCGATGACCATCGAACGCATGTCGGTGGCCTGGGAGGAACGCGGCCCTGGCTTCGCGCTGAAGGAGGGCATCGGTTCACTGGTGGTGGCCTGCGTGGCCTATCTCGCCATGAGCTGGGCGCTGCTGGAGCACTTTTTATTCGTGTTCCCCGAAGGACTGCTGATTCTCCTCGCCGCCACGCTCGTGATCGGCCGCTATTCCGGCTATCGCCTGAGCGAGCTGTTCCGGTTCCGCTCCCTTGCACGCGAGCTCGAGGAAAAAGAAAAGGCCGAGACCGCGACGCCGGCTCAGGGCAAGGTCTAGCGCCATGCTCAATTTATTCGCGGTGGCAAGACGCCTGCGCCAGATCGGCATGATCGGCCTCGGTCAGCGCAACGCAGACTACATTCTCGCCTACAACCGCCGTCGTTTTTATCCGCGCGTCGACGACAAACTGATCACCAAGCAGCTTGCAATCAACGCCGGTCTGCCGGTTCCAGAGCTGTACGCCGTCGTGCGAGAAGAGCACCAAATCAAAGAACTGCACGCCAAGATCGCGAACCACGACCATTTCGTGGTCAAGCCCGCGCATGGCTCCGGCGGCGATGGAATCCTGGTGATCAACGGCCGACGAGGCGACAAGTACCGCCGGGCAAACGGCCAGTTGATGGCTCGGGACGAGTTTGAACACCACCTTTCAAACGGGCTCTCCGGCCTGTTTTCCCTGGGCGGACATCCCGATCATCTGCTGGTTGAATACTGCGTGCAGTTCGACCCTATTTTTGATCGGGTAAGTTACAAAGGCGTTCCCGACGTCCGGATCATCGTGTTCCTCGGCTATCCGGTGATGGCCATGATCCGTCTACCCACGCGGCTTTCCGACGGCAAGGCCAACCTGCACCAAGGCGCGATTGGCGTGGGTATCGACCTGCCTACCGGCGTGACCCAGCGCGGGGTCTGGGGCACGGAACCCGTGCGCGAACATCCGGATACCGAGAACAGTATTGTCGGGCTTGAGATACCCCACTGGCCCGACCTGCTGGAGATGGCCTCGCGCTGCTACGAACTGTCCGAACTCGGATACATCGGAGTAGATTTTGTCCTGGACAAGACCAAAGGACCGATGATTCTAGAGCTCAACGCTCGGCCGGGCCTGGCTATCCAGATCGCCAACGGCAACGGCCTTCTGCACCGTTTGAAGCGGATCGAAGCGCTGCGCGACTTGGGCCAGCTCAGCAGTAATCCCTCCGAACGCGTCGCGTTTTCCCGCGCACACTTCGGCACCGTCTGATCGCCGAACGCAGCCCTTCGGGGCATGCGCCCGCGCCGCTGCGGCGAGACGGCTTGAGTCGTTGCTCTAAATCCGGTTAGGCTTGCAGACCGACCGGGGCTGGACTCAGCCCGCCGAAAAACTTCCAGGACTCGCCGATGCGCAACGCCAACTCCATTCTGAAGGCCCTGCTCGCTCTGCTGATGTGCCTGATCGTGTCCGCTCCAGCCGAGGCCCAGCGCCGCGGCCAACAGCCGGCCGAGGAAGTGCTGTTTCCCAACGCGCTTCGCGAAGAGCCGAAGATCAAGCCGGTCAATCGGCTGCAGAGACAGCTCAAGGCGGTCTACGACAACTCGCTTGAAGAGGACAAGCAGGCTGAAACCGAAGCAGGCGGCAAGCAGCTGCTGGCCTCGTCACAGGCTGGACCGTACGAGAAAGCTCTGGTCAACCAGCTGCTTGCGCAAGTCGAACTCGGGCGAGACGACCCCGGGCGCGACAACTACCTGGCCGCGATTGCCTACTATCAGGCCGCGCTGGAATCCGGTGGACTAACCAACAATCAGTACTTCCCGGTGATGCAGAACGTCGCCCAGCTGCAGTTCCAGGAAGAGGATTACAGCGGCGCTATCGAAACCTTCAGCCGCTACATGCAGGAAAGCCAGACCGAGACTGCACAGCTGCTTTCGCTGCGCGGGAATGCCTACTACCGAATGGAAAATTACGAACAGGCCGCGGCGGATCTGCGCAAGGCGATGGGTCTGCAGGACACGCCTGATTCGGCCGTGTCGCAAATGCTAATGGCCAGCCTGTTCGAGTTGGGTCGGAACGAAGAAGCAGCGAGCGTCGCGGCGGAGCTGCTGCAGAAGGAGCCGCAGAACGCGAATCTGGTGCGCAATCTCTCGGCCATCTACGTCAATGGCGATCAGATTGACAAGGCGATCGAGGTGCTTGCCGACGGCCTGCAGCGCGGCGTGACCGCAGAACAGCGCGACTACATCGAGCTGTCAAAGATGTACCGCTACGCCGAGCAGGACGTCAAAGCCGCCGAGCTGATGGTGAGTGGTCTGTCATCAGGCGTGGTTGAGCCCTCGCTGGAGATCTATCGCGCGCTGGGCGAGGCCTACTATTTCTCCGAGAATATCGCCCAGGCTTCCGAAGCCTTCGGCAAGGCGGACGAGTTTGCAACCGATGGCGAGATGGCGCTGAACCATGCTCGCACTCTGGCGGAACTTGAGCGTTGGGCCGACACCAAGGCGGCTGCAAACCGGGCCATCAGCAAGGGCGTGAAGCGCCCTGGCGATGCCTACGTGATCCTCGGAGCCGCCGAGTTTGGCCTCAATAATCAGCCTGCTGGCCTCGCTGCCTATCGCGAAGCCGCCAAGTATCCCGAGACCAAGGCCATGGCAGAAGCATATCTGCGACAAACCTCACGTCGTTGACGCTTTCTGACCTTTTTCCAGATAGGCTAGCCGCGCTGCTTGGTATAAGCTACGCCGTTCCCACGCTGTTCAGTTTAATGGGCTGGATCTCCAGTCCGAATGGCTGATCGCCGACTACGACATCGCGCATGACAGACAAGCTAGAAAATCCCGAAAGCGACAACCGCGGCCTTAGCTGGGTGCGAATCATTGGTCTTGCGGCCGCGATGTCCATTCATGGTGCCGCGTTCCTGCTGATGATGGTCCCTGTGCCACCGCCCCAACAGGGCGAGAAGGCTGAAGAGGTGGTGGAGGTGACCTTCATCGAGCCGCCGCCGCCACCGCCGCCGCCGCCACCACCGCCGCCGGAACCGCCAAAGCGGCCGCCGCCGAAAGTGATTGAGCGTCCACGGCCGTTGCCGCCGCCGCCGCAGGACGCACCGCCCCCGGTGATCTTCGACGAGGCTACGCCGATGTCGATCACGGCACCGCCCCCAGCGCCACCGGCGCCGGCTGCTCCGGCACCGAGTTACTCGGCAACCGAAGATTCCACCTATCGCCGACTGCGTCCGCCGCGCTATCCGGCGCAGGCGTTGCGCCGTCGCGAAGAGGGTGAAGTGATTCTTCGGGTTCTGGTCGGCACCGACGGCATTCCGCTGGAAATCGAAGTCGACAAGTCGAGCCGCTCAAGACTGTTGGATCAGGCCGCTGTTCAGGCGGTGCGCGACTGGATATTCAATCCGGGCGTGAAGGAAGGAGTCGCAGTACAGAGTTGGGTGCTCGTTCCGATTAAGTTTTCTCTACAGTGACGCCAAACTAAAAGGGTAAGGGCCATGCAACAAGATGCTTCCAATGCGCCGGTAACTGACGCTGGCACCGCAGCTCCGGCAGTTGATGCCGCGATGACCCAGGCCGCCACGCCTGCACCCACCGGCGCCATGGCTGGCGGCGTTGTGGCGGATTCCGATGCCGACGCCATGGCACAAATGGGCTTTGCCCACATGTGGGAAGAGATGGTCAACAAGCCTGGCGAGTTCGCCATGTCTTGGATCGTCATGACAACCCTCGTGGTGATGTCGGTGGGCTCCTGGTACTACACCGTCATCAAGGCGATCAAGAATCAGGTGATCAAGGCGCGCGCCAGCCACGTCGTGCGCACTTTCTGGGAAACCCAGAATGCGCAGGACGCCATCCGCTTCATGGAAGATCAGCCCGCCAGCGAGCCGTTTTCCAAGATCGCGCTGGACTGCGCCATTGCCGCCGCGCATCACCAGAAAAACGAAGGCTCGCGCTTGGCCGAGACCCTCAACCGCTCGGAGTTTATCGACCGCGCCCTGCGTCAGGCCGTAACCCGCGAGAGCAGCCGGCTGGACAACGGCATGACCTGGCTAGCCACCACCGGCGCGGCCGCGCCCTTCGTCGGCCTGCTCGGCACCGTGTGGGGCATCTATGGCGCCCTGATCCGCATCGGTGCAACCGGCTCTGCGTCGATCGATGCCGTTGCCGGCCCAGTGGGTGAAGCGCTGATCATGACCGCTCTCGGTCTGCTCGTCGCGATCCCGGCGGTGGTGGCGTACAACGCCTTCAATCGCGTCAACCGGACCACCAACTCCAACTTCGACACCTTCGCGCATGACCTGCATGACTTCTTCGCCACGGGTTCGCGTGTGGGTGAAGTGGCGCCGGCCAAGCGCTGAGCCTAGCGACCCACAGCAATCAAGGGAGGTTCAGCCATGGCCTTTAGCAACAACGGAGGAGGAGGCGGCCGAGAAGGTTTGCCGATGGCGGACATCAACGTCACGCCGCTGGTGGACGTGATGCTCGTTCTGCTGATCATTTTCATGATCACGGCACCGTTGATGGCCCACAAGATCCAGGTGAAGTTGCCGGAAGCGGATCTGCAGGTCATGGCACCGGCAACGCTCGGCACGCCGATCACGATCGCAATCAAGGCTACCGGCGAACTCTACTGGAACGATCAGCCGATCCAGACGGGGCTGTTGGAGTCGCAGCTGGCCGTCGAGGCGCAGAAGAACCCGCAGCCGCGGGTCGACATTCGAGCCGACAGCACCACGCGCTACCGCCTGGTGTCCGATGTGGTGAAGACGGCGAAAGCGGTCGGCATAGCAAAAGTCGGCTTCGTAACCACGCCCGACCGCTGATTCGGAACCTAGGAGAACACCCATGGCATTCAGTACAGGCGGTGGCGGCAGCGGGCCGATGGCGGACATCAACGTCACACCACTGGTGGACGTGATGTTGGTGCTGCTGATCATCTTCATGGTCACGGCGCCGATGCTGTCGCAGGAAATCCAGATCGACCTTCCGCAGCCGAGCACAGCGAAACCCGAGAATCCTGTCGAACCGCCGCAGCCGATTCGCTTGAAGATCGACGATATAGGCAACCTGTTCTGGGACAATTCGCCGATGCCGCAGTCGGCGCTGTTGCCCTCACTGCGCGTTGAGGCCAGTCGCGACCCCCAGCCGACGCTGGAGATCGAGGCGAGCCAGGAAGTGCAGTACCGGGTGCTGACCGAAGTTCTGGCAACGGCGAAGAACGCCGATATGAAGAAAATCGGTTTTGTCGAAACGATGTAGCTTCAAAACGCAGAGCCAGCACAGCCAAAGGCCGCCCCCGGGCGGCTTTTGCTTTTGCCGACCACGCTGAGCCATGCTCGCAGCGGGGCGCACTGCTCCGCGCCGGAAGGCGAGTGCCGGCGATACCGATGGCAAAGGACGGCCGCGCAGCGAGGTCACCACCATGGCACTTTCAAGCGCATCGAATCGGGACGACTTCGCCGGCATCAACATCACCCCTCTGGTAGACGTGATGCTGGTGCTCCTGATCCTGTTCATGATCAGCGCGCCGCTGCTGATGCAGAAACTGGAGCTGCCGCTCGCAAACGGCTCACACCCGCCGGGCGCGCAGCCGATCAAGCTGAGCCTTGGCATTGATTCTGGCGGCGTGGTCAGTTTGGAGGGCAGGGCTCTGAGCAAGGCCCAGCTGCAGGGAATCCTGGCGATGGAGGCCAGCCGCGGCGAGCGGCCGATGCTCAGCCTTGACGCCAGCGCAGATGCACCCTACCAGTCGGTGGCCGAAGTCCTCAGCCTGGCCAAGAACCTCGGGCTGGAGCGCATCGAACTGGCGCAGCGCTGACCGACACGCCCGCGCGTGAGCCGGGGCCGCCAAGCCCCGGCTCACCTTAAAAGTCGGCGTGGATCGAGACAGCAAGCGCTGCTGCCGCTAAAGGAGCACGAGCAGCGACGAACAGCGACCGCTAGCTCGCCTTGGAGAGGATTGCCAGGTAGCGCCTTACAGTCTCGTCGAGGCCCGCGTAGAGGGCTTCGCTGATCAAGGCGTGGCCGATCGAAACTTCCGCGAGTGCCGGCACGCGCGCCGCGAACAGCCCCAGGTTGGCCTGGTTCAAGTCGTGCCCCGCGTTGACGCCCAGACCCGCGGCGACCGCATCGGCTGCGGTGGCCATGCAGGCGGAGAGCGCGGCTTCCGGCTCACCCCAGGCGAAGGCATCTGCATAGGGCCCGGTGTAGATTTCAATCCGATCAATGCCAACGAGCGCCGCTGCAGCGGCGGCGCGGCTGCCGGCGTCTACAAATACGCTCACCCGTGCGCCCATTGAATGGATCTGCTCGACGATCGGGGCAAGGCGCGCAGAATCGCTCTGTAAATCAAAGCCGTGGTCCGAGGTGATCTGTCCGTCATCATCGGGCACCAGCGTGACCTGCTGCGGCCGCGTCGCCCGCACCAGCTGCAGGAAGCCGGGATAGTCGGCGCGCGCTCCCGCAAACGGATTGCCTTCCAGGTTGAGTTCGATGTGTTCGGGGCGCCAGCGGGCGATGTCATGAACGTCCTGCGGCCGAACATGCCGGCAGTCCGGCCGCGGGTGCAGGGTGATACCGCCGCAGCCCGCCGCCACAGCCGTCTGCGCGGCCTTCAGCATCGAGGGTTCGGAGCCGCCGCGGGAGTTGCGCAGCACCGCGATCTTGTTGAGGTTGACGCTCAGCAGCGTTGACATCGTCATTCCACCGTGACCGACTTGGCGAGGTTGCGCGGCTGATCGATGTCGGTGCCTTTCAGCACCGCGACGTAGTACGCCAAGAGCTGCAGCGGGATATTGAAGACCGCCGGTCCGATCAGATTGCCGCCAGATTCGACGCGCAGCAGTGCCCCGCGCTCTGGCGCCAAGGGCACTTCCACGTCCATATCGGCGAACACGAACAGCTCGCCGCCGCGCGCGCGCACCTCCTCCAGGTTGGACTTGAGCTTTTCCAGCAGCTGGTTGTTGGGCGCCACGGCAATCACCGGCATGTGCTCGTCGACCAGCGCCAGCGGACCGTGTTTGAGCTCACCTGCAGGGTATGCCTCGGCATGGATATAGGAAATTTCCTTGAGCTTCAGCGCAGCTTCGATCGCGATCGGATAGCTGGCCCCACGTCCCAGGAACAGCGCGTGCTGCTTGTCGACGAAACGCTCGGCCAGCTTTGCCACCTGCGGTTCCAAAAGCAGCGCGTCGGCGACCCGCCGCGGCAGCGTGGACAGCTGGTTGACGAGCCGCTCGTATTTGGCGTCGGCCATGCCGTTCAATCGACCCAGCTCCAGCGCCATCAGCGCCATTGCCGCCAACTGGGTAGTAAAGGCTTTGGTGGACGCCACGCCGATCTCTGGGCCGGCACGGGTCATCAGCACTAGATCGGATTCGCGAACCAGCGACGATTCCGGCACGTTGCAGATCGCCAGCGCGCCGAGATAGCGCGATTCGCGTCCGCTGCGCAGTGCAGCCAGGGTGTCAGCGGTTTCGCCGCTCTGCGAGATCGCCACGAACAGCGTGCCTTCAGGCACCACTGTCTTACGGTAGCGGTATTCGCTGGCAACCTCGACGGCGCAGGGCAGGCCGGCCAACGCTTCGATCCAATATTTCGCCACCATGCCGGCGTGATAGCTGGTGCCGCAGGCGACGATATGCAGCTGTTTGACGCGCGCAAGCAGCGCTTCCGAATCCACGCCGAACACGTTCGGCAGAACCCGATTACCGCTGATACGCCCTTCAAGCGTGCGCGCCACCGCCTCCGGCTGCTCGTGGATTTCCTTCAGCATGTAGTGGCGATATTCGCCGCGCTCGACCGCATCGGCGCTGAGATCGGTGACTCGCTCTTCGCGCTGCACCGCCGCACCCTGCGCATCGAACACGCGATAGCCGTCGCGGCGGATCTCGACGATGTCGCCTTCCTGCAGGTAGATAAATCGATTGGTGACGCGCAGCAGGGCCTGCACGTCCGAGCCCAGAAAGTGCTCGCCAATGCCAACGCCCACCACCAGCGGGCTGCCGCGACGCGCGCCGATCAGTCGGTCCGGCTCATCCTTCGACAGCACCGCGATCGCATAGGCGCCGTGCAGGCGGGCCGTCGCGGCCACCACCGCCTGCAGCAGATCGTTGCCCTGTTTCACCAGCGACTCGATCAGGTGAGCGATCACCTCGGTGTCGGTTTCAGAGGTGAATTCATAGCCCAGCGCGCCGAGCTCCTTGCGCAGCTCAACGTGGTTTTCGATGATCCCGTTGTGCACCACCGAAACCCGATCCTTCGAAACGTGCGGGTGGGCGTTCTCGGTGCTGGGTACACCGTGCGTGGCCCAGCGGGTGTGCGCGATGCCCACCTGCGCAGCGACCGGCTCGGCGACAAGCAGCTGCTCAAGATCGCGGACCTTGCCCTTGGCGCGACGGCGCTCCAGCCGGCCACCGTCGAGCACGGCAAGGCCAGCCGAGTCGTAGCCGCGGTATTCAAGCGCGTGCAGGCCCGCAATCAAGATGGCTCCGATATCGCGCTGGGCGACCGCTCCGACGATTCCGCACATGCAGGTAGCTCCGAAAAGGCGCGGGCAGGGGCACCCGTGCAAGACGTCCAGCCCACGCGTGCGCGCAGGATCAAGGGCACAAGAATAGGCGACGCAGCGGACACTCCCAAGCAAACAAATTAGATCGCCCGCAAAACCCGAAGTTGACGCCGACACCGGGCCTCTCTGCAGCCGGATGGGACCACTACCGCGGCAGAAGCTGCAGCTGCAACCGGCCAATGCGGCACAATCCGAGGCCCATTCTTCTCGCAGCCTGCGCATGTCCGAGCCCGACGCCACCCGAGACCTCGCCGCCCCGTGGAACCAGGCCCAGCCCTGGAGAACTGACGATGCCGGCGAGCTTGAGATTGCCGGTCGTCCGCTCTCGCGAATCGTCGAAGCGACGGGTCAGACGCCGTGCTACCTCTACGATCGCTGGCGCCTGGACGCGCGCGTGGCGCATTTGCGCGCCTGTCTGCCGGCGCCCATCAAGCTGCACTACGCGATCAAGGCCAATCCCATTCCGGCTCTTGTTGGCCATCTGGCCAGACTCACCGACGGCCTGGACGTGGCCTCGGTAGGCGAGCTGCGAGTCGCCCTCGACGCCGGCACCGATCCGCTGAACATCAGCTTCGCCGGGCCCGGCAAGCGCGATGCAGAACTCCGCCAGGCAGTGGCTGCCGGGATCCTCGTGAATATCGAATCCCCGCGCGAGCTTGAGGCACTGAGTCAAGCCTGCGAGAGTTTCGGAGCATCCGCGCGGGTTGCCGTGCGCGTCAATCTGCCGTTCGAGCTGAAAGCCTCCGGCATGCGCATGAGCGGGGGCGCCAAGCAGTTCGGTATCGATTCTGAACAGGTGCCGGCGCTGCTCGCAGACATCCGCAGCCGCGGGCTGGCGTTCGAAGGCTTCCATCTCTACGCCGGCTCGCAGAACCTGAAGGCGGCAGCGATCGCCGAGGCGCAGGACCAGTGCTACAAGATGGTTCGCGGCTGGGCCGATATGATGCCGGCGCCGCTGCGCAGCCTGAACCTGGGCGGCGGCTTCGGAATCCCTTACACGCCGAGCGAATCGCCGCTGGATCTCGGGCCGGTTGCCGACTCCCTCGCCGCGCTCCAGCAGCGGTGCGCGCAGGATTCTCCGCAGGCTCATCTGGTGCTCGAACTTGGCCGCTATCTGGTCGCTGAGGCCGGCCTGTATGTCACTCGGGTGATCGACCGCAAGCAGTCGCGCGGACAAACGTTTTTGGTCTGCGATGGCGGTATGCACCATCACTTGGCGGCCTCCGGTAATTTTGGCCAGGTGATCCGCCGCAACTATCCAGTGATGGTCAATGCGCGCCCGGAAAGCAGCGAAATCGCCAGCGTGGTCGGGCCGCTGTGCACGCCGCTGGATCTGCTGGCCGACCGCATGCAGCTTGGCGAGGCGCACGTGGGCGATCTGGTCGTGGTATTCCAATCCGGGGCCTACGGAAAAACCGCCAGCCCGCGCGAGTTTCTCGGCCATCCCGAGCTGATCGAGGCGCCGGTGTGAGGCCCTGCGCTGCGACCCGAAATGAGCGCCTGCTTCTGCGCGTTGAGGCACTGATCTGCCGGCAGCCGGGCTTGGCGGCCGCTGCGGCCGCGGAGCGATCGCGCGCATGAATCCGCTCGATCAGGCCAAGACGCTGTTCTACCGGGCGCTTGAACTTCACGGCCGCGAGCAGCTGCCGCAGGCCGAGGTCGTGTATCGGGAGGCGCTGGCGCTGGCGCCTGAGCGCGTTTCTATACTCGCCAATCTCGGCGCTGTGGTGGTCCGCGACGGGCGCTATGAGGAGGCCCAGCAGCTCGCGCAGCGCGCACTGCAGCTCGAACCCGATTGCCCTGTGGCGCTGGCTGTGTTGGCCGAGATCGAACGCAGCCACAAGGGTCCCGCGGCAGCCTTGGCTACGGTCGGGCGCGCACTATCGGGCAACCCCAACGAGCCCGATCTTCTGCTGCACAGCAGCGCCATGCGCGCCGAGCTGGGCCAGTTTGCCGACGCTTTCGACGACTGCGAGCGCGCCCTCGTCCTGCGCCCGGCGCACGTCCCCAGCCGCCTGCAGCGTGCGCTGCTGAACCTCGACCTCGGTCGATTTCAGGCCGCGCTGGACGAGCTGCAGGCCCTGCTCCAGCAGGACCCCCGTTTTCTGCCGGCCGGCGAAGCCTGGGTCAAGCTGCTGAACACGCTTGAGCCCGGCGATGCACTGCTGCAGCGGGTCCAGCCCGCACTGATGGTGCGCGCGCTGGACACGCCGTGGGCGCCCATCCGTCAGCTGCTGGCGCTGGCCTGTCGACTGCTGCAGGCCGAACCGAAACTGGCGGCCTGGCTGCAGCGCATAGAGACGGCTTGGCCGCAGCGCTTGCCCGACTACAGCCTCGCCGATCTGCGGCTGGCGCCGGCGGTGCTGGATTCGGCGCTGCTGCGGGCACTGCTGCGCCAGCCGGCGCTGCCAGATGCGTCCCTGCAGCACCTGCTGGCCAACCTGCGCGCCTGGCTGCTGGCGCGCGCCAGCGCGGCGAAGACGCACGGGGAGTCGCCACAGCTGCTGGCTTTTCACTGCGCGCTGGCCGCTCACTGCAGCCGCAGCCAGCACGTCTATCCGCTGCTTGAGGGCGAGCGCACGTCCCTGCTGCAGCTGCGCCACCGCATGCTGCTGGCGCTCAACGCCGGCCAGCCGATTGCTCCGGGCTGGCTGCCGGCGGTGGCCTCCTACCTGCCGCTTGCTGGCCTGCGCGATGCTCAGCGGCTGCGTGAGCGGGCGTGGCCTACGCCGGTGCAGGCCCTGCTCAACAGCGCGCTCATCGCGCCCACGCCGCTGTTGCCGGCGCTGCGCTGGAACCGCGGCAGCGTCAGCCCGCGCGCAATCAGCCTGGCCGACTATCTGCTCGAATGCCGGGTTCCGCTCGGCGGCTTCCGTCTGCCGTCGGTGCCCGATCCGCGGGTGCTGGCGCTGGCCGCAGGCGCCGGCGAATGGGCGATCGAACTCGCCGTGCGGGTGCTGGGCGCGAAAGTGCTTGCGCTGGATCCGGACTCCGACTGTGCCGCGGCCTGCCGTGAGCAGGCGCATCAGCTGCGGCTGCCGCAGCTGCGCTGTGAAGTCGGCGCCTTGGCCGCCGCTGGTGCCGGCGGTTACACCGTGATCGACAGCGGCCGCAGTCTGCTGATGACCGGCGCCGCGGCGCCGCAGCTGCTGGAACTCAAGCGCTGGCTGGCGCCGCGCGGCCTGCTGCGGATTCGGATCGCCTCCAGCCGGCTGCGGCAGGCCCTGCGGGCTGCCCGCGTCTACCTCGGTGCGTTTCCGGCGGGCGCTTCAACCGAGCTCCTGCGCGAGGCGCGTGAGCTGCTGCTCGCGCTGCCGCCGACGGATCCCGCTCGCAGCCTGTCCAGGCTTGCCGAATTCCACGCGCTCGGCTCCTGCCGCAGCCTGCTTGCGGAATTCGACGACAGCCCCCTCGACCTCGACGGACTGAGTGCGCTGCTGCAGGCAGCGGGGCTAAAGTTTCGAGCGCTTGAGTTCGGCCCCGTCGAGCGCAGCGCACTGTCGCCCGAACGCGCGCTGCCGGCGGACCTGCGCGCCTGGGCCGAGTTCGAGGCCGCGCATCCGCAGACGTTTAGCGGCTACTACGCGGTCTGGGTGGGCCTAGCCTGAGGCGGCCGCCTGCACTCGCGGTCCCGAGGGCCGAATCTGCGCCAAACACGACAGACTTTTGCGCTAGCCCCGCTTAGGTCAGCTCAACCGGCGTTCAATCCTCGACAAAGGGGCGATTCTCGGCCTCGGCCTGCAGCCGCGCACGCTGGATCTTGCCGGTGCTGGTCTTGGGCAGGGCGTCGCGGAACTCGATGTCGCGGGGGACCATGAAATCTTCCAGCTGCTGGCGGCAGTGCAGCAGGATCTGGCGGGCGCTCAGCTGCGCGTCATCCGCCAGCACCACGAGTGCGCGGAGGGCGGCGCCGAGGATCGCATCGGGCACGCCGACCACGGCGGCCTCGCGAATACCCGGCAGGGCGTACAGCACCGCTTCGACTTCCTTGGGGCTGACCTTCTCGCCGCGCGATTTGATGATGTCGTCCTTGCGGCCGACGAAGTAGAAGAACCCTTCGGCGTCCATCTTGAACAGGTCGCCGGTGTGCAGCACGCGCTCGGAGGGATAGCGGCTGGCTTTGAGCGTTCGAGCGGTGGCCACCTCGTTGCGCCAGTAGCCCTGCATGACGTGGCCGCCGCGCACCACCAGTTCGCCGACCGTGTTCGCGGGCAGCGGCTGGCCGGCGTCATCGGCGACCCAGACTTCGGTGCCGGGGATGGCGATGCCGACGCTGTCCGGGCGCCGCTGCAATTCTTCCGGCGGCAGCCAGGTGCAGCGCTTGGATTCGGTCATGCCGTACATGGAGAAGATCCGCGCGCTTGGAAACAGCTGCTGCAGCCGCGCGATATGTGCCGGCGGCAGCGCTGCCGCGGTGTTGGTCAGAAAGCGCAGCGGCGCTGACCAGCTCGGATCAAAGCGCTTCAGCTGCACCAGCATCGCCGCCAACGTCGGTACCAGCGAAAAGCCAGTCACCCGCTCGCGGGCCAGCAGCGGCAGCACTTTCTGCGGAAACGCAAAGCTGCGCTCCAGCACCAGGGTGTAACCGCAGCGCACCGCCATCAGCAGCTGGTACAGGCCGTAGTCGAAGGCCAGCGGCAGCACGCTCAGCACCACGTCTTCGGCATCGACCTGCAGATAGCTGAAAATCGATTCCGCCGCGAACTGAACGTTCTGATGAGTCATCATGACGCCCTTAGGCTGGCCGGTCGAACCCGAGGTGTAAACCAGCATGGCGAGATCGATATCGAGCCCGCGCGGGGCGGCCGGCAGCGGCTGCGGCGCGCTCTGCAGCAGCACCTGCCAGTCAAGCAGGGGCCGCCGACAGGGCGGGCTTTTAAAGTCGTCGATGACCACAATCTGGCGCACGCTCGGTGCCAGCACGGCGGCCTCGATCGCCACCGGCAGCCGGCTGGCCTGGGTGACCAACACGCGGGCCTCGCAGTCGGCCAGCACATAGCCGAGCTTGGCGGCCTTGGTGCTCGGGTTGATCACGCTGAACACCGCACCTGCGCGCAGGCTTGCGAAGATGCCGATGCAGGTTTCGACGCGATTGTCGGCAAACAGCACGCAGCGTTCGAAGCGCTGCAGGCCGGCGGCATGCACCAGCCCGGCGGCGCAGGCCTCGACTGCGGAATCGAACTCGGCGTAACTCAGACGCTGTTCACCGCAGACAAGCGCGGTGTGCTGGGGTGCGCGTTCCGCGGCGTCGCGCAGCCAGGCCTCGAAGCGCTTCATCCGGCGCGGCTTGTGGCCCCGCACTTGGCGCCGATATAGCGCATCAGCGGGCCGATGCCGTCGATGTTCTCCGGCAGCACCTCGTCGTCTTCGACGATGAATCCGAAGCTCGATTCGAGCCAGGTCACCAGCGTCAGCATCCCCTTGGAGTCGAGCACGCCGGCCTCGAACAGACTCAGCTCGGGGTCCAGCGTGGCGCTGTCGACGTCACTGGGAAAGGTCTCGCCTAAGAAGACGCGGACCTGGGCCTAAATGGAGTGCATGGCGTCGGGCTACGGGCAGGGTGCGAGTGCGCAGGCACCGGGGCGCGCATGCTATCACCGGCGCCGGCAGGCTTCAGGCGGACCGCACGGGTTTTCGCAGCAGCCACCACAGGCCGATGCCCGCAGCCAGGCCGAGCAGGTTGGCGAGCAGGTCGCGCCAGTCGGCCCAGCGGCCGGGAATCCACAGCTGCAGCAGCTCGCTGCCCAGCGCCAGCAGGCCGCCCGAGAGAGCGACCCAGAGGGCGATCCAGCGCATTGATCGGCCGAATCCGGTGAGCTGCGAGGCGAGCGTGTCGCAGGCCAGCCAGGCCCAGCCGGCAAACAGCGGAGCGTACGCCAGGTTCATCAGCCACTGAAGCTGAAACTCCTGCGGCAGCGGCAGCATCAGGCCGACCGCGCCGAGCGCGCTGAGGATCAGCAGCGCCCGCAGGCTGCGCGGCTCAGCGAGCATGCGCTAGCCGTCCGCGCTGCTGCTGCAGGTGCCGCTCCCAGGCCAGACTGCTGGCGCAGATCAGGTCGAGGTCGTCCAGCGCGGGGGTCCATCCCAGCACCGCACCGATTCGGCTGCAGTCGGCAATCAGCACCGGCGGGTCGCCGGTGCGGCGCGGCCCCTCGCGGATCGGCAGCGCGGTGCCGGCGGCGCGCGCCATCGCTGCCAGCACCTCGCGCACGCTGTAGCCGTGGCCGTAGCCGGCATTCAGGGTCACCGAATCACCGCCCCCGCGCAGGTAGCGCAGGGCTGCCAGATGCGCCGAGGCGAGGTCGTCGACATGGATGTAATCGCGTACGCCGGTGCCGTCCGGGGTCGGATAGTCGGTGCCGTAGATGGCGAGCTGCGCACGTACGCCGACCGCCGCCTCCGCGGCCACCTTGACCAGCAGGGTGGCCTTTTCGGTGGACT
>Ga0335395_10000432_pt1 | contig 26398 bp, 21 predicted proteins | sample MAT02_FD_205744 | JGI IMG/M metagenome (GOLD analysis project Ga0335395, IMG submission 205744) | Freshwater microbial communities from Lake Fryxell liftoff mats and glacier meltwater in Antarctica - MAT-02 (spades assembly) (version 2) ... | reverse complement strand
GCGATCACCCCCATTTGGAAGTACATAAGTTAGTCAATGGCAAGTATGAATTACAGCCAGAAAATATAGTTTGGATGCCAGAAATTGGTTTGGGAATTGGTTGTGAAAGGGGCAATTATTCTGGGGTGACAAGGGAATGGTTGTATTGGTACGATGCTGATGGAAAACGTTATTTGACACCTGAAGAACAGGTGAAACAATCAGCGCAACGTGTCCAACAGGAATCGCAACGTGCCGAACAGGAATCGCAGCGTGCCGAACAAGAATCGCAACGTGCCCAACAGGAATCGCAGCGTGCCCAGCAATTAGCTGAACGTTCCGAACAATTAGCTCAACGATTGCGGGAGTTGGGAGTCGATCCTGATAATCTCAATTAATTGCCAAATCTCGCTCTTAGAACCCCGACAACTTCTGTGAAGTCGGGGTTTTGGTACTCTATTTTGTTATTTTTGCGGGCATTTCGGATGAAGTCCGCCCTGCAAACAAATATAAGCAATTTGACTTTGATCTAAATTCTTAGCTTCGGTAAAATCAACTCCTTGCAATCTACCAGACTTAGCAGCCCCAGGAGTTTCAATAAATTGATCCGAACCGGGCTTCCCTAAAAAGACTGCGCCTTGAAAATTAGCTCCCCCTAAATTTGCGCCCCTAAAATCAACCGAACTCACGTCGGCATTCCGCAAATTAGCATTTTGCAATCTAGCATTTTTAAAAGTTGCGTTTGCAAGTTTAGCGGAACTAAGATCGGCATTTTGCAAGTCAGATCCGCTCAAATCGGCACCGGATAAATCAGCACCTTGCCATTCCGATTGTGCCAAATCTGTCAAGGATAATTGAGCTCCTTGAGCCTTGACTTTGCCCAAACGCGCACCTGATAAATTGGCTCCCGAAAAATTCACGCTGCCGATATCTGCACCAGTAAAACTGGCATCTTTTAACATTGCTTGCTGGAAATTTGCCCCGATTAAAATAGCACTACTAAAATTAGCTGAATTCAAATTGCCGTTGGAAAAATTAGCTTTGTTCAATACAGCGCGCACAAAAGTAGTGCGATTCATTACAGCACTATTCAACAAGGCTCCGGTTAAATTTGCTCCTTCAAAATTAGCTCCGCTCAAGTCAGAAATCCAATCATCAAATGTACCAGGTCTTCTATCTTCCCCGGTTCCATAAAAGCGCACTCCTGGCAAGTTGGCATTAGTTAAATTGGTATTTTTTAGCTTCATTCCTGACAAGTCAACTTTGTCTAATACTAATGTAAACTGAGCTGAACCACCAGGACTTTGACCTAAATCAGTGCGACTCAAATCTGCGCCGTTGAGCTGGCTGCTATACACTGTGAGGATTTTGCCGATCGCCCTTTGTACAGTTCGTTGGCGCGAAGCAGCTAACTCACGTTCCTGGGCCTTGCCCCCGTAGCGCAGGGAATCGAGGTCGTTGCGAAGAGCTTGGTTCAACCGCTGCAAATAAGGCAAAGATGAAGGCCCGCTACTGACTAAAGCTTGCTGAATCGCATCCAGCATGGTGCGACTGTCTTCTTGGGCGAGCAAATCTGCTAGGAGCGGTACGGCGCGCGAGTCTTCCACTGCTCCCAAAGCCAAAATTGCCGATCGCCGCCCCGCTGTTCCGTTAGGCGAAGTAGGCGACAATTTGTTTACTAAAGCTACAAATAATTCGTCGTTTCGCTGCCGAGAATCCCGTAAATTTGTTTGACTTTGAATGTAAATTTGAGTGCCAATAAATAGGGTTAAAATTAATCCAGCACTGCCCAGAGTTACTGTTAGTAAAATGATGCCTGGATGTTGGCGAATCCAATTCCAAAGAGTCGGATTTTCGGTCGCGCCCGTTTCAGGAGTCAACACCAAAGCCGCAATCTGGGCGTCTTCCTCTGTCCAATCTTGACTCTTAACCGGATTGGTAGATAATTGGTTCGATCGAGCATTGACGACCAAAGTATTCGCAAGGCGATCGTGTCCCGCTTGCCCCCGATCGCGCAAAGCAAAAGCCCCATCTACGAGCATTCCCAAGCCACTGAGCCCCCCTAAAATGATCAAATCTGGAAAAGCACCGCTCAAGCGCCAAATGCCGTAAGCAACGCCCAGAGGCACTCCCCAGCGCCCGAAACTTTCCCGAATTAGCACTCGCCCAAAACCCGGAGGACTACCCGACATTTTGACAACTTTGACCCCAAACCAACGTTTAGGCAGAGTTTGACCAGTTTTGGCGAGTAAAAACAGTTGCCATGCTGCGAGAACCGCCGGTGCCATCAGCGCCCCCGACCAGAATAGATTAGTTAGGGGTGCAACTCTGGGATTGCGATCGCGCACAGGTATGCCTAAAGTACGGGAAACTGATTCAGATACTGCTGCTATTGAGGAGTTGAGTGGCACGGTTTGAGCTTCCCGATTCACCAATGCCCCGATACTGAAAGGAACCAGAGCACTAGCCGCCACTAATGAAATTTCAACTGCCCAAGCGCCACACCTGCGAACCAGCAGTGGCATTTGCTTGGATTGTGCCTGCCAAGACGGATCGGGTTGATTAATGCCACCGGGTGCGGTTGGGCTAGCCATATTTATAATTTCCTAGTGTTAGTCGTTAGTGTTTGAGGAATCTGGAGAAATTGCTAACTTATACGTTATGTAGATTAGCACTCCGAGAACGGCAAGAGTAATCAGGGCAGAAATTAGCTGCACAACAGCATTGAAGACTGTCAACAGAATTATCGCCGCGACTGCAAAGACTGCAACTTGACCTGGTTTGGGGAGTCTTTGAAATTTGTCTAAAAACTGATTGTAGAAGGTTTGGACGGCTGGATAGTTATCTAAATTGATTTTGATTAATGGCGATCGATCCAGTTTAGCTTTTAGGTCTCCGAATGCTTGCTGCCAATTGAAATTATTTTGATAATTCATAAAAAAAATTGTGAGTTACTTTAAGTGTACGTTTGTCATGGTACGAGGGTCACATTTATAACAGTCACATTAGCCTGTTCGGAATCTGAATTATCTCTTATCCTCAAAGAAATGAAACCTTCCGCCATCGTGTTCGGTTCAATCAGGATAAATTATGAAGATACACTATTCCTGCGATCGCCCCAGACTGCGCTTCGGCCCGATCGCAACTTTAGCCCTGACAATGATTTTAGCTGCTGCCGGCGCTGTTCGGAGCCAACCGCTACAAATTGCACCAGGATTTCCCGAACCCCTCAATGTATCTGGAGTTTCTGGAGGCCCCAACAACAGTGGCGACTGCGGTTTTGTAGCCCAAGGGCCGAACCAAGTCATCGAAGTCACCCAAGATTTACCTTACTGGCGGATTGCAGTACAAACCGCTGGGGCACCGAGTTTGATGATTCAAGGGCCGAGGGGTCGTTTCTGCGTCCTACCCGCAAATGCTGCCACGGCGACTATAGAATTTTCTGGTTATGGGGATAAGGGAACTTATGCTATCTTTGTAGGCGATCGGGCACAAGGTCAACACCCCTATTCTCTCTCTATTTCTCAAAAACGAAACTAAAAAAGCAACTGGATTTTAGCTCAATATTAGTAATGGGTAATTGAGCATCGGGCATCGCGAAACAGTCCAGTTTGTAGTGAAGACTAAAGTCCTCAATTTGGGATTTGAGATTTATTCTCGTGTTTAAATTCGGGTGCTTCACACCTTTTTAAATTTGGGATGCGTGAATCTTCAATCCAAAATCCAAAATCCAAAATCTAAAATCTAAAATTCGGTGATTTGCTCCCTAACCCACTTACGAAACAATCTGAGAGTTTGACTCGTACCCGCTGTTTGACTTTGTTCACAATATTGAGAAATAGCCTCAACCATTGGCAAATTAGGAAACGTTGGACTAATTTCAGATGCCACATATTTCCCATCTTCAAGCACATTAATCTCAAGCTTATTATTTTCATACCGCCAAAGTTCCGGTACTCCCAGCGCCTCGTAAGCATCCAGTTGAGTTTTGGAAGTTAGATCCACTTCAATTGCTAGATCAGGTGGCGGATCTACTGTCAAATCTATGCGCTTTTTACCAATCATTAGAGCATAATTTTGAATGTAAAAACATTCATCAGGCTCAATTCCTTGTAACATACTTTTCCGCTTAAAAGTCGTCGAACCAAATGGTTCAAAGTCGATTTCTAGTTCCTCAAACAAAATATTCACTAAATAGCCAATAATCGTTTTAGCTTTTTCGTGTTCTGGTAGTGGCATCCTAATCTCCAAAGTTCCTTGACTGTATGCTATTCTGGAGGCACGGTGTTCTCCCAACTCATCTAAAATTGCTTCAAATTCCTGCCAGTTCACATCATGAAAAAGCACTCTATGTCCAGGCGGCACAGTAATTTGTCTTAATTGCAGAGCTACCATTTCAACCTCCGATTTATTTTAAGTTTATGATAACTTGTCTGTACTGGGAATTGATATTGGGAAACAGTCAATCGATTTTAGATTTTAGATTTTAGATTTTAGATTGACCCCACGGATAAATGCGGGGGCTTCAGGATTTTAGATTTTAGATTTTGGATTGATTCCACGGATAAATCCGGGGGCTTGTACCATCAAGAAATTCTTGGTCAGATTTGTAGCCAAGACTTTAGTTTGAATTTGGGATCCGTGAATCTTCAATCCAAAATCCAAAATTTAAAATCTAAAATTCGGTGATTTGTTCCCTCACCCACTTGCGAAACAATCTGAGAGTTTGACTCGTGCCCACTGTTTGACTTTGTTCGCAATATTGAGAAATAGCTTGAACAATTGGCAAATTGGGAAACGTTAAACTAATTTCAGATCCAACATATTTCCCATCTTCAAGCACATTAATTTCAAGCTTATTATTTTCATACCGCCAGATTTCCGGTACTCCCAGTGCCTCGTAAGCATCCAGTTGAGTCTTGGAAGTTAGATCCACTTCAATTGCCAAATCAGGTGGCGGATCGATAGTTAAATCGATGCGCTTTTTACCAATCATTCTAGCATGATTTTGAATATAAAAACAATTGTCCGGCTCAATTCCTTGCAACATACTCTTTCGCTTGAAAGTCGTCGAACCAAAACATTCTCGATCGATTTCAAGTTCTTCCAGTAGAATCTTGACCATATCACCAATAATTTCTTTGTTAAATTCGTGTTCTGGTAGTGGCATCCTAATCTCCAAAGTTCCTTGACTGTATGCTATTCTGGAGGCACGGTGTTCTCCCAACTCATCTAAAATTGCTTCAAATTCCTGCCAGTTGACGTCATGAAAAAGCACTCTATGTCCAGGCGGTACACTGATTTGTCTTAATTGTAGCGTTACCATTTCAACCTCAAATTTATTTTAAGTTATAGAGCTAAAAACCTGCTCAACAGTCAAATTAAGTTCCGGGAAAGTAGACGAAATAATCGTATCGCCCTGGAGGAACAGGCTAACCTGATATTCCCCATCAATCAACTGATAAATCGAGATCGTAGGTTGTTTCGGATTACCGATGAACCGCCGGCCACCCAAAGCAGCATAGTCAACAATCCAGTATTCCGGGATACCCAACGTTTCATACTCAGCCACTTTCACAAGGTAATCATCTTGCCAGTTAGTGCTAACTACTTCCACAACAAGTTTAACTGAACTACCTTTAGAAATAATTGATGATTTTTTCCATAGTGGCTCTAAAATTAAGGCTGGTTTGTCTAGGACTATGAGATCCGGCTGGTAGCCCGTCGTCTTTTCTGGAGGTCTGACAAAATAAGTGGATGGTGTTACATAAGGAAGATTAAGACGGTCAATCTCTACATTAATTTTGCGAATCAAAAAACCTGTAACTTCCTCATGGTCGCCGTTTGGATTCATCTCAAATATTACTCCATTGCGTAGCTCAAAGCGTCCTTTTCCATCTGGATACCATTCTAAAAATTCTTCAAATGTTATCGATTTGACTATGGCTTGAATCATTAAAGATTTTCCTTTTATCTAACGTCAATATGTCAGCTATATATACTACTTGCTGAAGAAGTTTTATATCTGACTAAAGTCTTTAATACAAACAATATATCACATATTAATGTCATCAACCTAAAGTGACATCAATTCCAGTTGCACCGGAATAATATAGAGTCCAAGGCAGTGCCGTTTCCCTACAATGTTATTTTGGGTAGGGACACGGCACTGCCGTCTCCTAATTTCGGCTACTAATAATTATGTTTAAACTTTCTGCTGTTTATAAAGTTCCTTAAACTTGCGCTGTTGCTCATTATGATCAACAATCGGATCTGGATAAGGCAGAGTCCTTCGCACTAAAGGCGGAATATTTCCGGTTAGCAAAAGTTTCGTATCTACTCGGCGCAATTCGGGTACCCAATGCCGAATATATTCCCCTTCCGGGTCAAATTTTTGAGCTTGAGTGGAGGGATTGAATATTCGTAAAGGTTTCGGATCCATACCACTCGATGCACTCCATTGCCACCCACCATTATTAGCAGAAAGGTCGCCGTCTATCAATTTTTGCATAAAGTATTTTTCCCCCCACTGCCAGTTAATAATTAAATCTTTGGTGAGGAAACTAGCAACTATCATCCGGCATCGATTGTGCATCCAACCAGTCTGATTTAATTGTCGCATTGCCGCATCTACAATCGGATAGCCAGTTTTGCCTCTACACCAAGCTTGAAACAGTTTTTCATCATTCTCCCAAGGAAAGTCTTTGAATGCTTGACGGTAGGGCCCATCTGCTAATTCTGGGAAGTTATACATGGCGTGTTGATAAAATTCTCGCCACGCTAATTCCTGTTGCCAAGTGCGGATATTTGCGCGCGTTTCTTCGTTGCGACAATTATCCATTACTATCTGGGTAGCTTGCCAAACAGTGCGGATGCCAATAGCACCAAATTTGAGGGCGGGGCTGAGTTGGGATGTACCATTAACTGTCGGGAAATTACGTTTTTCTTGATATTCATAAATTGTGCGATCGCAAAATTCTTCCAATTTTTCTCGCGCCGCATCTTCTCCCGGTTCAATTAACAATGGAGTTTCCCAAACAAATCCCAAATCTCTCGCACTTGGCAACACTTCAATTGCCCCTGCTTGGTGTGCAAGTTCTTGTTCTTCTGGAGTTAATCCGATCATTAATTCCAGAGAAATTACTGGCAGTGTTTCTACTGGCTGAGTTTTAGGTTTACTGTTCCATCTCTTCCAAAATGGTGTATAAACTGTATATATAGTTCCCGTGCCGGTGCGAATTTCATCTGGGGCGTGTAGCAGTTGATCCCAGAAATTTTCGATGGTAATTCCTGCTTCTTGGAGAGCGTTTGATACTGCCAAATCGCGTTTTTTTGCATAAGGCTCCACATCCCAATTCCAGAATACTGCTTTGGCATTAATAGCAGTGGCTAATCTTGGGATTGCTTGACTAGGTTCATCTTGAATTATCAGTAATTGACTGCCAGATTCAGCGTAACCTTGCTGAAGTTTTTGTAAGCAGCCGATCATATATGTGACTCTGGCTGGCGCTACATCGTCAAGATCTAGGATATTGCGATCGAGACAGAAGATACCGACTACTTTCGGGCTTTGCTGACGTGCCGCTGCTAGTCCGATATTATCACAAATACGCAAATCTCGGCGATGCCAAAATAAAATTAGATCAGACATTTGATTTTAGATTTTAGATTTTATAGTCAGGACACACGCGGGGTCAAAAACCCGGTTTCTAAGTTAAAATTTATCGTTCGATGCACGATTTTTATAAGAAACCGGGTTTTTTTCGTAAGTCCTATTTAAGTCAAAAAAGGACGGGCTAAGAAAAAGCTAGAAATTGATTTTGCATCAATTGGTTCGCCAGCTAAAATCGCTTTTTCTAATTCTTCAGGAGTGAATAAAACAGTTTCCATGTCTTCATCATCGTCTTGGGCTGGGGGCTTTTCCAGTTTTTCCAAATCTTGGGCTAAAAAAGCATAAATGATTTCATCGGAATAACCGGGGGCGAGCAAAAACTCCCCTAATCTTTGCCATTTACCCGCGCGATATCCGGTTTCTTCTTCGATTTCACGTTTAATGGTTTCGGCGGGTGTTTCGTTGATTTCTACCGTACCGGCAGGAAATTCTAAAATTCGCCCTTTAGCAGCAAAACGATATTGTCGCACCAAGACGAGTTTACCTTCGGGGGTGACGGGAACTGCCAGGGCTCCACCGGGGTGGCGAATACATTCCCATTCGCCTTCAGAACCGTTGGGAAGCCGGAGACTAGCTACGTCAAAGTTAAACTTGCGCCCTTTGTAAAACAGGCGTTGTTTGAGGAGTTGGGGTAGTTCTTGACCGATCGCCATAAGCAACAAGTAAATAATCTTAGAGTGTACTGATTTAACACATCATATCAAATCTAGTTGCATCCGAATGATTCGATTTTTTGGGAATGGCTAATTGGGAATTGGGAATTGGGAATGGCGAATTGGGAAATGATGATTAGTTTTATGGCTTTTCTATAGTATCATTTTTTGGACTCCCGAACAGTCTGCGGTTTGCACCAGTTGTGCGATCGCACTTCCCGTCACTGGATGCACCCAATCCGGGGCAATTTCTGCTAAAGGTACTAAGACAAAAGCTCTTTCGGTCATGCGAGGATGAGGCAGAGTCAGTGTCGAAGTTTCTAGGATTAGATTATCATATAATAGCAAATCTAGGTCTAGGGTTCTCGGTCCCCATTTTTCTCGGCGAATTCGATTAAATTTTATTTCAATTTCTAATAAAGCTAATAGTAATTCTTCTGGTTTTAGTGTAACTTCTAGGATTGCACAAGCGTTGATGTAATCGGGTTGGGGCGGCCCAATTGGCGCTGTTTGATACCAGCTTGAATGAGATTTTACTGTTATTCCTGGGGTGTTGTTGAGGGTGGCGATCGCGCTTTTGAGAATTGTCAGGGAATCGCCTAGGTTGCTACCAAGTGCGATCGCACATTTTGTTGATTTCATGGGGAATTGGGAATTGGGAATTGGGAATTGGTAATTGGGAATTGGAGTTATGCACGGGTAGTCAGAAACCGGGTTTTTTGCGAAAAAAATTTGCTAAAGTCCGCAGAAAGTGTCAAAAACCTGGTTTATTTAGTTTTGATGCGTAACTTTGATGGTGACACAAACTATTATTTTAATCTCTACTTAATTTAGTGTTAATTTTTGTTTATTATAATTTAAAAATGTCAGTATTTAGTTTCAAATATAATGAATGTATACCTACGCTTATTGTCTGCCGCCCTTCTAGCAATTATCAGTTTAACAGCAAGTATATCGATAGGTTTAGCTGAAACAAAGGAAAACTATCTTACCTTAGATTCGGACGATAGTCAATCTTTTGCGGGTTTAGTTCAGCAGGCGGAAGATTTAGCGAAGGAGTCGATCGCCCGCGAGTTTCAAGAAAATCCGGCATTAACAGAAGTTACAATCATCATTACAGCCGATCGCAGCAGACGAATGGTTCCTGTTTTGCGATCGAGAGTATCTCGCAACCAGTGGCAAAAAGATTCCAGAATCGAACAGTGGACTAGATATTTTGCCGATGCTAAATACCTCTTGGGATTCAGAGAGGGTAATATCTCATCCTCAAATTCTGGGCCTTCGCAAACTATTAATGTACCAGCACCCAGCCGGCCGGCCTCTAGACAAAACGATCCAGGCTTTCGAGATGACTAATGGGCCATCGGGCATTGGGCATTGGGCATCGGTAACCAATAACCAATAACCAATAACCAATAACCAATTATTAACCTAAATATCTCCCAATTTTAATTAACCTTAAGGTTAACTTCCCTTAATTTAACAGTGATAAATTTTTAGGTAAATCACGATTAGGGATGTGGGGTTGAAAAGGAATTTATGTCTAAAATAACTCGCCGACAACTGCTAATTTTCTTCGGTAGCAGCGCAGCTACCACTGTGCTTGCGCCTCAACTAACTCAAACACTATTCGGCATCAATTCCACCTCGGCCGAAGCTGCTTTAAGTCCCATATCTTTCACTCCGTTAAGACTTCCCCACCCGCTGCCGATTTATCAAGAATTGTCCAGCTTTATGCCGATCGCCCTCAACGGACAGGGAACCGTGATGGCGGCCTCGCAGAATACGAAATTAACCAGCTACAACGTTGTTGACGATGTAGTTGTGCCGCCGGAATACGAACGCTATGTGATTCTCCGCTGGGGCGATCGAGTTTTTCCCGATCCATCCGATTATTTCGGCTACAACAACGACTACACAGGCTTCGTAGGCATTCGCGGCAGTAATGACGACGGCTATCTCTGGGTAAACCACGAGTATGTAGGCTTTCCGATGTCGAAAGTGGCACCGGATACCCCCTCAGATGTGGCATCATTCCCAGCGAGCGATCGCGCCGTACTCGGTATAGACTTATCAGTAAAAAATCGGGCTACCCTCGGCGAATTTTTGTACAATCTTGGTGGTTCGATCGTCCGCATCACCAAACAAGCTAACGGCAGATTTCAGGCGATCGCCCGCGATCCACTCAACCGACGTATTCACGGACTTTCCGGCCTCGGAATCAACAGCCAGCGTTCCGACAAATACAAAGAAGTCACCACCTGGGGAACCAGAAAAGGCGACGATAAGTATCTTACAGGCACTGGCCCCGCAGCCACCCAAGTCTTCGCCACCGTCAACAGCGACGGGCTGGGAAACCGCATCATCGGTACAGCCTACAACTGTTCCGGTGGCACAACCCCCTGGGGCACAATCCTCTCCGCCGAAGAAAATTTCCAAGGTAGCGAAGCATTTTTCGTCGGAGTTCAGGAAAACATCAAACCCAACGGCGGCCAAACCAGCTACGCCAAGGGCACTACGGGTGAGGAATTCGGCTTAGTCGGCGAAAAATACGGCTGGATGGTAGAAGTCGATCTCCAAGATCCGAATTTCCGCCCCCGCAAACACACCGCTTTAGGCCGTTTCCGCCACGAAAACGTCGCGATTCGCGCCGAAGCAGGCCGCAAATTAGTAGTGTACATGGGTGACGATCGGCGCGGCGGACACACCTGGAAATTTGTCAGCAACGGTACTGTTACAAATCCCGCAGATAAAACCAACAGCCGCTTATTTGAAGACGGCGTTTTATACGTCGCCCAATACAACCGCAACGGTGCGGGAAGATGGCTGCCCCTGACAATCAATGCCCAGACAAATCCGGTGAGCCCTAAAAAAATGGCCGAGGCCGAATTGGCAAGTTTTGGCAAAGCTCAAAGAGATGGAAATACACGCTTGCCAAAACGCGCCGGAATTGCAGGTCAAACCGAGGACGGTGGTTCTTTTGTAGCAGATACAATTAATGAAGCAACAGCACTTTCTGGCTACAGAAATAAAACTCTTGCTAATTTCTATACCAGCCAAGGTGCGGTTTTAGTTGATGCCTTTTTAGCTGCTAATTTAATTGGTGGTACTCCGACGGCGCGACCGGAAGATTTGGAAGTGAATCCTACTACTAAGGAAGTTTTCATTGCTTATACTGACGGCGCACCGGGTAGCGATGGCTATCCAGATTCCCGCATTTTTAATGTTGCGAAATACACTGCCGCCCTCAACAGCGGCCAGCAATCGGGAGGACTGTACAAAATAATTGAAGACAGTTCCGACGGTGCGGGCTTGACGTTCCGCTGGCAGCGTTTTGCTCAAGGTGGAGAGGCAGGTGCGGTAGCTGGTGCGGGATTTGCTAGTGTAGACAATTTGGATTTTGACACTCAAGGCAATATTTGGGGGGTCACTGATATGTCTACTAGCACGCACAATGGTTTTGATGTTGGTGCAGTTGGAAAACCAGCAACTATCGACCACAAGAAGACTGGAAATGTCTCGGAATTTACGGGTGTTTTCGGCAACAATTGGCTGTTTTATATTCCGACTTCCGGCCCGAATGCAGGAACTGTAATTCCGTTTGCTTACGGGCCGAATCGATGTGAAATCACGGGGCCGACTTTTATCGGAGATACACTGGTAGTTGCGGTGCAGCATCCTGGGGAAGATTGCCCGATCGATGATGGTACTGTACTCAGCCGACAAATTGAAATGTTGGATTTGAACGGTGCTGTTTTCAATCAGACTCGCACTGTTTCTCGTGGTAGTTTGTGGCCGAGCAATATCTCGAATGATTCGCGTCGTTCGCCCATGCCGTCGGTGATTGGAATTCGTCGTTTGCGATCGACTGCAACTGGTCAGTTTGTTTAAATAGGACTTGCGCGTTAAGCTCTAGAAACCGGGTTTTTTGCCCCGATATGTCGTCGCAGCCGGCAGATTTGGTAAAAACCCGGTTTCTTTGGTCAGAGTGCGTAAATCCTGCTTAAGAAATAGGGTAACTGTTTCTTCTAAAAGTTGTGCTGTCATAGGTATAGCCATCTTACTTTAATATTTCTAGCCCCGATCTAGTATAACAAAGTAAAACTAGATAAACCTTTTTGATCTAAGGTGAATTCCGCATATAATCCTTATTAACAGCAGCATTTTCTATCTGATTACGAAATACATCAAGCATTCCCATAATTTCTGTATGTAACTCTATATACTCTTCTCTATCAACCATCAAATAGCTACCATGTGCAATTTCGTTTCTTGTTTTCAAAAGCTTAATATCGATTAACACGGACTTAGTAGAGTAAACCGAAAAGTCTATTCCCAGAGTGCAAGTTATTTCTTTCAAAATGTCAGAAGACAGATTGGATGCAGTAGAAATTGCATCTTTGTCTTTGTATGGCAAGGAGCATTTAGTATTTAAGTTAGAAAGGAAGAAATCACAAACAGGTATATACAATGATGGTTTATTTGTGTCTCTAGCTTCGTTCAATTTTGTCTTCATTGCCAAAGCTAGAAAATTGCTATTAAGCTGTTCGTAGCGCAGCTTTTGCATCGCAACATACTCTAAGTAGCTATTTGATGCTAATTTGACAAAACCTTCCCAATGGGCATAGAGAATACATATTGCACTCCGAATCAATGCACTATGCCTTTGAGGAGAAACATTTCTCGCTTCTACCAAGGATTTGACTTCTGAAAGTTCCTTCTTTCGCCAAGCAAGATCATTTGAAAGTTTATCACTTAATTGTTCAACAGTTCGGATACTCATTAGGGGGAAAATACTTCTCTACCAAGCGGAATTAGGTAAGGTAAACGTCTTGCAGCATTCACCCCCATTCCCGACCATTTTTGATAAGTTGGATGTGACCAAATACCTTTTATTTTATCAGATATCAGGTTTGTTTGAGGTAGATTTTTATAGTTATATCCGATTCCCAATGCTACCACTTCATATGCCGATAAGAGAAAACTACCAAGGAACCTGTCTTGTTCAGATTTATATCTCTTGAAACTATCATCACCCGTAATTTCATTCAGAAAATCGAATGTTGTTTTGAATGCGGTTTCTATATGGTGATAATCTAACTCTTTATTAGAAGCCATTTCACGCATTTTTTCGGTTAGGAAAACGTGAACATCCCCACCCAACTTTGTAACGCTTATCTCATCCTTATCAAATAGAAGTATGAAACGTAATACTAATTCCATATCATACTGTTCTTCATAGAGTCTATCACTTAAAGCCGTGCATTTTTTGAATGATTCATAATGTGCCAGTGAACGCATCAATTGATATAAATCTTTATTCAACATCAAAAGAATGCAATTTCTCACTTCTTGAGGTGTAGCAACGGAACCTCCTGTATTCAGTCGCTGAAACAGCTCATATTTAATCATTTTGTCACTTTCTTTCTCAACAATATTGACTGCAATCTTTGACCGCTTAATTAATAAACGTTGTGTTTGAGTGAAAGAATTATCTTTGTCATTGGGATCGTCCCATTTTTTACCTTCTAAAGAAGCTAAATATGTGGTTTTTTGTAAGGCTACTGGATATCCATTGTTTTCTGATTCATCTTTTTCTGATTCATCCTTTTTCAAAAGACCGACAAATTCATATATTGTTGATAGTCTCTGAACACCATCTACAACATCCCAAACACCATCATCTCTTTGGCTCACAAAAATTGGTGGAATAGGTATACCTAGCAAAATTGATTCTATGAAGGTTGATTTTTGATGATCTGACCAACGGAAAAATCTCTGAAAATCTGGATGAATATCAATCTCACTCCTCTCATAAAGACTAATCCACTCCCCAATAGACATTGAGTAACCATCAGTCCTAATTTCTTGCCTTGTTTTGTCAATCTCATCTTGCAGGGACATAGTTCAATGTGTATTAAATGTTGTTATGTATAACCGTTTTCGTAGAATAGGGATACTTAGCTATTCTACTGTGTTCCGTTGCGCCTGACAAAAAGCCAGTCTTTAACCCTGCAATTATAGCAGATCAAACGATTTGTTGCATAAGTCCTATTAATCAACCAAATTATTGCTGCCGAATTCCCTTCAAAAACTCCTGTCTTGCCTCAATCCTTGAAGGCATTAAAACGCAACGCACCAACAATTCTAAATCCAACTCCGGCAACAACTCACTTCTTGAAACTTGCTCATAATTATCCTCCCGCAACCCATAAACAGAAAGCCGATTATTTTCCCAAAACCAGACTTCAGGAATGCGAAGTCGCAAATATTTAGCTAGTTTATTTGTACTCCCGCTAGTAATTGTTACTTCTATTGCTAAATCAGGATGCTCTTTCTTTTCACCTATATAATAAGACTCATCAGGTTCAAATGAAACATCTTTGGTTTTGTCCCTGCGAGTCGCACTACCTACAGGAATAAAATTAATCCCTTTCTCAAAAAAGTAGAGTGCTATAAATATAGCCAAAATACTTTTTATCTCTTCATGTGCTTCGCCTAGTGTCATAAACTCGATCCACCCATCAAGATAAGTTATCCGCAAACCAGAAGAGTCTGCCATTAAAGATTCTAGAGCCTCAAATTGCTCCCAACTATAATAACCAGGGAGAATCAATCGCTGTTCGGCAAGGGTAACTATTTCTTCTAAAAGTTGTGCTGTCATAGGTATCACCATCCTATTTTAAATATTATATCAATTCCGGCTGCGCCGGAATGATATAGAGGACACGGCAGTGCCGTTTCCCTACCGCTATCAATTGTAGGGACACGGCACTGCCGTGTCCTGATTTCGGGTAAGATTAATTCCGATACAACCGGAATTGATATTACTAGCCCCTACCTAGCTAAAACCAGGCAGGGGCATTCTCTCACATTCTAGCTTAATTAACTAATGCGATCGCCCTTTTAGTCAACGCATCAGCCGTCAACCCATTAAACGCCATCAACTCACCCGCGCTAGCAGTAGTTTCCCCGCGCTTCCAAGCGAAAGTATCACGCGGACAATTGCTGCGTAGCATCACAGGCTCCAACATCCCAGAAGCACCGCCTATCACACCAATCAAGGCATCTCCGCCAAACATTTCGGCAAATTTGTCATCGCTCAAAAATCCACCGTCAGGAGCCGAACAAGTATCCCAAGCAACATCTGTTGGGCGGTACAAACGGCGAGGATTGATAATAGAAACGATCCGCGAACCTATGCCTGATTTTTCCAAAGCTGCCGCCGCTTCAAAGGCCGGAATTAAACTCATATCGCCAATTACAGCAAATACAACCTTTTTATTTCCATCTATTTCTTGCAACACGATCGCACCATCTTCTAAACCTTGGCGAGTCTGGGCAAAAGTAGTGCGAATTGGCAGTGGCGACTTGCTCGCAGTAATCACAATTCCCTTATTCTTCGCAGTCAAAGCCCAATCGTAACAAGCTTGAATGCTGTTAGCATCGGGTGGAAACAAAGGAAACACATTGCCATTCCGCATCATCGCCGCAAAATAAGCCTCAATTTCCGGGCGTTGGTGCGTCCAACCGTTGCGGCCTTGCTCTAAAGCACCTGCCGTAAATAAGGTGACAGTAGCTGGAGTTGGACGACGCAATTCTGCCATTGCTTGGGTGACTGTTTGCCAAATTGGTAAACCATTGATCGCAAAAGATTCGTAGGAACACCACAAAGTCCGCGCGCCGAATAGGCACAAACCTACGGCTAAACCCGCACAAGCATCTTCGCTCAAAGGTTCGTAAACTTGACCGTTTGGCGATTGATTGTACAGGTCATCTGTGGTAGGGTGAATGATTTTCAGGGCTTGGTTGATGTTGGCAATTCCTGATGCTTCGTTGCCATCTGCATTGGTGACAATAAAAGTCCGATCGCGCTCACCGACTTTTCCTACCAAACGTCCCATTGCTGTTGTCGAAACCTTCGCTTCTCCACCAACTGCAAATTCCTCTAAAGGCAATTCGCCTAAATCTGCCAATGGCAATTCAAACTCAGTCACAACAGTTTTCGCAGCAGGCCCGCCGCCCGCGCGTTCAGCATTTGTCCGCACCAATTGCCAAGCTTCCACAGACAAAGCGCGCTCTTTTAAAGCACTGATAATATGCGGTGCATCCAGCGTATCTTTGGGATAAAGGTTGTGTGATTTTGCTCCCCGCGCGTGGACTCCAGCACCTTTTAACTGTTTGATGATAAACACAGTTAATTTGCCGCCGAGAGCAGATTTTGCCGCTTTGTCAACTCCTTGCAAAACAGCTTTGGTAAACGCCATCCGCTGTTCTAGCGAAAAAGCAGTGCTGTCAATATAATCTCCAGCTTGACTTCCATCGTCAAATTCCTTAGCGTCAATTAAGATGATTTCTTCAAAACCATTTCCTTGCCAATAAGCAATCATTTCCGCATTGGTTTTAGTCGAAACCATGCTATGATGTTCCTGAGAATATCCGTTCCAAACTAACACTGGCAAAAAGTTAGTAACGGTCGGATAAGCAGTGTGAAAATGGCCCATGCTGCTCATCGGATAGGGTTCGCCCATGCCGCCGTCGCCCATTGTGAAAGCAAACAGTTTATCGCGGTGCAAAAGTGCTCCTGACATGGCAAAATGCTGTCCTTGTCCGAGGGGGCCGGCTGGTGCTAAAAGACCTGGAATGAAACCGGAAAGATGTCCTAACAAACCGTCTTTTTCTCGGAATTTATCGCGCACTTGCTGTACGTTGACAATTCCCATGTCTTCCAAAGATCGATCGAGAAACATGGCACTATAAAATCCGGGGGCGTGATGCCCAACTTCGGTGACAATATTCTTGTGTCCCAGCATCACCAATGCTGCGTAGGCCTCAGCTTGGCTAGCAAAACCCCCCGGATGTCCCGATGCTTTGCTGGCTGTAACTTGCAGTGTCAGGTAGCGCAGGGCGTCTGCTGCTAGCATGGTTTGAAAGACGGCGCTTGGATCGGTTGGATCAGCGATCGATTTGCTCCCCAGGGCGATCGCAGGTGCTTTCCCGTAAGTCTCAAAACCAGGCACTGTCTCGGAAAAATATTGAATGCCTTCGCAAAAAGCCGGCTTTGCTGAGGTTGCCTTCGGGGTAGTTGCAGTCATGCCTTGATACCTGAAAAATTTGAATTGGATTAACGTAAGAGTAATTTTATAGCTTCGTTGTTGCAAAAAATCATCACTTCTATTATATCAATCATAAATAAGTGAAATATCTCAAATTTTAAGCTGATAAGTAGTTATTTTAGATCCCCGACTGCTTAAAAAAGTCGGAGATCTTGGTTTACCGATTACTCATCAATCTAAAATCTAAAATCTAAGGTTGTTCCACCCGTTCCCGGACATCAAGATAAGGTATAGTACCGCTTTCATAAAGAGAAGGCTTAGCTTTTTGATTCGCCAGCCAAACAAAGAAACTACTAAGTGCAGGAACCGGATCTTGATCGCGCCGCAGCGTATAGATCAAACCTTCACAGGGCCCATTAACCCGGCTAGTCGTGCAAATTGCTTTCTGGTTATTTACCATGCCGACAGTGACATAATTTAGCTGTTGATTGCGGTTATAATTGTCCAGCCGCTGAGTCACTTGTCGGCAGCGAGTCAAAGGATCATAGCCAGCACTAGCAAAAAAATTAGAATTCCAGCGAATCCAAGGCTCCCTGAATCCTTGTGGATTTTGATACACAGTCACTGGTTCCCCCGTCGAGGTATCGCACACAAATCCTCCCGAACCTAGATTTGGTTGGCTTTGAGTAGAGCTGCGACTGATTGAAAGATTGCTGAGAATATCAAAGCTGTTACGCTTATTTTGTGATAGCAATGCCATGAAAGCATCGATCGGGATTGCTGCATTCAACCCGGTTTTAATCTCCTCACTTTGACCGTTCCACTGGCTAGTCACAGTGCCAATAGAATCGCCCTGACCGTGAATTCCCACAATTTTGCCATCAGCATCAAATACAGGCCCGCCACTCATACCTCGCCTTGTCACAGCTTGATAGCGCAATCGGTACCCCGATAATGCGCGGCCGAGGCGAGAAGAGATAATACCAGCAGTAAACTCCAGTTTTCTTTCATATCCAGCAGCAATCGGCAGCGGATAGCCAGCAACGTAAATAGTAGAACCGACAACAGCACGTTCTGATTCACCCATGGGTGCTACTGGATACTGTTCTCGGCTCTGAAACTGTACCAAAGCCAAGTCTATATCCCTGTCATTTTTTGCTAGTCGCTGTATTCTGATGGCAGTATAATTTTTTTCTAAATGAGTACGAATGCTATATTCTTGGGCAAGGCTTGCCACCACATGATTAGCCGTCAAAATAGTGTAAATATTACCCTGTTTGGCAATAATTACTCCCGATCCGCTACCAGAAAAACCCAGCGTGTTGTTGACTTCCACAGTTGTGAACATCGCTAGCTGGGCGACTTCTTGGGCTGTTTTGGCACAGGCAATATATTGTTGACTGACAACGGCCACCACCGTTAATGCACCAGTCAAGATGATTGTCAGCGCGTCAAACCGCAAACTCCAGACATTCATCGTTAACCTCCTAGATGAGACAAGACGAACTGCAAATATATATTGATCGGAATTCCCCAACTAGATTTAACCATTTTCTCTAATAATTCCGGTGTCGGTTCACTTCCATCTTCAAAAGTATAGACACCAAAACCGGGATCTCGATACTTACCCCGACCATTAATCCCAACTAGCAAACCTTTGGGATTAAAAACCGGGCCGCCACTCATGCCAATTTTAACCTCATTTGTATAGCCCAAGCTATAGGCTTGTGGCAAAGATTTGGGCAGCAGGAGCGAAACGAAGCCCCGCGTTACCGCCAAAGCCTCAACCTTAGAAGCAGCAGGGAAGCCTGCACCCGCAGGGAAACCGGCTACCAGCACGGGTTCTCCCACTGCTGCTAGTTCCGTACTCATTGATGCTATTTTATACTGATTAGTGCTGCGAAACTGAGCGATCGCCAGATCAGTATCGCCCAGCCGCCTGAACTTTCCCAAGGCTTGATGGAGGAGCCCGTCGCAGGTGACAATGGCGATCTCGCCCCTGTCGAAAGCCACAACGTGCCAGCTAGTAAGCACCGTATAGGCTTGCCCCTGTCGTTTCACGATCGCCCCAGAACCAGAGGATTTCGCCGTCTTGATGCGTACCGTTGTTTGACGCGCCAATTTTTCTACATCAACCCCTGGAATTAGCGATGGCATTGAAAATTGCCCAAGCCTCAAGGCAGTCTGGATGATGGGAAAAAAGGGGGCTGTTGTGCCATGTCGTCATTATTTTCCCCTAGCTTCTCCCTCACATCTATGTAAGGAATTGCCATGCTTTCTTCCGCAGATGGCATCCCAACTTGTCCTTGACGCCAAGCCAACAAGTTATACAAAGAGCCGATCGGGTCTTGGCCTGGCTTGAGAGTATAAATCAAATTTTGGCACACGCCATTAATTTGGTGAGCAGTGCAAATTACGTTTTGACTATTCATCACACCGACTGTAATGTACTTTAGCTGCCGACGGCGACGATAGGTTTCTAGTCGTTGGCTGACTAATTGACACCGAGTTGTCGGATCGTAGCCAGAACCGGAAAAGTAATCCGAAGCCCACTCAATCCAAGGCTCGATCGCACCTTGAGGGTTTTGATAAACGGTAACAGGCAGACTGGTAGAGGTGCTGCACCAAAATCTACCTTCCCCCTGTGAAGGTCTGCCGTGACTAGGTTGAGAAAAAATTGTCAGGCTGATGATGGCGATCGCAGTTGTCGCCCCAAATTTTGTTAATAATTGGTGTTTCATGATTATTTCACTTTAATTTGCCAAATACTGCTTTAGCGGGCCAGCTCATATCAAATCCGCTGGTATCGGAATTGTGTTTTTCACGACTTATGTATTGCCTGAAACGTTGCGCCACACTACCGAAAAAGTATTTGATATCACTTTCTAGTCGGGCAGTGAGCTGTACCCCTTCGGCACTTATTAGGGTGAGACCCATGAAGGGTTTAACCCCTTGTAGTATACATTAAAGTAATCGCATGAACCAGCTTTTTAAATTTATTTTCATCTCGTACTACGAATACCGGATAATCGTTCTAACTAAGTGTAATTAGGGATTAAATGCTTTCTACTACTACAAGTCCCCCTCAATACACTGATGTTTTGTTGAGTATTAAAAACTATGAACCGTATGTATAAACCCTTGGGGTATTTAGCGATCGGATTAATAACGATCGGTCTCTTCAGTTGTTCTAGCTCTGATGCAGCTAACTCTGGCGAAAATCAAGACATACAGAAGACACGCGATCGAATTGAGGCCGTATCGAGCCAACTGGTGCAGCCATTTAATCCTGTTGCCCCAGCTTTAGCCGCTGCGGCAGCATCAGACAGCACCGTCACAGTTACGATGTATAAGGTAGACAATAATTGTCAAAGTCTCAACCCAGAAACAATTACAGGTCCAGACAACCAGTTAATGTCATCTACTGTGAATGAAGTGTTAAAGCAGCAGGTTTTCACGAGTCTAGGTTTGGTGGGTTATCGACTCAGGATCGATCGCACTCTTGGAGTCGCCACCATAGATTTGCGTACATCAGGGAATGACCGGCAAAAATTGCAAAATCTATCGAGTTGTCAGATGTTAGGTTTGTTCGGGGGCTTGCGCCAAACCTTAACCAGTTATACTCCTTGGCAAATTAGAACAGTTCGTTTTACAGAGCTTGGAGAGGACATTTTGAGTACCGTTCGAGAATAGGCCCGCGCGAGCACCCCAACTAAACTTCGTTATAGTTGGGGCTTCCAAGCAAAACAAAAATTAAGACCGTCTTATTCGTTATCCTGACAACAACCCCCCCTATTCATATGTAGGTTTAATCTAAAATCTAAAATCTAAAATCAGATGACCAACACCCTGGTGATTCCCTTGACACTACCTAACGGGCCGAAAACTCCCTCCTTCGTACAGCTAATTCAATGGATAGCCGATCCATTGACATACCTGGATAAATGTGCTAAGCAATACGGCGACATTTTCACAACTCGATGGGGCAACCTCGAACCATTCGTGATGATCCATCACCCGCAAGCCGTGCAGTTCATGCTCAACAGCAACGCTTTTGACGCTCCCGGCAGCATGAATGGCATCCTAAAACCCCTGCTGGGAGAACAATCGATGATTATCCTCTCCGGCGAGAAGCACAAACGCGAGCGCCAATTATTGATGCCCCCCTTTCATGGGGAACGGATGCAGAACTACGGGCAGCAAATTTGCAATATTGCTTTAGATGTTGCCAGCAAATGGTCAGTCGATCGACCTTTTTTCGTCCGCACCGCCATGCAGGAAGTCACGATGCGGGTAATTTTGCAGGCTGTGTTCGGCTTGGATGACGGGCCACGGTTGCAAAAGATCAGACCCCTACTTGCCTCAGTTGTGGATATGACTGGTTCTCCGTTGCGATCGAGTATGCTATTTTTCGGCTGGATGCAACAAGATTGGGGCGCCTGGAGTCCTTGGGGACAGATGAAGCAGCGGCAGCGAAAAATTGACGAACTAATCTATGCCGAAATTGCCGAACGTAAAGAGCAACCAGACGCCAACCGTACCGACATTCTCAGCTTAATGATGGCCGCGCGCGACGAAAACGGACAACCGATGACGAATCAAGAATTGCGCGACGAGTTGATGACACTGCTGTTTGCCGGCCACGAAACCACAGCCACAGCCCTAACTTGGGCATTTTACTGGATTCACAGTTTGCCCTCGGTGCGCCAGAAGTTGCTGCAAGAATTGGACAGTTTGGGGGAAAATCCAGACCCGATGGAGATTTTCCGCTTACCTTACCTGAGTGCAGTTTGTCAGGAGACGCTGCGGATTTATCCGGTAGCAATGCTCACATTTCCGCGAGTAGTGAACTCGCCTGTGGAACTAATGGGACATCAACTCGAACCGGGTACAGTTGTGATCGGCTCAATTTATTTAACCCACCGCCGCGAGGATTTGTATCCAGAACCGCTGCAATTTAAACCGGAACGGTTTTTGGAGAGGCAATTCTCGCCTTACGAGTATGTGCCCTTTGGAGGGGGAAGCCGTCGCTGCATCGGCATGGCCCTAGCGCAGTTGGAGATGAAACTGGTGCTGGCACAAATTTTACGGGATTTCGACCTAGCATTGGCCGAGAAAAAGCCTGTCCCAGCTAAGCGTCGAGGGGTGACTTTAGGGCCAGCCGGTGGTGTGCCGATGGTGATGATGGGGCGGCGGATGCGCCATTCTCAGAAGCCTGAACCAGTTACCAGCCGGGTTTGAACTCTAAGCGGTTGCAGCTTTAGAGCAAATCGGACATCTCCAAAAACTCTTGTGGGGAGTAGGGGGTGGGGTCGTCCTTGGCGCCTTCGCGGTTAAATCATTCCGATACAACCGGATTTGATATGAGTCCATGCCCCATCCCGGAGCAACGCTAGAGCCCATGCCCCATCTCAAATTTCAAATTTCCAGTTTAAAATAGTAGGAGCCTTGCAAACAGCGCCTCAAACCAAAAGTGGGTAATTGCAATAGCCCTCTTGAGATATCTAAAGCCTGCCTGCCATACTATAAAAACATATGCATACCCTGTTATTCAGCAAGGGCGGAAGCGTGTTGGCATTGCCTGCAATCTTCCGCCCTCTTTATTTTTTATAACCAAGAAGCAAAAAGCAAGAAGCAACATTCTCCCCCCTCTCCCCATTCTCCCCCTCTCCCTTGTTATTGAACTAAAATCCAATAGCAAGTTTAAGGAATCACTAAGAAATAATTAATGAATTATTAAAACAAGGTATTTCTATCCCTCCCTCAATCTTCTGTTTTGAGAAATTCTGATACCGAAACTGACTTTGGGAGATTCTCTATATCTTGAATTTCGCTCTCGTGGGCAAAAAACTCGACTTCTTTATCATCAATTTGGATCTGATAGCTAGCGGTAGCAGTCACAATACGCCGCTTTTTTTTATCTTCTATTAAAACCCAACACACCACAGGTCTTACCCACCTCTCAACGTGCTGACTTTGCTTGGTACTCCCAAAGGCATACCACCCCTTAGCTTCAATAATTTGAAGCACTTTAAAATCGTTATTGGCCATAAATATCCCGATCGCGCTAACTTCACTATTACTGTTAGATCAAACTAATGACTTACTAAGCTGGGCAAAGGTTTTGGACTTCCCAACGGCACTTAAAAACCAGATTTGAAGCCTCTGCGCGTCTAATTCCCAATTAATTGTATTGTGTATTTGATCGTTGGTTAAAGTTTCTACTCTTAATTATTGTGTCTAACTCTTTGATTACTATCACTGTTAAACTTTTCGCCGCCTTTGGTGAAGCCTACGGTGTTTCTGAACAAACATTAGAATTTCCACTCCTTACCCCAGTGTCCCAGGTTCTAGAACGTGCGATCGCCCAACATCCCCAATTAGAAAAATGGCGCTCGCTCACCCGCTTCGCCATCAACCTAGAATTCGTCTCCCCCGACACCATCCTCACTGACGGAGACGAAGTTGTACTGATTCCGCCCGTTAGTGGCGGCTAGGGGAGATTAGGGGAGATTGGGGGAGAGTAACCGAGGACACGGCACTGCCGTGTCCCTACCCCGATGAATTGTAGGGACACGGCACTGCCGTGTCCTGATTTCGGTAATATTCATAATTCCGATGCTACCGGATTTGATATCAAAGGCGATCGCACCGCTGCCAAATTACCAACCCAAAAACATTTATTAAGTTTTGTAACAATTTTTTCGGCAAATCATCCTTGAGTGCGATCGGGCTGCTTGCCCAGCCTCGTAATTTGTATTTTTAGGCAGAGCTTGGAAACGAGTCTAATCCTTGTGGGGCATAGTTTTCGCCAGTCCAAAGATGCAAGTTAAATACCGGATATTTTTACTATAAAATCAATCCCGACTAAAAATATCGGGTATGGTTGACGCACTAATTTGACCGTGATAATGTGTGAAAAGAATTAAAAACATCGCAAAACTAGAGAGTTTAGCTATGACCCAAGCGACCAGAACCCAATCCACAGCAGCTACCTTCACAGCCCTCAAGTGCAAAGAATGTGGCGAAGAGTACGAACTTCAAGCCAAACACGTTTGTGACCTGTGTTTTGGGCCGCTTGAGGTCAAATACGATTACGACGCCATCCGCCGCACCGTCACCCGCCAAACCATCCAAGCCGGCCCCAACTCGATCTGGCGCTACCGCGCATTTTTACCAGTCGCTACAGATAACGTCATCGATGTCGGCACCGGCATGACTCCTCTAGTAAAATCCCACCGCTTGGCGCGCCGCCTCGGTCTAAAAAATCTTTATATTAAAAACGATGCCGTCAATATGCCCACTCTCAGCTTCAAAGACAGAGTGGTGTCAGTCGCCCTCAGCAGAGCCAGAGAATTGGGTTTCACAACAGTATCCTGTGCCAGCACTGGCAATTTAGCTAACTCTACTGCGGCGATCGCAGCCCACGCCGGACTAGATTGCGTAGTCTTCATCCCCTCCGACTTAGAAGCAGGCAAAGTTCTCGGCACTCTGATTTACAATCCAACTGTCATGTCAGTTCACGGCAACTACGACCAAGTTAACCGTCTCTGTTGCGAAGTCGCTAATACACATGGCTGGGGATTTGTCAACATCAACTTGCGTCCCTACTATTCCGAAGGCTCAAAAACCCTTGGCTACGAAGTTGCCGAACAGCTAGGCTGGCAATTGCCCGATCACATCGTCGCTCCCCTCGCATCCGGCTCCCTGTTCACAAAAATTCACAAAGGTTTTCAAGAATTCATCAAAGTCGGCTTAGTAGAGGACAAGAAAGTCCGGTTCAGTGGAGCCCAAGCTGACGGCTGTTCCCCCATCGCCCAAGCATTCCGCGAAGGCCGCGATTTCGTCAAACCGGTGAAACCGAATACAATTGCTAAGTCGATCGCGATCGGCAATCCAGCAGACGGTATGTACGCCCTCGACATCGCCCGCAAAACAGGCGGCAACATCGAATCCGTCAGCGACACCGAAATCATCGAAGGCATGAAACTGCTAGCAGAAACCGAAGGCATCTTCACCGAAACCGCAGGCGGCACCACGATCGCAGTCTTGAAAAAACTCGTAGAAGCAGGTAAAATCAATCCCGACGAAACCACCGTCGTCTACATCACCGGCAACGGTTTGAAGACTCAGGAAGCCGTTCAAGGTTACATCGGCGAACCCATCACCCTCGAACCAAAAATCGAAGCCTTCGAGCGCGCCCTAGAACGTGCTCGGACACTTGAACGCCTAGAATGGCAGCAAGTTTCGGTTTAATAGTTATTGGTTATTGGTTGTTTGTTATAGGTTATTGGTTATTGGGATCAACAACTGACAACTAACAACTAACAACTGACAACTAACAACTGACAACTAACAACTGACAACTGACAACCGACAACTGACAACTAACAACTAATCATGACTGTTAAAGTTTTAATTCCCACACCACTGCAAAAATTCACCAACAATCAAGCCACAATAGAATGTGGCGGTGGCAATATTTCTGAACTGATTGAATCGCTCGAAACAAATTGTCCCGGCATCAAAAAAAGCCTGTGCGACGAACAAGGAGCACCTCGCAGATTTTTGAACTTCTACGTCAACAGTGAAGACATCCGGTTTTTGGAAGGTACGGAAACTGCTCTCAAAGATGGTGATGAAGTGAGTATTGTGCCGGCGGTTGCTGGTGGTTGATTCATTTTCATATCAATTCCGGTTGCACCGGAATGATATAGAGGACACGGCAGTGCCGTTTCCCTACAGCGATTAATTGTAGGGACACGGCACTGCCCATAGGTGTCAACAATCGCCTGAAAGCCTTGGTATCTCTCGCTTTTAGCCGAGTCTATAACCCCCTAAATCCCCCTTGGTAAGGGGGACTTTGATCAAACTCTTGTCCCCCCCTTATACTCCCCCCTTGGGGGGGGGCGGGGGGGGTTGGGGGCTAGGGGGGTGGAAGGGCCTCATAGTCAAACAGCATTCTCTGACTGGGTTTGACCTTAAGTTGACACCAATGGGCACTGCCGTGTCCTGGCTGTGGGTAATATATTAATTCC
>Ga0335395_10000430_pt1 | contig 26477 bp, 27 predicted proteins | sample MAT02_FD_205744 | JGI IMG/M metagenome (GOLD analysis project Ga0335395, IMG submission 205744) | Freshwater microbial communities from Lake Fryxell liftoff mats and glacier meltwater in Antarctica - MAT-02 (spades assembly) (version 2) ... | reverse complement strand
ATCAAGCACTTCGGCGGCGATCCTGCAAACTTCCTTGACGTGGGCGGCGGCGCCTCCAAAGAGCAAGTCACTGCCGCTTTCAAGATCATCCTCGGTGATCCAAATGTGAAGGGCATCCTGATCAACATCTTTGGTGGTATCATGGACTGCAATATCATCGCGGAAGGCGTCATCGCCGCGGCCAAGGAAACCGGTTTACCGATCCCACTCGTCGTTCGGTTGGAAGGAAACAACGTGGAAATGGGCAAAGCCACCCTCGCCGCCTCAGGCCTCAACATCGTCGCCGCAGATGACATGGCAGACGGCGCACGTAAAATCGTCGCAGCGGTTGCTTGAGTTTTGCACCTTTAATGCAGCTCAACTCGCGCATCCTCTGAATTCATGACCCAAAGGCAATTTTACGACTGGCAAACACTCGGAGGCGGGACAGATGTCTCGCGCTTGGTCGCAGCCTTGGAAGAACGTGGAATTTCCTGGTGCATGATTGGCGGGCTGGCGGTGAACCACTGGGCGGAAGAACCGATGGCCACTGCGGATGTGGATTTGGTCATTGCGTCCGATAAGATCGAAGAAGCAGCGGATGCCTTGAAAAGCATTGGATTCACCGAAAATCGTTTCGAGTGGTCCATTAATTTTAAAGGCGAATCCAAAGTAACTATTCAGATTTGCACCGAGAAAATGTATCATGATTTTCCGGAGCGTTCTGTCGGGACTTCTGTGCATGGAATCCTGATGCGAGTGGCGAGTCTTGAAGATACTATTAAAGGCAAAATCGCTGCTTACGAGGAGCCTTCCCGCAGGGCTAGCAAGCGGCAGAAAGATCTAGCAGATCTCTCAAGACTTCTCGAAGCACACCCCGGTATAAAGGACCTGATCCCACAGCCGATTTACGACAAACTCGAAAAATAATTCATTCAACTCTCTTAAAATATCATGGCCATCCTTATTGACGAAAACACCAAGCTCCTTGTCCAAGGCATCACCGGCAGCTTCGGTGCTCGCCACGCTTCACTTTCCCTCGCTTACGGCACCAAGCTCGTCGCTGGTGTGACGCCGGGAAAAGGCGGGCAAAAATTTGAAGATATCGTGCCAATTTTTAACACTGTCTCCGAGGCAGTGAACGAAACGGGCGCCACTGCATCCGCCATTTTTGTGCCACCTCCCTTCGCCGCCGATGCCATTCTCGAAGCTGCCGACGCCGGCGTTGAACTCATCGTCTGCATCACCGAAGGCATCCCCGTAATGGACATGATGCGTGTGAAGGAAACCTTGCGCGGCTCCAAGTCCCGCCTCGTCGGGCCGAATTGCCCAGGCATTGTCACTCCCGGCCGCGGTGAGAAATCCCACGGTGGCTGCCGCATCGGCATCGCTCCTGGCTATATTCACCAGCGCGGCAATGTCGGCGTGGTTTCGCGTTCCGGCACACTCACCTACGAGGCCGTTTTCCAACTCACCCAGCTCGGCTACGGCCAGAGCACCTGCGTCGGCATCGGCGGCGATCCGATCAACGGCACCAACCATTTAGAGGTGTTGGAAATGTTCAACAACGACCCTGAGACCGAAGCGATCATCATGATCGGCGAAATCGGCGGCAACGCCGAGGTGGATGCCGCTCGCTGGGCCAAGGAATATTGCAAAAAGCCCATCGCAGGCTTCATCGCCGGTGCCACCGCGCCTCCGGGCCGCCGCATGGGCCACGCCGGAGCCATCGTCGGCGGAGAAGAAGACACCGCCCAAGCTAAAAAGCGCATTCTAGCTGAATGTGGCATCGCCGTCGCGGAGACTCCCTCTGATATGGCAAAGACCTTATTAGAGCGTTGGGGGAAATAGAGGTGACCGTCCAACGGCTCGCACGGCAATCAACATTTGCATAGCTACTTTGTGAGTCGTCGTTGATTCAGAATTCATAAGCCGGAGTATTTAAATCATCCAAGGAGGGGCGGAACGCGTCCGCCCAGGTGGATGATTAGCCAATGAGGTGCCCCAAAGGTCGTCCCATTGTCATTTCATCCTCACGGCGAACACGTTTCGCCGCTCCTTGATTTATGGGTCTTCGGGAAATTTTGTAGATACTGTTAGTCACCTCGGGAAATCGGGATTGTTCATGGGGTTCATTTCATCCCTTCTACTTTCTCTTCTCCCCAGAAGTGCGCAAAAGAATCATCGCGGTAGGAGCGGCGTTCTTGATCCGGTCTTCCAGATGGCGGGTAAAGTCAGTGGCTTCGTTTTCCTCAACCAGATTTACTAGGCGCGAGGAATTCAGGATGTCTTTGGCTGCGCCTTAGTCTTTGCGCTGCTCGCCGGAGGGAGCTCCGAGGAGGAGATTGATCTTCGGTTTCTCTGCAGAGTCGGAGAGGAAACGTGTGAGGCTGTCCCAACGGTATGCTTTGTTGCGGATCGATTCGCCGCGCTTGAGGTCGAACGAGAGCGTCTCATAGACGGCGACGATGGCTTGCTGCGTGGCGAGGGGTGGGAGGGGACTTTGCCTAAGAGAATGTCGCGGGCGCTATCGCTGCGGCGTTTGGTATTGGTATCGAGAATTGGGAAAATTTTTAGGCAGCAGGATTCAACCAATTGAGGCCGGGGAAGCGGGAGAAACCTTGATCGAGGCTGACGAGAGTTGCGCCGTGGCCGGATAAGCCCTTGGCATCCAGAAGGAGAAAATCGATAAACCCTTTCCCGACTTTCTCGAAATTTTCAACGATCTCATCTAGATCGTAAGAGTTCAACGCCACGCTCGGCTCGAGCTGAATGTTGGCAGGGCCATTTTCACCCGCGAAAAAACGCCACCCCGCCACTTCCAGCAATTTGTTGATTTTGATTCGGACGGTGGCTTCTTACATGCAATGGAATCAGACACACGCAGATTTAGATGTGAAATTTGTTCTTCGAAGTTGGCGGGAAAGCGGGAAATGAATTGGATGTCAGCGAGCTGTTTCCAATAATCCAATTAACACCGCCTCAGGCTTGAGATCGATCAGTTTTCCTCCGGGGGCTTGGATGGATTGCGTTCTTGGTGAATTGAGAGGCCACGGACCAAATCGGTCCGGCGAAGTGGGGCCGAAAATGGCGAACACTTTGTTTCCCACTGCGGCGGAAAGGTGCATGGGGCCGCTATCATTGCCGATGAAGATGGAAGGCTGGCGGACGAGCTCGATCATTTCGGGGAGAGGGCAGCCTGTTAGATTCAGGAAGCGCCCGGCGGGAGGTAGGGTGCTGGGTGCCATTTTCGAGCCTGCGCACCATGCGATTCTGCTGTGAGGAATCTTTTCCCAGATCAACCGGGTGAGTTCATCGAAGCCTGGCCACTCTTTGCCTACTCCGCGGCTATCGGTGAAAATAGTGAAATTTAAATTTGGATCTCCCTCAAAAAAATCGGCCCAAGCGCAAGGCTGGCCAGGTTTCAAAACGAGCGGAAACGTGATTTCAGGATCAAGCCCGAGCGCCTTCGAGAATCCTTGGAGCACGGAGATCGCATGATGAGGGCCGGGCCCAGCAGGTAAGGCCACTGTCCGATTGTAGAAAAAACTCGCGCCTTCGCGGCTATCGGTTCGCCCCCACTTTTGCTTGGATTTGCTGGCGGCTGCCATTAGTCCGCTCCGCAAAAGACCCTGCATGTCCCAGACCATGTCGAATTCCCGGCTACGCAACATTTTCATCATCTTCCATAGCCCTCCCGCGCCTTCCTTGCGGAAAAATGGCAGCGTTTCTTGAATAAACGGCGCAGCTTCCACCAGCGGCGCGAAGCGATCCCGTGCGATCCATGTCACCCGGCAGTCCGGCAATTGCTGGGTCACAGATTGCAGGACTTGCAATCCGTGCACGATGTCTCCCAGCGATGATGGTTTGATTACCAGCAGACTTCGAGGCGGGGAAATAGCAGTAGTGCTTGTCACTTGCGGAAAGCTTGCGTAGAGCGTGGCCCTCTGCAATCGTATTTCCCTTCGACGCGCTCAATGACATTCGATCCTTTAAAAATCGCCCAACTTCAAGTGGACCTCACCGTCACTTGGCACCAGATCGAGCCCGCCGCTAGCGACGAGGGATTTCTGCGGCTGGTGCAAGAAAACCATTTTTTCAACTTCCAGCTCTGGCATGAAGAAGACATCGCCCGCCGCGATGATCTTGGCTTCGAGAGAATTTACCAGGCTAAACGCGCCATCGATGGCTATAACCAAAAGCGCAATAATTTCGCCGAGGAAATGGATAAAGCCCTCGTCGCCGCGTTGGAGCCCGCAGAATCAGGATGCCCGAAAAACTCCGAAACCCCCGGCATGATGATCGACCGCATGTCGATCCTCGCCCTTAAAGAGTTTCACATGCGGGAGGAAACCCAGCGCGAAAATGCAACAATCGAACACCGGCAGAAATGTGCTGAAAAACTCGCACGCATCCTCCTCCAGCGCAACGACCTCACCCAATGCCTTGGCGAGCTGATCGATGCCGTTCGTGCCAAGTCCCGAACATTTGCAGTTTACTACCAGTTTAAGATGTATAACGACCCCGCTCTCAACCCGCAGCTCTATGCGTCGGCCCAATCTTAGTCCGCAATCTTACGTATTCTAAAAATGCCACCCATTGAATTGGTATCTGCTGCCGACGGCAGATTCTTTCCGGGATTGCTAGTGGCGTTGGGAAGCGCACTCGCCTCTGCCAGTGGGAACTTCAACTATTCGGTCACAGTTCTTGACGGTGGAATTTCTTCCAAAGATTGGGAACGCATGGCATTCCATTTGCAAAGAATCGGGGCTGAGAAAAAAATTGAGATTACTCTCACTCGTATTGATGCCACGGGACCACTGATGGAAGGGATGCCAAGCCGCCGGGGTTCATCCCTGACCTATGCCCGGTTAGTAATCCCTGCAATCTTGTCTGTTCCCAAAGCCATCTACATCGATAGCGACGTGGTTTGTTTGCGAGGTGTGGAGGAATTCTGGACAGGCTTGGAAACGGGCGCACCCTTAGTGGCTGTGCGTGATCCTCTGGGGATTCTTCGCAGAGATCCGCTCACCCGGCAGTTGCCGCAGTTGAAGCATAAGTTGCCCTATTTTAACGCGGGCATCATCGGGATGAATCTGAAGTCTTGGAGGGCACCGCAGTTCCAAGCACAAATTACCAAGCTTCTCCCTGATGCCGCTAGCTTCCGATATGTGGATCAATCCTTGCTCAATTTAGTTTTTAACGATTGCTGGCTGGAATTGCCGCATGAATGCAACCGATTGTTGACACTGGCTGCGTGCAGCATAATGGGGACAGATACAGAGTTGGCAAATTATCATTATATTGGCGGTCGCAAGCCTTGGCTATCCACGGTCTCGAATTTTTATCGGCACGCACCCAATCTGCTTTTCGATCAAATGTATTCGTGGATCTGTTCCGTCAGCCAAATTCAAAGAACCGTTTGTCCCAAATCACTTTTGGACGCACGCAGAAAACGTCTTCTCTACCGCCTTGTCCTGCCGCATCGGGCTCGCCAATATGGCGAAGCACTGAAAACCACTTTAAACGCAACCGACGTCGTCCAACGTCTGGTTGCGAATCGAAATCGATTATTTTTTCCGTATGTCACAGTCCAACCCTAACCGCCGTTTAAAAACACTTTGAAAAACATCTTCTGCATGAAATGGGGAACCGCCTATGGTCCTCGCGACGTCAACACCCTCTATGGAATGGTGGCCCGCAACATTTCAGGCGATTTTAAAGTCGTTTGCTTCACGGACGACTTCACGGGGATTCGTCCCGAGGTCACCTGTCTCCCTTTGCCACCGCTCGGCTGTGACATCCCACCCGATGTCCCTGGTAAATGGCCCAAGGTTGCGCTTTGGAGCAAGAATCTAGCAGGGCTAGAAGGAATTGCACTCTTCATCGATCTCGATTCAGTCATCGTTTCGAACATCGACAGCTATTTTGAATACGGCGATCCCAACGATGTCATCACCGCTCGTAATTGGCTCAACCGATTGAAGAGAAGCGGCCAAACGTCCGTCTTCCGTTTCCCGATCGGCGGCCATTCTTACATGTTGGAGAACCTCCAGGCAGACTCAGTCACTGTTTCGCGGAAGTATCAATACGAGCAAAACTACGTCACCCATAACATCCGTGGCGGAATCAAGTTTTGGCCTGAGACATGGACGCGCCATTTCCGTGTTCACTGCATGGGCGCGTGGCCGCTGCGTTATCTCCGCGCTCCCATCATTCCGAAAGGGGCTAAAATCATTACCTTCCCCGGCTTACCTGGCCCAGCGGATGCCATGCTCGGGCGTTGGACAGAAAAATCTGGAATCCGTAGTCCAATCGAGCATCTTAAATGGGTCATTACCCGATTAATGACTGGGAAAAAATTCAAAGGTAAAATTTCTCGCTACGTCCAACGTACCCCATGGATTTCTGATTACTGGTATGAGTAGTCTGGTTGTGGAAATGAACTCGTGTCTCCGAGCTGTCGTTTGAGATTACCAATGAAAAGCTTACATTTGCAGGAGACCCGACCGAACAAAAGTGGAGAATAATTCCTGCTTTCTAGAGCGCCTTAAAGACGGTATTCTACAAGAATGTCATGCCACTGTGATGTTTTGGGCGGGATGTGGGAAAGAAACTCGTTACGTAGATTGAAGTTTTTCCACAATCAGGAATTCCTGCATCCGCTCTTGGGGGGGTAATGCTACGACTTTCTCCATTAGTTTGAAAGCATCGTGTCTGACGTGATCCTTCTTCATCTCGTCCTTAAGCATCTGCTGGCTGATCTTTCCAGATTCGACGCATTCTTTGAGCAATGCAAAAAATAGACGTTCTTGCCGCTCGTCTGGATGAGATTTGTAACGTTTGCAGATGATTTGTTTGCCAAAAATGCTCTTTTGTAACAGTGCAAATTTACGCTTGTAAACGGATTGCAACTCAAGCTTAAAGTCAACGGGAAGCCCAGATTTCCATGGTTGAGTTCGCCGGTTGGTGGTGTGCAACATTTTAGTCTTTGGTTCAAGCTTGTCGAAGTGATTCCATTCAGGAGGTAGCTCGCCGATCGTCGAGCGATCCTCAAGTTTAAGGTTTAGCCAATCGTCGTAATCGACTTCCGAGCTGAACATTTGGCGGAAGGTCTTTTCTACATTCCAGTGCTTCAGCTTTGCACAATCCATCAGCATCACACTGGTCATGAGGTCTTGACTGCCGTCCTTATTAGGCCGATGGAGCAATCGCACTGCATGACCCTCCATGTCAGAGTTGAAAAGCTCCATAATATCCGCAACAGCGAAGACATCAGGATCAATAACGATCGCGCGCCCTTCGTAGCCCATCAACTCGGGAGGCATGAAACGAGACGGCGTGAAAGATTGAAGATCTTCAAACATCCAAGCACGCTGCTCGCCGCCGCGCAGATAATCTTTTCCGTCAAATTCTTGGAAATAGGAATAATCCCGGGTATCTATGATTTTGACATCAAAAGCATCTGGCGTTTTGGAAGCGCGCTTGAGCGAGTGGGCGGCCACGATGGCTCCTGCGATTTGCTTGTGATTGGTGTGGATGAATACGGTTGGTTTCAAAGTGCGTTACCTTTACTTTTGGAAGTTGATGGCGTCCTTGTCTCGAAATCATCCGATTTTCAATAGATGGAAATTATCTTGATTTAATTCGAATCAGTGCCCCGTCGGAAGACCATCAGGCACATCCCGTCTCGGCAAGATTTTTTTTCGATTTCACTCACGTTCCTCCACTGCTACCATTCCTCATTGGCGTGGTACGATCTGCCGCCTTATTGCAATGATTCTGTTATCCAAAGAGAATGAGAAAGTCACCGGGCTCGTGAGAGAGACGCGTGTAATTTTTAAAGGCAAATTCTCTAGGGTTGACCACAAGCATTGGAAATAACAAAGAATCCCGGCTACATAATGACTTTTGTGACATTTCACGCTTCTTTGAATTCAGAAACGGAAGACATCCTTCAATCCAAGGGTGTCCATTTCAATACGGCAGACATCTATGAACGACAGATAAATTGGCTGCTTCGCTCTGCCGAATTCTATTTTCCAGCGTGCAGAATGGTCGTGATCACAGATTTAGATACCAATTTTAATGATTTAATCCATGATCGGCTGAAAGGCAGCGTAGAGATTTTTAGGGCAAAAGCTCCAGGCCATGGAGCTATGCTATCTAGGGCGCGGGCGCAGGTAGAGTGGTTAGAACAGGAGAAGTTGAATCAGACACTGCAAGCAGAACCGATCATTCTAGTTGACTCCGACATGATTATTAACGGCTCGATGGATGAACTGCGATCTTCAGATTACGATGTCGCTTTGACCTATCGGACACATCGTAAAATGCCCATCAACGGGGGAGTTTTCATTATAGCACCGGGCCAAATGGACAATGCTTTGCGTTTCTCCCGATGGGTCGAGCAGATCTACACGAGCAAATTCTCCGATGACCTCTGGTATGGGCATCAGCAAGCTCTCATTGAAACTGTGGGACGTGCCGACTTTGACGCTTCTAATAAAAGCCATCTCCTTGCTCATTGCCCTTCGCCCAGTTCTGGAGACGACCAACCAGTCCGCATTAAATTGCTTTCGGTCGAGGACTGGAACTACACAGTGGACGTCACTCTAAAATCAGCGAGAGCACTGCTCAAGGCCAGAATCCTCCATTTCAAAGGAACGCGAAAGCTACTGATGGAACCATATTTTTCTGCATTTATCCTTTCTAATCGAGGTTTTTTCAAATGTTTTTCTTTTTACCGTAAAGCCATCACCCAGGACTGGCGACCTAAGCTTGCGAAACGCAGCCAAAAATTTAAATTACTGTTTAGAAGCAGCAGCCCTGAGTCGCTGTGATTATGTGCGGCATTAAATTATTTTGGAGATATTTCGTGTCTAATGCGGCATCTCGATGATACTTTCTAATCTTAATTATCGCCCGGACATTGACGGACTGCGCGCGATCGCAGTCCTTGGCGTATTGATTTTCCACCTCGACGAGTCATTCCTGAGCGGCGGATATGTAGGAGTTGACGTGTTTTTCGTCATCTCCGGATTTTTGATTACTTCAATTATTTTGCGGGATCTCGACAAAGGATCTTTCTCAATAGTTACATTTTACGAGCGACGGATTCGTCGGATAGCTCCGGCATTGTTCTTCATGCTTTTAGTTGTTTGCGGATTGGCCATGCAGTTCTTGCTTCCAACAGATTTGTTGGAATTTGCCAAGTCGTTGAGGTATTCGCTATTCTCAGTGTCCAATTTCCATTTCCTGAACGCTTCAGAAGATTATTTTCATCAGGGAGTTTCTGAAATGCCTTTGCTTCACACTTGGTCGCTAAGCGTAGAGGAGCAATTCTACATTTTTTTTCCTCTTCTAATCATCGTGGGTCACCGATTTGTGAAATCGCGTGCCCGCTTGACGGTGTGCTTCGGCATCCTCTGCCTAGCGTCGCTTTTTCTTTCCCAGTGGGTGGTTTCCCGCACTCCGGATAAAGCATTCTATCTACTGCCTTGGAGGGCATGGGAGCTACTGATCGGATCGCTGCTTGCACTTCTCAATCGACCCAATCAAAAGATTTGGGGAGCACAGTTTTTGGGGGTAATAGGACTGGTGCTGATCCTCTACAGCATGGTTTTTTTCGATAGGACAACCTCTTTTCCAGGATTTTCAGCGTTAATTCCTTGCTTCGGAACCGCCCTTGTAATTTATGCCGGGCGGTTGGGAACTGGCCTTAGCTCCCGTATTCTTAGCATCAAACCGCTCGTATTTCTGGGTTTGATTTCATATTCAGTTTACCTCTGGCACTGGCCACTTATCACATTTGCGAAGTATACTTTTAGATATTCGCAGTCAATGATGGTGGCTATTTTATTAGGGAGCCTTGTCCTTGGGTTCTTTTCTTGGTATTTCGTAGAGCGGCCGTTTCGCAACCCGGCGCTGCTCACCCGTAGGCAGATTTTTGCGACATGGGCGTTTGCAACGTTAATTCTGTTATTAGGAACGATTTACACCAAAACTGCGGATGGCTTTCCCGGACGATTTTCAGATGTAGTCAACCACTATTTGGAGGCCTCGTCGAGAGTCGAACGCCCGAGCTCAAGAGTCAATGTGGCCGACAAGTATGATCCCAATCAAGCACCGGTTTTTGGGGATCCCTCATCTCTTCCCACGATTGCATTGTGGGGCGACAGCCATGCCGGAGCTTTGATCCCGCTGCTTGACGAGATTGGAAAGGCTAATGGTAAGGCTTTTGTTTCCTACGATATGCCTGGCCAGCCTCCAATGACGGAGGTGACGCAAAATGATAAAGCGGATCGGAAGAAGCGATCTGCGTATTCCCGCGGGGTACTGGAGCGATTAGAAAAGAGCCCTGATATTCGAAAAGTGATTCTTCATGCAAGATGGACGTCTTACACAAAGGGCGACGACATTTTAGTCGCTGGTCGGCCACAAGCGATTTTTGACCATCCATTTGCCACGTCGAAAGAACAAGAGGCATACATTGCCTCTCGCCTTGATGAAGTTATCAAGGCGCTTCTTGAATCTAAAAAAATTGTCGTGCTCGTATATCCTATCCCAGAAACCGGCGTAAACATCCCCTTGTTTTTGGCGAAATATGCGGCTGCGGGAAAAGCTACCCCAGACAGACTACCATCTTTGAACTTTGAGGATTATCATCGGCACTCGATTCGAATGCTAGATAACTGGAAGGATAATCTGGGAGTAGTTGCTATACGCCCAGACCGCGAATTGATAGATTCGAATCAAGTTTTGATCAAGATTGCGGGACACCCGCTCTATCGGGACGAGGATCACCTTAGCAAGGCAGGAACTTCGTTACTTCGGGATCTTTTTCAGCCGATTTTCAGTGAACCGTAGCTACCCTCTTTTAGTATGAATAATTCTCATGATTCCACTTTCAGACAATCAATCAGTGCCGAATGGGTGCCGTCTGTGGACCCTAAATCCAATCCTCCGCGCGTCGCCATAGCGCTGGTGGGATCAAACACCACTGCCATTTCTGCGGAGCTTGCCACCCAAGCTGGTGGTTACGAGAAAATCATCGCCATCACGCGGCGTGGCAGTATCACGTGCCTTCCGGTAGTGCAGGATGGCAGCACTTGGGTAGACCGAATGAAATGCTTAAAGAATTTTAACGCGAGAAAGGAAATCAAAGCTTTTAACGAACACATCACCAAATGGGTCGGCGGGCAGCCATATGATTGCTTTATTCATCACAGCCAAAATGCTTTTTCCCAACTACTCTCCGCCCACCCGCTGTGCGCGCACTACTTTTACATTGAGGAGGGAATCACCGCAATCATCGGCGGACCATTTGGTCGCCCAAAGCAGCGGAAACTGAAACAACTCGTCTCGCGGCTTCAAAGCCTGATTTTCTATGGAGGCAAGGTAGATAAATACAGACCATTCTTCGATACCACACACCGAAACTACGGCGGTGCATTAGCGCTTTCAAAATGCGCCTTCCGAGGCTTTCCGAAACGGGTAATTCTTCCCTTTAAAGATCTCAAATCGATCGTTGAAGTTCCTGCCGACGTGATGATCTTCCTTGATTCACAGTATATCATTGGGAATTGCGATTCAGACCAATACCTTGCTGCACTCACTGCAGGTCTGAGCAATATTATCAGTTCCAAGTCAATCGTCGCAATTAAGTTTCACCCTTCTGAGAAGAATCTAGAACGTAGAGAGCGGTTCAAAGCCGAGATTCTAAAGATCACTGAAATTTCTTCCCTGATCGAGCTCCCCTCGGACTACATCGCTGAGAGAATGGCTTTCGATCCAAATACTAAAGTGTTAATTGGTACATCGTCCCTAGGCTTCTACACCGGGGAGCGTGACTTCCAAACTTACACCTTTGCGCCTCGCCTCGCAGCGAGTTCTCAAAAGTATGCCCAGATCATGAACGAATTTCCGCCGGAGTTCCTGCAATTATGTAAATTCGCCTGAGCTTCAGGTTACTCCAGCATTCACTGAAGCTTCATAGATCGTTTCTAGTGCGGCACACTGCCTGCGAACATCGAAATTCCGGCGGACATGGATAAGTCCTTTCGCTCCAAGTTCGCAGGCAAAGTCTCTCTGCTCAAGACATCGGTTTAAGGCCGCAGCGAGCGCGCCCGAATCCGCTTCCCTTACAAGAATTCCCGTTTCTTCATGAATAACCGCCTCTGGAATCGCAGTGTGAAACGTGCTGACCACCGGCGTCCTCATTGCCATTGCTTCGAGGTTCACCATTCCGAGCCCCTCAGCGTCTCCACTACGACTGGTAACACTCGGTGCGCAGAAAACCGCCGCGCGTCCCATCATGGTCCGGACGAAATCAGGATCCTGCCTGCCGTGAAATACGACGCGATCTCCCAAGGGCCGAGCTTGTAGTTCAAGCTCCGCTTTCAACGTTCCGTCTCCGATTATATGCAGATGATGATTGGTTTTGCTTTCCGTAGCGATTTTCAGCATCGCATCGATCAGATATCTGCAACCTTTTTTCTCGGTTAGTCGCCCAACGAACACCACATCTTTGCGCTCGAAGTAGCCCTCTATCGGTTTGAACTTCTGAAGATCGATCCCGATGTAGTGCCTCACGATTTTCTCTATCGGACATCCCTGCTTTACTAACTGTTCTGCGATAAAATCTGATACCGCAATGACTCGAGAAGCGTGCTCGAAAAGGCGTCCTCTTTCCCTTTGGTAGCGACTCTGCGGATCATTGATCGTAATATCGAAGCCATGAAAAGTAACGACCAAGGGTATTCCAAGTGCCTTTGCCAATGGAATACCCATGAACAAAGCATCTGGCCCGAAGTGCACATGGATCAATGATGGCTTAAACGTCTGTAATCTTTCCACCCAGAGAGCGGGAATCGATCCAAAGCGTTTGAAAGCAAAGGCTGCGATGCCCCGCTTCCAGCGCGGAACTTCGTTCGTCAGTGTGCATGTCTTCGCTCCCTTCAGAAGATTCAGCCCGCTTCTGTCTTCCGTCGCTCCAGCGAAAACGACCTTCCAGTTTGGTAGATGAAGCCCTTGCGCTGCGATAAATGTTTCCGAGTAAGGTAGCATTCGCTTCCTAAACACTAACACCGTGGAATCAGAGTCCTTCATCATGCTCATGATTGAAATATGTCCGGCGGTAACGGACAGGCTGGTGAGATGTTTTTGATTCTGATACCGCGACCTGCGATCGCCGTCCGCATGGATTGGAATGAGGGACAAATCACCCTCTCAAACTGTTCCGCAAGCCGATTCGGCCCGGTGTCGCTATAAAGGCTATTTCCGCCGCCAAGATCCATCCCGATGATTTCAATATCCTTCGCGCCGCGAGCGATGAGAATTTGCAACGCTACGAACGCCACCGTCGAGGAAGGGAAAAATCCAAACTCGATCCGGTCTGACCATCCGATTCTACCAAGACCGTCCCGAACTTCCGAAATCATGAATGGCGAGCCGGAGCTTGCGTTCGCCAACTTCAGTTCTGCGGTTGTGAAAGCTGGGACACCGTACCACTTGTTTACACGTTCGATTGCTGCCACCGAACGATCCAGCAAAGTCTCCGGAAAGTGCTTGTGCAATGCCGCAGCCGCCCGGTATTCAATGGCCAAGGGTGTTCCAGGAGCGCTATCGAGATGATAACCCGCCGCTTTACTGAATTCAGGATCGCTCACTACTAAAAGCTCCGGAGTGATTCCTCTCTCTCTCAAAAACGTCGCTCCGCCTGAAACTGCGACGATCATCCGCCCGCGTTCTTTCAATTTATCCCAGTCGTAATCTTTCGCCGAAGGACCAAGTGTTACTAGGCTCACAGGCCGTACGATCGGCGCGATTAACGTGTCGAGCGGAGTGAACGTCTTTACCTCACGACCCAAAAGGTGCATTGCCGAGAGCTCCTCGTTCTTTCTTAAATAGCTGTAATCAAGGTTACATTGACGAAGGTGCCGGTAGGACCCGGCCCATATCCTCTTGGCCGCCACATTTCCCAGCCAACTAGGCAGGTGCTTCACCACCTCCCTTTGCAATGCCACCCTTTTCCTGTATCCATCGCCATGCGTGCCCAAGAGATGTTCTGAAATAGTTGTCATCGCGGCATCATGTAGAAGTCACGAAAGGTCGAGCAGCGCACCCCGTCTTCCAGAGCCGGATAGAGATACGATCCGTATTGGAAGATAAGCACCGAGACTGCCGCCATTGTCTCCGCGGGATTGTGATACCACGATATGCCGACTCTAGGACAGGCAGCGCGTCCGCGATAAAATTTTCCATTCGCATTTGAAACGACGGTGAGCATTGGGCGAAGCATAGAGTTCATTTCCGTGGCACTCGGTAAGCGTTGAGGAGTAAGGTTTTTTCGCGAAGTTTGCCGTCAAACAGAAGTTGGCTGAAGCGACCGGGTGCCAAGATGGCATCATGGTATTGGCGCACATTTGCGCGGAGATTCAGAATTTCCTGTTGGCTCATGGTTTTGGCTTTATGGATTGTGGTGCGCAGACTTTTTTCGTCGGTGAAGGTGAGGCAGTTCACACCATCTTGGAGGGGTTGCGGCAGATAGGCGGCGTATTGTAGGATGGGGATGGTTCCTGCTGCGAGGGCTTCGATCAAGTTGTGACAAAGTGGCATGCCGACACCTGGGCAGGCGAGGAAGAAATCGGCTTTGGCGAGGGCATCAAGCCACTGTTCTTGGGGGATTTTGCAATGTTGGGTTTCGCAAAGCACGAAGGGCTGGGATTGCTGGGATTGCAACCATGCAGATGAGTCGAGCGGACGGTGGAGATCGGCCTCGTTGAATTCTGCACATGCAATGGTGAGCATCTCGCGGCGGGTGAGCATGCCGTATAATTCGCGAAGGACGTCTTGATCGTATTTTCGTTCCTCGGTATTGCCGCCGAAGAACAAGCGAACGGGGCGGGCCGCGTTTGGATCGTAGGCGTAGGGTAAGTCAATGTGAGTGGTGAGCCATGGATGCACAAAAACCGGGAATTCCACCTCGTCCGCGCTTTGACTCCGGCGTCTTTCGTAGCGGACTCGTATTACCTTTTGCGCATTTTTAGGAGCGGGGGATTCGCCATCTGTGATGAGTAAATAGGGCTGTTTCAATTCATCTAACGACTGAATGACCCCCAGTCTTTCCTTGAGCAGTGGCGACTTCATGGCACTGGTGCCGAAGGTCGATAGCGTGGCGCGGCGGGCGGTAAATACTGGGAAGTACCCTGCATCGATCAGATCTCTCACAATGCTGAAGTAATAACGGCCGCCTACTGAATCAATTGCTGGATTGGAAAAATCACAACAAACGATGGTTTCTCCGTTGAGTTGTTCGCCCATGCCACGTGCTAGCAGAGAAGAAAATGCCCTGCGATAATGTGGATTGAGGTGGGGCCTCAGGTGGCGCACAAAGTGTTCAAGCCGCTTGCCGATGGGGACCGTGGAGTTTCTATCCATGGTGGGGAGCTGAGGGGAAATGGGCAGGACGCGGGCCTTTGATGATTCCTTGATCGCACCAAGTGGTGCGCGAGGCGATGGTATGTTTTCGCAATGCGAGGTTCCGTGCTAAATCCTCGGGATTCACGTAGCTGCGGGCATGGTCGAGGTGGAGCAGGAGGGCACGGTAGCGGATGCGCTTACCGGTGAGCCCGAGATTCATGAGGCGTTCGCCCATTTCACGATCCTCGCCGCCGTATTTCATCTCCTCGTTGTGGCCGTTGACGGCGAGAATGTCTTGCTTCCAAGTGGACGAGCTATGGCCGTTCCAAGTGGCCTTGGTAAGTGAAAATTGATCCAGGATTCGTGCGGTCGCCGGGGTGGCTCCGACTTTTAGCGATTGGGAGAATCCTTTCAATCCTTCGCCACGCAGCCATGCCAGTGAAAATGCGCGGCCGCTGGCGATGTCCTGCTCGGTGATTGCGCGGCTGAGGGCGAGATCAAGTTTGCAATAGCCGCCTGATAGAAATTTCCCAGGTTCTGCGAGGCGGTGATGGGTCGCGAGAAAATCCTGTCTGGGGATGCAGTCGCCATCGGTGAAAACTAAATAATCGGCCGCAGTTTGGACGATGGCTTTGTTGAGGATGGCGCATTTTTGAAAGCCAGCGTCGGGATGCCAAACGTGCTTGATTGGAAAATCGGCTGACTTTTTAAATGATTCAATCAACTCGGTGGTCCGCTGGTCCGAGCCATCGTCAGCGATGACAATTTCAAAATCCGTGAACGTCTGGTGTTGGTAGCCATGCAGGACTTTTTCCAACCACTCGGGCTGGTTGTAAGTGCTGACGATTACGGAGAGTTTCATGGAAGCAAAATGATCGGGATAGTTTCCCTGCGGGCGGCGGCGGCGAGAATATCTGAGCCAATCGGTGCTAGAATGTAGTCGATGGGGAGGATGGTGGCTGCATCAAGGGCGGCAATACAATTTCTTAGTGCGTGAGCATTCTGTGACGCTTGGATTCGGTGGATAAGTGTCGATTCCGGGAGCCAAGAGGGCGGCATTTCTTCGGGGAAGAGGGTTGCTTCATAGATCACGTCGGCGTGCTGCCAGGTTTCTGGCATTTGCCAGGATGGGGGAACTCCTGCGAGCCAAACGAGCGCGCGGTGGGGTTTGGTTCCTTGGCGGTTATCGGTTGCTAGCCAGTTTTGGATTGGTTTAGTTCTGCGGGCGAAAACTTTCCAGCGCTCCTGCATCCAAAAGACGTCCAACGGACTCCTCCTCATGGCTAGTTCCATGGCTTCTATGCAATTTTTGGTGGAATAGGGTTGGGCCACTTCATGCAGCTTGATGATCCATTTCCCGGGTGCTTCGGTGGTGAGCGAAAGGGCGATGACTTTGCTTTTCACCCGCCGCGCCAGTAAGCTGGGGAGGGGACTGGCGCGGGTGAGTCTGCCAAAAAATGAAATTAAATCTCCCTGAATTCCCACCCGTTGATCCGCGAGGATACCGACCATTCCACCTTCGCGCAGAAATCCGGTGGCTTGGTGAAATGAGTCTTTTTTGGAAAACATGCGGCTGCCATCTGCTTGACGGCGTTCGAGGATTTTTTTGTCTAACAGTGGGTTATTGAGCGGGCGGTAGAATCCGCCGATTTTGAGACCTTTGGGAAAGAAATAGATAAGGCGGCTGAGCGCTTCCCAATTTCCCATGTGGGCGAGGAGGAGGACGACGCCTTTGCCCTCGGCGTGCGCTTGCTCCATCAGGTGGAGATTTTCGACACGGATGCTTTTGACGAGTTTTTCAGGAGAAAGGCGTGCGGTGTGGGCGGCGGAAATCATGTTGGCCCCGGTGCGGCGGAAATTTGCTCGCACCATTAATTCGATTTCTGCGGCAGATTTTTGATCGCCGAATGCGATTCGTAAATTTCTTGAAACCAGCTTGCGCCGCTGACCCATCAGACGCCATGCGACTAATCCTAAAACCTCGCCGATCCTGAATACCCACGGCCCGGGCAGCCATGCGATGGAGTTTTCGAGCAACCAGTGAACGAGACATTCCAAGCGCCATTGGATTGGCTTCTGTGGCCTCTTCTTTTTCTTTTTCAAACGGGTGAGTTCTGGGAATGTGCCTTTGTGTTCAAGGGTTTGCAGGGAACGGTATTGGCGGATTTTGTAAAGTGAGATGTAGCGAAACGCTTGGAAATTGTGGTTTCGGAACGAGGTTTTGAGGCTGCAGGCAAGATGCCCACAGTCCAAACCAGCCGGGACGGCTGTTCTACTTTCCGCTCATTGAACCACAGATAGACCGGATTCACGCAGATAAAGAGGGATGATCTGGAATTTTTTCGTTTAGTTAAAAATGGGTGAATCCGTTTGCAAGGTATGAATTTTTGGTCTGAAGGTTTGCATGGGCCTGAGAAATGCTTCTAAGCTCTTCTAATGGTGGCGAACAAGACGTTACGTGCGGCAGTGGGGTGGCTTGAATTAGGCTTGGCGGATGAGGCTCTGTTTGAGCTGCAGACGCTGCCGTTTGAGCATCAAACGGAGCGGGCAACACTGGAGGTGAAACTTGCGGCGCAAATGACGCATTGTGCATGGAATGCGGCCTCTGAGACGGCGCGGATGCTTTGCTTGCAGGCGGCCGACGAGCCGGAATTTTTCCTCAGAGCGGCTTTCTGCCTGCATGAGACTGGCGATACGCTGGCAGCTCGCAATCAGCTATTGCAAGGGCCCAAGACGCTGTTCGAAATGCCGGTGTTCCACTACAATCTCGCCTGCTATCTATGGACGCTGGGTGAGGCGAAGCGGGCGCGCAATCATCTCAAGCAAGCCATCGCGATGGACGAGTCTTTCATCGAGGCGGCCAAGGAAGATCGTGATCTTGTCGGCATTTGGGAAAATTTTTAACAGCTCGTTACTCGACGTTTTGGACCTGCTCGCGGATTTTTTCCAACTCGGTCTTCGCTTCCACGATCGTCTGCGCGATGGACGCATCGTTCGCCTTCGAGCCGATGGTATTGAACTCTCGGAAAAGCTCTTGGCAGAGGAAATCCAACGCCCGGCCCGGTGGCTCGCTGGCTTCAAGGTAATCGAGAAATTTCGCGAAATGTGATCCCAACCGGGTGAGTTCTTCGCTCACATCGCAGCGATCCGCGAAGAGGGCGATCTCCTTGGCCACCCGCTCGTCGCTGGGATCGAGCTCGAGTCCGGCATCGCGCAGCCGTTTTGAGAGGAGTTCGCGCTGGCGGCCCATCCGGCCCGGGGCCTCGGTGGCGATTCTGTGAGTGAGAGAAATCAAAGTTCCTAGCCTAGCGATGAAGTCCGATTTTAGGTGCAAGCCTTCGGACTCCCGCATGGCAACAAGCTGGCTGAGGGCGGCCTGAAGTGCAGGAGTGATGGCGAGCCAAGCGGCCTCTGCATCGATTTCGCCATTGCCGGTGGCGATGATTCCGGGTTGGCGCAGGTAATCGCTAGCAGTGGGTAAAATTTCGTGGCCCACGGATTTCCCAAGCTCTTGGAAGGCACTGGCGAGGGCTTGAGCGAGCGCTGTATTCACTTGGATCTTGGCGGCAAGGCCGGAGCAGCGCTCAAGATTGATGGAAACTTGAATCCGGCCGCGTGAGACGACGGAGAGCACCGTTTGGCGGATACGGGCGTCCAACTCGGCGAGTTCGCGCGGCGCTTGGATGACGACATCTGCCTGTTTGCGATTTACCGAACTGATCTCCACCGTGGCGAGCCAAGGTTCCACCGCCGCCGTGCCACGGCCAAATCCTGTCATCGAATGCATGGGCGGAGCGTCACGAGCGGGAGCAGATTGGTCAATCGGGAAGCGAGAAAACAGTTTTCACTTCTGGATTTCCAGCCGACGCTATGGCCATGGCGAAGGTATTGGTGGGGCTCTCCGGTGGAGTCGATAGCGCGGTGGCGGCAGCATTGCTGGTGGAGCAGGGCCATGAGGTGGTGGCGGGCTACATGAAAAACTGGATCAACGACGAAGGCATCCCCGGCGATTGCCCATGGGAGCAGGACATTGAGGATGCGCACGCGGTGGCGAAATCCTTGGGAATCGAGCTGCGGGTTGTGGATCTGATCGACTCCTACCGTGATCGGATCGTGGACTATTTGATCGAGGGCTACCGCTCTGGCATCACGCCGAACCCGGATGTCTGGTGCAATCGGGAGATGAAATTCGGGGTGTTTCTCGATTACGCACTGGCCCAAGGATTTGAAAAAGTAGGCACTGGCCACTATGCCCGCCGCCACGACCTCGCAGACGGTAGCGCGGCGATCCTGCGCGGTGCGGATCCGAATAAAGACCAAAGTTATTTCCTCTCACTGATGACTCAAGCGCAGGCGGCGAGGGCACTTTTTCCGACTGGTGAGATGCTCAAGCCGGAAGTGCGGGGCGTGGCGAGGCGCTTCAATCTGCCTGTTTCAGAAAAGAAGGACAGCCAAGGGATTTGCTTTCTCGGGCAAGTGAAGATGGCGGATTTCCTGCGCCACTATCTTCCAGATTCTCCGGGAGAAATCGTGGACACAGCGGGAAAAGTGCTGGGTGAGCATCACGGTCTGCACCTTTACACTCTTGGCCAACGCAAAGGACATGGGGTGGCTTCACCGCGAGCTGGAATGGCCTATGTGGTGGTGGGGAAAAATCCTGAGAAAAACCAATTAGTCGTCGGCTGGGATACCCCGGAGTCGGAGGGATTGTATGTGCAGAATTGTGTGGTCGGCACGCTTTCCGCAATTAATGAGCCATTTGACCGGAAGCGCCTGATTGACGCCCAGCCGCGTTACCGGGCCAAAGCGGAGCCTGCGATGTTAGAGCCGATAGCGGATGGGAAAGTGGCGTTGAAATTTGTCCGCCCACAACGTGCCGTGGCGGCGGGGCAAATCTGCGCATTCTACGATGGCGGCCGCTTGCTGGGTGGTGGTGTTTTTGAATCAGTGGGGGGATAGGGGAGCGGCGTAACGAGTTCGCAGTGTGGATGAAATGACAACGGGAAGCCCGTTTGGGCACTTTCATTGGCTGATCATCCGCGTGGGCGGACGCGCAATGCTGTCGGGTTAAGACTTTTTTAACCGCAGATCGACGGGATAAACACAGATGAAGAACATAGATAGAACAAAAGAAATCGAGTTTTCTGCAGGATCTTATCCCACTTTCATCTGCGTGTATCCTGTCAATTTGTGGTTTGATTGCTCCAAATTATTGCTTAAACGGACGGTATTGGGCGGACGCATTCCGCCCCTCCTTGATTGCGTAATTGTTTTGACGGGAGACTCGAACTTTCATCGTCCCATCCAGCCGCCATCGACTACGAGGATCTCGCCGTGGACGTAGCGAGAGGCTTCGCTGGCGAGGAAGACGATGGGGCCTTTGAAGTCCTCGGGATCGCCCCAGCGGCCGGCGGGGATGCGGGCGAGAATTTGCTGACTTCTGATGGGATCCTCGCGCAGAGCCTCGGTGTTGTCTGTGGAAATGTAGCCGGGAGCGATGGCGTTGACGTTGACTCCCTTGCCCGCCCATTCGTTCGAAAGTGCTTTGGTCAGTTGGCCGATGGCGCCTTTAGATGCCGCGTAGCCTGGCACCGTGACTCCGCCTTGAAACGTGAGCAACGATGCGGTGAAAATGATTTTTCCGCTCCCTCGCTCGATCATTTTGGCGCCGATTTCACGGCTCAAAAGAAATTGCGCATTGAGATTTACATCAATGACCTCGAACCAGAAATCGTCCGAATGTTCAGCGGCTGGCTGGCGCTTAATCGTGCCCGCATTGTTGACGAGAATGTCCGGCACGCCTTGCTCGGCCAAAACTTGGGCGGCAAAGGATTTGACCGCTTCACGGTCGGAAAAGTCGCACTGATAGGCGGTGAATTTACGACCGAGCGCGGTGATCGCCTTTTCAATGGCGCTGCCTGAAATTTCCAGGCTGGCGCTGACGCCGATGATATCCGCACCCGCTTCGGCGAGGCCTTGGGCCATCGCGTAGCCGATACCACGCTTGCAGCCAGTGACGAGCGCAGTTTTTCCGGTGAGATCGAAGGAAGTCATTGGTTGGGAAGAGGTTGAGAGTTGGTAGTTGAGGGTTGAGAGAAAGAAGAGAGTAAGAAAACACCACCCACCTCACTCACCATGGAACTCGCAGTTGGTAGTTGAGGGTTGAGAGAAAGAAGAGAGTAAGAGGTGCAATTCGATATCTTACCCTCAACTCTCAACTAATAACTCTCAACTTTCTTCACCGTAGATCAGCGATTTCAATGCGGTCCATATCGCTGAATGCTTGGTTCTCACCGCCCATCGCCCAACAGAAACGATAGCTGGCGGTGCCACAACCTGAGTGGATGGACCACGGCGGGGAAAGCACGACTTGCCGATCGGCGACCCAAATTGGGCGGGTTTCCTGCGGTTGGCCCATCATGTGAAGGACGCGGTGGGCAGCAGGAATGTCGAAATAACAATAAACTTCGCTGCGGCGATCGTGGGTATGGCAGGGCATGGTATTCCAAACGCTGCCGGGTTGGAATTCGGTGAAGCCGAGGACGAGCTGGCAGCTTTTGATGCCGTTTTCGTGGATGTATTGGAAAATGGTGCGCTCGTTGCATTCTTCCTTGGAGCCGAGTTCTACGCGATTTGCATCGGCACGGGTGGCCTTGGTGGTCGGGTAGGTGGCATGGGCCGGGTAGCTGATGAGGTAGAAAACGGCGGGCTCGGCGGCGGAGGCGCTGGTGAAGGAGATCTCCTTGCTGCCACGGCCAATATAGAGGCAATCGTGGGCTCCCATTTCATAGGCCGTGCCATCGACGGTGATGCTGCCTGCGCTACCAAGGTTGAGGATGCCAAGCTCGCGGCGTTGAAGGAAAAAATCGGCTTTGAGCGCTGCGTCATTGCCGAGTTGAAGGGCCTCAGTGGTCGGGATGGCGCTGCCGACGACGGCGCGGTCGAGATCGGTGTAAACAAGATCGATGTCGTCGGTGGTAAAAAGTTCGTCGAGGAGAAAAGTGGCGCGGAGTTCCGCCGTATCAAGAACGGCGGTTTCGCGGGGCGAAGGCATGAGTCGAGTTTCCATGATATAAGTTTTGTGGTGCAGCAATTGTCAAAAAATCCTAAACGATCAATACTCTCAGTCAGTAATAAAAAATCAGAGCAAACCTAATTGCTCCTAAACCAGCACGAGCAGCTTCTTTTCCATAATTTCCAAATGAGATTTTCTTCCACGAATCCTTTTGAATTTGCTGAAGACCGCGTCTTTGTCGGCAGTCCGCATCTCACGCGTTAGAAAAGCCAATGCGAATGCGTCATCATCCGACGTCTTTTCATTGATGGTCCAACTGACACCTCCCTTGACGGGGCAGTCTGGCCATCTCGCGATCCACTTCCAATATTCGTATTTTTTGCCGTTTGGCTTCTTGCGCACGGTTTTAGCGATATAAATGCCAACCACCCCGGAACGGTTGTTGCTGGTCATCCTTCCTTCCTCATTCATCCTTGAAGGTGGAAGGATTTTCTTCTGTTTTCTAATCCACTTGCGCCCTTCCTTCTCAGCCGCCTCCCAAGTTTCAAATCGGTTGATAGAGAAGCTTTTCTGATACATGATAGTATCGCGCATGATCCGCGCCATCACACATCCTTCGGCGAAATTTCTGGTAATATTCATATTTTTGGCTGAACGATCAAAGCAATTTTGATACTTCTACGTGACCGACCTCTGAGACGTTTGGGGTTTCTGTAGTGGCGACTAGTGGCGACTGCGGAGTTTATTTTTGCAAGCCTTTTTTTGCGGATCCCCAAAGCTCGCCTGGCGTCGCCCTTTGCGGCTGGTTCGCCTGTCTCATGTTGAAACTTGCGCGAACGCACTTCAGCGAATGCGGAGGATCCATCGGCGCTCTCCATCTTAGGAGCGTGGAGAAACTTGCCGATGAATTTAGCCGAGGAACATAATACCGCCTTTACGAGTGACGAAGGTTCTGGGGCTACAGGTTTTGAAACAATCTTGGTGACGTTTTCAAAGCGGAGGGTGCCGGGCATCGCGATGAGTGGTAGGGGATTGGCTCAGGCGCGGACGCATGCGGCATCGGCGATTTTCATGCCGTCCATGGCAGCGCTGACGATGCCGCCCGCGTAGCCTGCGCCCTCGCCGCAGGGGAATAGGCCGCTGATCTCTGGGTGTTCGAGAGTGTCCTCACGGCGGGGAATTCTGACGGGGGAACTGGTGCGGGTTTCGAAGCCTAGGAGGAGGACATCCCGAGAAATGTAGCCCTGCATTTGGCGGCCAAAAAGGGCGAGGCCTTCGCGCATGCGGCTGGTGATCCATGGCGGCAGCAGCTCGTGAAGCGGGGCTGAGTTGGTGCCTGGGAAGTAGCTGGTATCTGGCAGGGTGGGGGAGATGCGGCCATCGAGGAAATCAGTGACGCGCTGACCGGGGGCGACTTGGCCACCGCCGCCGGCGATTTTTGCGCTGCGTTCGAGGTTTTTCTGGAAAACGAGGCCGGCGAGGATGCCGTGCTGTTTGAGAAGTGGCTTGAGGTCTTCCGGCTCGACGGTGGCGACCATTCCGGAGTTTGCAAACGGGGAGTCGCGGCGGGAGAGGCTCATGCCATTGACGACGACTTCGTCATTCTCAGTGGAGGCGGGGACGATCCAGCCGCCGGGGCACATGCAGAAGGAATGCACGCCACGGCCACGGATCTTGGTGGCGAGCCGGTAGCGGGCGGCGGGCAGCAGGCGCGGGCGTTCTTGGCCGGGTTTGAGATGGTATTGAGTGCGATCGATGAATGGCTGGGGGTGCTCGATGCGGAAGCCGACTGCGAAGGGCTTGGCCTCTAGTAAGATTTTTTTGTCCGCTAGAATCCGATAGATATCTCGCGCGGAGTGGCCGGTGGCGAGGATCACGGAATCGGCGAGGATTTCCTGTCCGGTAGCGGTTTGCACGCCGCGGATTTGGTTTCCGGAGAGGAGGAAATCGGTGACTTTGGTTTGAAAATGGACTTCACCTCCCGCAGCGATGATGGAGAGGCGGATGGCTTTGACGACGTTGGGGAGTAAATTCGAGCCGATGTGTGGGTGGGCATCGGTGAGGATGACTTCCGGCGCGCCGTGGGCGACGAGGATTTCGTAAACTTTCGCCACGGGGCCGCGTTTGGTGGCGCGGGTGTAGAGCTTTCCATCGGAAAAGGTGCCAGCCCCGCCCTCGCCGAAGCAGTAGTTTGATTCCTCGATGACGCGGCCCTCGCGCAGCAGCGGTGCAAGATCGAAGCGGCGGGCGCTGGCGTCTTTGCCGCGCTCGAGTAAGATGGGTTTTTGACCATTTTCCAAACAACGTAGGGCGGCAAACATTCCCGCTGGGCCACAGCCGACGATGATCACCCGCTTGGCATCTGCGGCGAGGGGTGGGACGGCCCAGTGGGGGGTGAGATCGGGTGGGAGTGGCGTGTCAATCGAGACATCGAGACGGAGCTGGACCTTGACGGCGCGCTGGCGGGCATCGATGGAATGCTTGCGTAATTTCACCCCGCCGATGCGTGAGGCCGGGATGCCGAGCTGGAGGGCGGCGGCTTGGCAGCGGGCAGCCTCGTCCTCGGATTTTTCCAAGGGCAGGACGATGTTTACGGAGGTGATGTGGAGTTCTGGAGTTATGATATTTGAAAGAATTTTTTAACCACGGATTACACGGATTTACGGATTAAGAGAAGATGTGGGGTGGAGAGGGTGAATTTGGATTTTTAACCACGGATTACACGGATTTACGGATTAAGAGAAGATGGGGGTGGAGAGGGTAATTTGGGATTTTTAACCACTGATTACACTGATTTACTGATTAGGAGAAGATGTGAATTTGTTTAGAATTTAGAATTTTAGATTTAGAATTTTCTATCAGCGGATGCTGCGTTTTTTTCCGGAGTCGTCCACGCTGACGAAGGTGACTTGGGTTGAGAAGATTGGGGAATGGCCGGCGCGTTCATCAATGACGGATACGGCGTAGGTGGCGCTGGTGTTGCCTTCGCGGGTGCGGGAGGAGGAAATTTTAAGGATCGTGCCATCGCGCACGCTGTGGTGGAACTCGACGGTGTCCATGGCCACGGTGACGAATTGGCAATGCGGGTAATCCAAGCTGGCGGCGATCCATGATGCTTCATCGATCCACGCTAGCAGGCGGCCGCCGAAGAGGAAGCCGTAGTGATTCAGATCACCGGGGAGGACGAGGCGGTGGGTTTCCATGGGTTCACCAGCGGCGGCGTTTGGTATCGCGATAGAGCATGGAGTCCAACGAATAGGAGCCAGCGCCGGTGAGGATGATGGCGATCATGGGGATGAGATACATGAGAGAAAGTTCCTTGGCATCCATGATGGTCGGTGGCTTGACGAACCACGCCGCATTGCCTAGGAAGCCGAAGGCTGCCACAATCATGGCGAAACCTAGGATGAATGCGGCTGGCCGGGTGGCGAAGCCGATGACGATGCATGCGGCGGCGACGACTTCTGCAAAGATGCAAGCTGCGAGGCTGAATGCCGGTGTCATGAAGTAGAATGGGAAAAAATCCGGGACGTAGAAAAATTCTTTGCGCTGGGCGTAATCCTGAATTTTCGGAATGCCGTGGCCGATGATCATCATCAGGCCGACCATGATTCGCAGAGCGAGCAGCCCGAGTGAGGCTTGGGCATCGCGCGTGCCACAGTCTAAAAAGAATTTTTTCATCAAAGGGTGGTAGGTGTTTGTTTGAGAGAAATGGTAATCCGCTTAAGGCGGCTCTCTCCGTTAGGGGAATGGGACGCGATTTTGGGATCTTGGGCGAGGATATTGTACACTAGGCGACGATAGTAGGCGTTGAGCGGGCGGACATCGAGTGGTTTACCACTGGCTTTGACCCGTTCTGCGAGGCCTTTGATTTCCTCGTTGAGGTGATCTTCCTGGATGGCGCGGTAGTGGGCACAATCCACTTTGACGCGCTCTGCCTGCAGATCATGGCGGCGGAGGATGCGATTGACGAGGTATTGGAAGTCATCGAGGCGGTCACCATCTTTTCCAATGATTGCCTCGCTTTCGGCGGAAATGATTTGGAGGCACGGTCCATCGT
>Ga0335395_10000428_pt1 | contig 26611 bp, 21 predicted proteins | sample MAT02_FD_205744 | JGI IMG/M metagenome (GOLD analysis project Ga0335395, IMG submission 205744) | Freshwater microbial communities from Lake Fryxell liftoff mats and glacier meltwater in Antarctica - MAT-02 (spades assembly) (version 2) ... | reverse complement strand
CGACAGCGGCGCCGGCGGCCGCCAGGTAGCGGGCGATCGCTGGCCGTTCGTCGATCGCCAGCCCGGCCCGCCGACTCGCCTGACGCCCGTGGGCGATCCGCTGCAGCCGCCACACCTTCTCGGTCCAGCCCCACCGCCGCTGGCGGTCGTTGCATATCAGCGCCAGCCCGCGCTCGATCGCCTCGACGATCTGCTCCTCGATCCCGCCGGGCTCCCAGTGCACGTATTGATCGTCGTGCGCCGCCGCGAGCGCGTGCGCGAGGTCGAGGTGCGAGGCGGCGCTCGCTGGCTCGAGCGCGGCGACGCGGGCTCGCAGCGTCGCCGCGGCGTCCAGCTCACCGAGCTGCGCGAGCAGGATCGCGTGGCAGCGAAACGCGTTGGCGAGCCGGTCGTCGAGCGACTCGGCCCGTTCGAAGCTGGCGCGCGCATCGGCGTGGCGTCCGAGCTGCGTCAGCGAGATCCCGCGGTTGCACCACGCCTGGGCGTAGCGGTCGTTGCAGGCGATGCAGGCGTCGAGCTCCGTCAGCGCCTCGGCGGGCCGTCCGAGGTGTAGCAGCATCGTCGCGGCGTTGTAGTGGTCGGGGTAGTTGTCGTGGGGGGAGTTAGTGCCGATCGTCGTCGAACGGCGGAACGACGCGAGCGCCTCCGCGTACCGCCCGCAGCGCTCGAGGAACAGACCGCGCAGGCTCCACCCGCCGCGCTCTGCGGGGTGGAAGGCGACGAGCTCGTCCCACGCCTGCAGCGCGGCGTCCAGGTCGCCGCCCGCCTCGGCCTGCTCCGCCCGCTCGCGCAGCGCCCGGACCGCTGGTGTCGCCCAAAACGTGTCGATATTGGACATCTTTGCCAGGGTATCACCGCTGTGGCGCGCGACCCGGCAGGTCAGGCCGTCACGTCACGGCGGGTAGAGGGCGGACGGCCCCGCGCAGGGCGCGTCCAGGACCAGCGCGAAGGTCAGCGCGTGGTCCGGGAAGCCCGCGAGCGCGATCACCCCTGCGGGCTCCGGCGAGGCATCGAGCCCGCACAGGAGTCCGTCGCCGTCGCTGTCGAGCCAGCCGTACACGACCAGCCCCTCGCCCTCATCGACTGGCACGAGCGCGGTCCATTCGACCGCCCCGGGCGCATCGAATGTCACCTCGGCGATCAGCCCCAGCGGCGTCTTTAGCGGCCCTTCGCCCTGATGCGCGTGATGGAGCTCGAGATGCACGGTGCCGGTCGCCCCGCCGGTCACGGTGACGGTCCCGTCGAGCACGACCTCGTATAGTCGAAGGTCCTCGTTGATACACGCGGCGAATATCATCATTGCAACGATCCATCGCGGGCTCATCGCGGTCCTCCTCCGAAAGCGATTCCGACGTGAAAGCCGGGGATCGACGGGGTCCTGCTCGGCGCGTCGTACCACGCCAGATCGATCCCGAGATCGAGGCCGACTTGCTTCGTGATCGCCACGGCGACGCCGATCGTCGCTCGCGGCATCCATTCGTGGCGAAACGCGAGGTCGCGCGTGTCACCCGCGGCGGTGACCACCGTCGTGCGGTCGGTGAGCAGCGTGTGCGAGGTCCCCAGCATCAGGTACGGCGCGGCGCGGCCGGTCGGGACGGCGAGGCGCAGGCGCAGCTCGACGTTGGGTCCGCGGCGAGCGAGCTCGCCGGTCTGGACCAGCCAGCCGAGCAGGAGCTCGCCGCTCAGCCGCACGCGTGGTCGGTCGACCCAGCGCATAGCGACGAGCAGGGCCGGCCGGAACCGGCGCAGGCGGGCGGCCTCGACGTCGACGCCGACCGCCAGTGCGCGGGGCCCGACGCCGACCTGCCCGCGCGCGCCGAGCCACGGGTAACCGCCATATACGTGTCCAGCCCAGGTCCGCGGGCGCGAGCCGCCGCCGACGATGTCGAACACCGCCGCGTCGGCGAACCTCGTACGCCGCGCGACGCGGTCGTCGGCGGGCGCCTCTGTGCGGGCCGGCGCAGGTGTCTCGAGGGCCAGGCTCAGGATAAGTCCGAGCATACCGGTCACAGCTCTGGCACCGTGATGTTGAAGACGCGGGCGAAGTTGCCGGCCAGCACGGCGCGGGCCTCGTCGGCCGTGTAATCTGCGGCCGCCATCGCGGCCACGGTACGCTCGAGATAGGACTCGACGAAGCCTGGGCTCTGCGGTCCGTCGCTGCCGTAGATGATGCGGTCGACGAGGCCGGCCTCGCGCAGGCGGGCCATAGCGAGTCGGAGGTTGTCGCCGCTCGGGTCGGAGCCCTTGCTGCCGAGCGCGGACGGCTCGAGGTACACGTTGGGGTAACGGATTGCGAGGTCGATGCAACGCTCGAGCGCGCCGGGCTGCTGCGCCTTGAAGTCGTAACCCAGGTGGCCGAGGATGAAGGTCGCGCCCGGGTGGGCCACGATCGCAGCCTCGAGGTAACTCGGGTCGGTGTACGCAGGCGCCTGCTGCGTGCCCGGGAACGGGCTCGTGCCGGTGTGCAGGTATACGGGCTTGCCGAGCTCCGCCGCCAGCGCGTAGATGCCGAAGTAGCCGGGGTCGTCCATGCGAAACTGCTGGTGCGCATGGGCGAGCTTGATGCCGATGATACCCGGGGCGGCGAGCGCGTCCCGAAGACGCGCGAGCTCCTGCGCTCCGTCCGCGTTCCAGCGATCGATCCGCAAGCTCGCCAGCCCGTAGAAGCGCCCTGGGCCGCGCGCGACGTCGGCGATGACATCCTCGTTGCTGGTGATCCCGACCGTGCGCGGGGCATAGATCGCGAACAGCACCCCGACGCTCACGCCAGCGCGGTCCATCTCGCCGAGGATCCCCTCCGCCGAGAGCACCTGGGCGGCGGCCTTGTCGGGTCGCAGGTCGATCGGGAACGGGAACCGCGAGCTCAAGAACTCCTTGGTCTCTGGCGGAATGTCGTCCCAGTCGCCGGGATGCAGGTGCATGTCGACCACAGGCAGCCGCTCGCCGCGAACGACGACGCCGAGCTCGCCGTCGCCGCAACCGATCGCCAGGCCCAGGAGCAGGAGAAAAGACCGCATCGACCGCAGGTATACGTCACGGCCGATCGGCCTGGGCCGGTTCGTAGCGAGCCCTGGCCGCACAATTGCGTGTGCGCACGCACTCGTCGCGTTTGCGTTTACACGAGTAAATAAAAAGTGGCGCCCGCTACGGGCCGAACAGCCCGGCTGCGGCGCGCAGGTCGACGGTCGCTCGGTGGTACTCACCGAGGGCATCGAGCTCTTGCAGGGCCGCGTCGGTCGCGGCCTGCTCGCGCAGGTTAACGAGCAAGAGGGTGCTGTCGCCGAGGCGAAACCTGCTGCGCTCGGCCTGCTCGAGCTCGTGGGCCGCGGCGAGCTGCTCGCGGGCGAGGCCGACGCGGGCATGCGCGGCGACCAGAGCCGAGTGTGCGTCGCGGAGCTCGAGCGCGACCACGTCTCGGGCCATGCGCAGCTCGGCGTCGATGCGCGCGAGCTCGGCCTCGGCGCGGCGCAGCTTGCCCCGGGCGCCGCGCAGCGCGAGCGGGAGCTCGACGCTGACGCTGGCCACGAACTCTGCCGGTCGCAGGTACGCATAGGCGGGGTCGAGGGCGCCGATGTCCTTGGCGGCGTAGGCGTCGAGGTCGATCTTCGCCGAGCGGTTGTTACGGGCCAGCTTGAGCTCGACGGCCGCGGTCTCGTGCTGGAGTACCAGTCTGCGCAGGTCAGGCCGTCGCGTCCAGGCGTCGCGGATCAGTTGCTCGAGCCCGTCGCTCCCGGGCCGCTGCGGCTCGGGAAACGCGCCCGGCAGCCGCGTCGGCGCCGGCGCCTGGACCTCGCCGTCGACGTCTCGGAGGTGCCGGGCCAGCTCGAAGGCGGCCTGCTGGAGCGCGCGCTCGGCCGCGACGATGCGGGCGCCGCGGTCGACGATGGCGCGGCGATTATCGATGCCCTCGACCGCCGGTACGCCGCCGGCGACGATCTGCTTGCGCAGGCCCTCGTCGCGGTCCTCTGCCAGGGCGAGCAGGCCGCGCTGCACATCGAGGCGCAGGCCGGCGCCGAGCCAGGCCCAGTAGGCGCGCCCGGCGGCCCGCTCGAGCTCGATCGCCCGGGCCTCGAACTCCGCCGCGGCCGCGTCTTGCGCGAGCGCTGTGATCCGCACGTCCGCACGTCGGCGATCGATCGCCCCGCCCTGCCACAGCGGCAGGTTCACGCCGGCCCGCACTTCGCCGCTCGCGGCCGTCTTGCCGCGCAGGTCGTAGACGGCGAAGCTGCCGAGCCCCACCCGCCAGCCGCCGTATACGCTCAGGCCCCACAGCGGCGTCGGCTGGCGCAGCTCGACATCGACGGTGCCGCGGGGGAACGCGCCGATCGGCACGTACTGCCCACGCGCGCGCAGGACCGGGTCGAAGCCGCCGCGCGCCGCCATCGCGTCACCCTCGGCGGCGCGCTGGCGCTGCCTCGCGGCCTCCAACTGCGGGTGGGTCGCTGCCAGCACCGCCATCACCTCGGCGAGCATCAAGGCCTCGCGCGCGGCGGGCGTGGTGGCTGTCTCTTGCGCCATGCTCTCTCGGACATGTCCGAATGTGCAGGTAAGAAGCAGCGACAGCGTCAGCGCGATCCGGGTCACGGCTCCTCCTCTTCCTTGGCCTTGCGCGACTCCTTGCCGTGTGCGGCGTCGCCGACCGGGGCGCCGGAGAGCACAGGTGGGAAGCCATTGAACTGCCGCCAAAGCTCATAGCCGAGGCGGACCTGGTCGAGCAGGATCCAGCCGTTGGCGCGCACGCCCTGGCGCAGGTACTGCGCCGCCGGCCACTGGTCCTCCGGCGGGGCCTCGAGGTCGGGCAGCACGACCATGCGAAAGCGGCCCTTGCCGTCATCGGTGGCGTCGACGAAGGCGACCACGCCGCCGAAGGTGCCGACCGCGACCGAGGGCCAGCCGACGAATTGCACGGCCGGCCAGCCCTCGAATTGCAGCCGCACGTGGCGACCCGGGGTGACCAGCGGCGCGTTGACGCCGTCGAGCCACAGCTCGACCGCCCGCGCCTCGGTGTCGGGCACGAACTGCGCGATCGGGTCGCCCGCCTTGACCATCTCGCCGCCCTGGCGGGCGATCAGCCGCAGCACGCTGCCGTCGCGCGGCGCCGTCACGAGCATCGCCCCCTGTCGGACCTGGCGGACCTCGATGCGCACGAGCTCCTGTTCGGCGCGGGCGAGGTCGCCGCGCGCGGTCTCCATTGCGACCTTCGCCGCGTCGACGGCTGCTCCGGTGTCGCCGCCGATCCGCGTGGTGTCGGCGCGCATCGCCTTGATCTCGCCGCGCGCCGCGGCCTGGGCGGCGCGGGCCCGCAGCAGGTCGGCGCGGGCCGTCTGCTCGGAGAGCTCGGCGAGCTCGAGGCTGCGCGTGGAGGCGAGGCCCTCGACGTGGAGCTTCCGGGTCCGCTCGTTGTTAAGGATCGACGCGTTCAAGCCGGCCTGCGCGGCGTCGACGGCCTGCAGCGCGGCCAGCTCGCGGTCGACGGCCATGCCGGCGCGCATGCGGGCCCCGTCGGTCGCCGAGAGCTGGGCCAGCGCGAGCCCGTCGATGCGTTGTTGACTGAGGTCGATCGCGCGTCTCGCCGCCTCGACGCGGTCCTGCGCCGCGCTGCGCTCACGCTCGATGCGGGCGAGGAGGTCGGGGTCGTTGTCGGCGATGCGGGCGATCGGTTCGCCGGCGGCGACGTGGCCGCCCTCGCCGACCATCCACTCGACCACGCGGCCGTCCATCGGCGCCTCGATGGCCTGCTGGCGATCGAGCGGGGCGAAGGCGATCACGCGGCCCTGGCCTGGCAGCGACTGCTGCCACGGCGCCAGAGCCATCAGGGCCAACATGACCAGCGCCGCGCCGACCAGACGTCGCGCGAGCGCCCGCGCAGTTCGGGTCGGCTGCGTCATTCGCAGCACGCTCGGTTCGATGCTGATGCTGATGCGGTGGGTCGTTTCGGGGTCCATACGCTCTCGGTTCACGACTGCGGGGAGAGGTCGACGACGCGGCGGCAGCGGGCCTGCACCCGTGGGTCGTCGCTGACCACCAGGACGGTCCACGGCGCGTCGGCGGCGAAGATGTGCTCGAGCAGCGCCTCGTGTTTGTCCGGCGGGAGCATCAGACCGTCGAGCACGCCATCGATGAGCAGCAGGCGCGGCTGGGCGGCCAGGGCCCGCGCGAGCACCAGGCGGCGGGCCTGGACCCCTGACAGCGGCGCGCCGTTGGGCAGGAGGGGGGTGTCGAGGCCGGCCGGCAGCGCCGCGATCGTGTCGCCGAGGTCGACCAGGCTGGTGGCCACGCGCAGCGTCGTGAGCGGCACCTGCGGCGCGCCGAGGCGGAGGTTGTCGAGGATCGACGCGTGGAACAGGTCGCCCGGACGGACCAGCGCGATCTGGTCGCGCAGCGCCGGCAAGTCGGCCATCCGCAGGTCGACGCCGTCGATCTCGACCTGGCCCCGGCCCCGGGCGGGCCGCTGGATGCCGAAGCACAGGTCGAGCAGCGCGCTCCTGCTGTCGCCGCTGTCGCCTGCGACGAGCACCCGCTCGCCGGCTGCGACCTCGAGGGCGCCGCGGTCACGCAGCGCCCCGCGCAGCAGCAGACGCGCGGGCCCGTTGCTAAACTCGCGCGCGCCGCCGACTGGATCGAGCGGCAGGTCGATCAGCTTGCCGAACTTCTCGAGCGCGGAGAGCAGGTCATAGAACTTCTCGAGGTGCTTGCCGAGCGTGGCGAAGCTGGCCGACACCGCCGTGACCACCAGCTCTGCCGCGACCAGCTGGCCGAGGGTCAGCTGGCGCTCGAGCACCAGCAGGCCGCCGACCCCGAGCAGCGCCGCGCCAGCGATCACTTGCAGGCCGAGGCCCCCGATCAGCTGGCGCACCAACCGGGCGAAGTGGGCCCGACGCGCCGTCAGGTACGCCCGCGCGAGCAGCTCGGCGCGGGTCACCGCGTGTCGCATCGCCGCCTCCGACTTGAACAGCACCGGGCTGCGCGCGACCTCCTCGAGCCACGCGACCACGTCGTATTTGCACGTCGACTCGCGCAGGCTGCTGGCGATCGCCGCGCGCAGCGGGATCATCACGATCGCCGTCAGGGCGAGCAAGAGCGCCACGTCGAAGGCCAGCAGCATCGGGTGGTAGAACGCCAGCAATGTCATGCCGACCGCGGCCTGCAGGGCGACGGAGACGCCGTCGAGCAGCAGCGTCGCGCAAGCCTTCTGGATGGTGACGACGTCGAAGAAGCGGTTGACCAGCTCCGGCCCGTGCGTCGCCGCGTGGCCGCCGAGGTCGACGCGGGGCAGGCGTCTGGCGACGTCGGAGACCGCGCGCACGAACAGGCGCTGCTGCAGCACCTCGACCACGAACGCCGCGAAGGCCTTGAGCACCGCCGCGAACGAGAGGCCCGCGATCAACAGCAGCGTGAGCACGAACAGCGGCTGCAGCACCGCTCCGAAGGCCACGGTGTTGACCAGTGCCTGCACGGCGATCGGACTGACCAGGCTGAGCGCACCGATCCCGATCGCGTAGACCACGACCACCCACAGATCAGCGCGCTCGAGGTAGACGAGCGCGCGCAGGCGACCGAGGGCGCGGTCGACCGGGTCGCTGGCGGCGACCCGACGCGCATGGAGGGCGTCGAAGGGCAGCGCCGGCTCAATGAGCAGCCAGGTGGTCGCGGCCTCCGGTTCAAGCAGCCTTCGCAGCGCTCGCCGGCTCAGCCGCACCTTCGACTCGCCGCCGCTCTCGACGAGGTAACCATCGACGCCGCCGCGCCGCGCCCTCTTCGCCAACAACCAGCGCCCGCCCCGGTGCGAGTCCAGCAGGGTCAACGCGGGCATCGTCGGGGCGACCCGCCTGTTGAGCTCGGCCGCGGTGAGCCGCACCGCCTGGGCCTTGAGCCCCATCCGCGCCGCGGCTCGGGTCACCGACACGACCCAGCCTTCGTCCTCTACAACGCCGCTCGCTGCGCTGTGCAGGGCCACCCAGGCCTGCGTCGGGTCGAACTCGGTGCCCGCGTGCTCGGCCAGCAGCTCCAACACGCGTAGGAGGTCTCCGAAGGGCCCGCCGGGGCCGGTCGCCGCGCTAGGCATGACGGCCTCCCGGGGCGGCCCAACGGCGGGCCACCGCCCGGCCGAGTCGGTCGATGAAGTGCACCATGGCCGCCTCGCTGGTCTCATCCTCGGCCGTGAGCGACACCGTCGCGCCGCCGACGAGGTGCACCTCGCCGCGCATGCGCACCCGCCCGGGGCCGCACAGGGCCGCCCGGAGGACCGCCCGGACGACGGATGCAGTGAAGCGGGAGAGCACGAAGCGCAGGCGCATCTCTACGTCCACGGACGCGGCTCCCTCCGGGCAGACATCGACCTCGATCCGCATGTGCCCCCCGGTATGCGCGGCTTTTTATATTTCGACAAGCACATAATACAGCACTCGAACTTTGGTAAAACAGAAGTCCGTGGCCACGCTCAACTATCATCACCTGCTGCACTTTTGGACCGTCGCGCGCGAGGGTGGCGTCGCGGCGGCCTCTCGCCGCCTGCGGCTGTCGCAGTCGACCTTGTCGACCCAACTGCGCCAGCTCGAGGAGCAGATGGGCGTCCTGCTGTTCGACCGCAGCCGAAGGCGCCTCGCGCTCAGCGAGGCCGGTCGCACCGCGTTCCGCTACGCCGACGAGATCTTCGGGCTCGGCCACGAGCTGGTCGACGCGCTGCACAGCCGCCCCGAGGGCCACCCGCTGCGGCTGGCCGTCGGTATCACCAACGCGGTCCAGAAGCTGATCGCGTACCGCCTGATCGAACCGGCGCTGCGGCTACCTGGCGGCCTGCACGTGCAATGCAGCGAGGACCGGCTCGAGCGCCTGGTGCCGCTGCTCGCCAGTCACGAGCTCGACCTCGTGATCTCGGACGTGCCGCTGCAGCCGGGCGCCGCGTTCAAGGCCTTTAACCACCCGCTCGGCCTCAGCGACGTCGCGATCTTCGCCGTCCCGGAGCAGGCCGCCCGCCTGCGCCGCCGCTTCCCTCGCAGCCTCGACGGCGCCCCGTTCCTGTTGCCGACCGGGACCAGCGCGCTGCGCCGCGAGATCGAGGCGTGGTTCGACCAGCACGAGCTTCGCCCCGCGGTGGTCGGCGAGTTCGACGACAGCGCCCTGCTCAAGGTCTTCGGCCAGGCCGGCGTCGGCGCCTTCGCCGGGCCCAGCGTGATCGCCCGCGAGATTGTTCGTCAATACAAGGTGCAGGTCGTCGGCCGCATGGATGGACCCGTCGAGCGCTTCTTCGCCATCTCGTCCGAACGCCGGCTCAAGCACCCCGGCGTCGTCGCCATCTCGGCGGCCGCGCGCAGCGAGCTGTTCGCCGCGCCTCCAGCCCCACCTCCGTGAGCCGCGATCCCCGCTCGAGCGGGCTCTGGACTTATTCTCGTATGGGGCCTAGGCTCCAGGTGCGCTGACCACGATACATTCTTGACAATATCGACAGCACACCGACCTCGAGAGCGACCCACCGCGCGATAGAAACATTGAACAAAGAGACGGACCCCATGACCAAAAGCGAGAGCGAGAACCCAGCGATCCCGTCCCCCACGCCCAAGACGACCCGGCCCAGGACCAACCGGGACTGGTGGCCCGACCAGTTGGACCTTCAGGTGCTGGCTCAGCATTCGCCCCGGGCCAATCCTCTCGGCGAGGGATTCGACTATGCGACGGAGTTCAAGGCGCTCGACATCGAGGCGCTGAAGCGGGACGTCATCGCGGTCATGACGACCTCGCAGGCGTGGTGGCCGTCCGACTACGGCCACTACGGGCCGCTCTTCATCCGGTTGACGTGGCACGCCGCGGGCACCTATCGGACCTTCGACGGCCGGGGCGGGGGCGACGGCGGCGCCCAGCGCTTCGCCCCGCTCAACAGTTGGCCCGACAACGTGAGCCTCGACAAGGCGCGTCGATTGTTGTGGCCGATCAAGCAGAAGTACGGCCGCAAGGTCTCGTGGGCGGATCTGCTGGTCTTCGCTGGCAACGTCGCCCTGGAATCCATGGGGTTTCAGACCTTCGGCTTCGCGTTCGGACGAGAGGACCTCTGGGAGCCGGAGGAGATCTTCTGGGGCTCGGAGGACGCCTGGCTCGGCGACGAGCGCTACAGCGGCGACCGGGAGCTCGCCAAACCATACGGCGCCGTACAGATGGGCCTCATCTACGTCAACCCGGAGGGCCCGAACGGCAACCCCGACCCGCTCGCCTCGGCCCGCGACATCCGCGAGACCTTCGCCCGCATGGCGATGGACGACGAGGAGACGGTCGCGCTGATCGTCGGTGGTCACACGTTTGGCAAGTGCCACGGCGCCGTCAACCCCAAGCACATCGGACCCGAGCCCGAGGCGTGCCCCGTCGAGCACCAGGGCTTCGGCTGGAAGAACAGCAGCGGCAGCGGCAAGGGCGTCGACACGCTCACCAGCGGGCTGGAGGGCGCGTGGACCAGCACGCCGACGAAGTGGGACAACGGATATCTCGATAACCTGTTCAAGTACGACTGGGAGCTGACCACCAGCCCCGCCGGCGCCAAGCAGTGGACCCCCAAGGACCCCGCGGCCCAGGGCACCGTGCCGGACGCGCACGACCCGTCGAAGCGGCACGCGCCGATGATGCTTACGTCGGACCTCGCGCTGAAGTTCGACCCGATCTACGCGCCGATCGCCAAACGCTTCCACGCGGACCTCGCTCTGCTCGCCGACGCGTTCGCCAAGGCCTGGTACAAGCTGCTGCACCGCGATATGGGGCCCGTCTCGCGCTACCTCGGGCCGTGGGTCCCGCAGCCGCAACTGTGGCAGGACCCGGTGCCACCGGTCGATCATGCGCTGATCGGCGAGCACGACATCGCCGCCCTCAAGGCCAAGATCCTGGCGTCGGGGCTGTCCATCACCCAACTGGTCGCGACCGCGTGGGCGTCGGCGGCGAGCTTCCGCGGCACCGATAAGCGGGGCGGGGCGAACGGGGCCCGCATCCGGCTGGCGCCGCAAAAGGACTGGGAGGTCAACAAGCGCGGCGATCTGGCCAAAGTGCTGCAGACCCTCGAGGCGATCCAAAAGGATGGCGCGACCAAGGTCTCGCTCGCCGACCTGATCGTGCTCGGTGGATGCGCGGCGGTCGAGCAGGCGGCGAAGAACGCCGGGTATGCCGTCAAGGTCCCGTTCGCGCCGGGCCGCACCGATGCCTCGCAGGCGCAGACCGACGTGGCGTCGTTCGCCGTGCTCGAACCGAACGCAGACGGGTTTCGTAACTATGTCCGCGCCGGCGAGAAGCTCTCGCCGCAGACCCTGCTGCTCGACCGGGCCAACCTGCTCCGGCTGACCGCGCCCGAGATGACGGTGCTGGTCGGTGGCATGCGCGCGTTGAATGCCAACGCCGGACAGACCCGCCACGGCGTCTTCACCGACCGGCCCGACACGCTGAGCAACGACTTCTTCGTGAACCTGCTCGACATGAGCACGGAGTGGAAGGCGGCCGGCGAGAACGAGTACGAGGGCCGCGAACGCGGGACCGACAAGGTCAAGTGGACCGCCACCGCGGTCGACCTGGTGTTCGGCTCGAACGCTCAGTTGCGGGCGGTGTCGGAGTACTACGCGTGCGACGACGCGAAGGAGAAGTTCGTGCGCGACTTCGTGGCTGCGTGGGACAAGGTCATGCGCCTCGACCGATTCGACCTCGCGTGATCGACGTCCCGGGCCTCGCCGACGAAGGCAATCCTGCCTATCGGCGATGACCCGTCACGGATCGCAGCGGCAGGCGTCGACTGCGACGTGCCCGAACGCCCCGGTTCGCGTGCGCGTGCTGCCTGGCGTCTCTTCCTTGACTGACCACATCCGCAGCGAGCACATGTCGCCGCCGTAGCCGTCGAGCCCGAAGCTGGCCGTATGGCGCACGCCGTCACGGACGTAGCTCTTGTCGAGCGCCCCGGTGGCCGCGAGCGCCTCGGCGTCCGCCGGGACCACCTCGAAGCCGAGGCCGAGCTCGACCCGAAGCTGGTCGAGCCCGGTGATCAGCGCGGACCGGCAGGCCGGATCCGCGACGGAATCCGCCCGCAACTTCGCGCCCGGCCCGTAACCCCGGGTGGCGAGCACGATCCACACGATCGCCAGGACCGGGACGAGTAGGACGAGGACGATCAGCCAGCGGGGCATCGGCGCACGATGGGGGAACCGCGCCGGCCTGTCAACCGGGCCTGACCCGTCGAGGGCTTGCGGGCCAGCGGCACCCTCACGGGCCGCCACCTCGACGACCGCGCCTCGACGACCGCGCCTCGACGACCGCGCCTCGTCGACCGCATCATATATGGCAGCGACGGACCGCAGAGCCCGGGCTTCGTCGAGACCTATCTCGAGCGTACCGTGGCCGCGATGGCGGCCGCCGACTATACGGCCGACGAGGCCCGCGCCGTGCTGGCAGGCAGCTTCGCCCGCGTCTTCAACGTACCGGTGCCGGAGCTGTGACGGGTATGTTCGGACTTATCCTGAGCCTGGCCCTCGGGACACCGCGCTCGTGCCAGTCGACGAGGGCGAGGGGCTGGTCGTGTACGGCTGGCTCGACAGCGACGGCGACGGACTACTATGTGGCCTCGATGCCTCGCCAGAGCCCGCCGGTGTGGTCGAGATCGCGGGCTTCCCAGCCCACGCGCTGAGCTTCGCGCTGGTGCTCGATACACCCTGCGCCGGGCCGTCGGCCCTCTACCCGCCATAACCTGGACTGGCCGGAGCCGAGCCGGCGCCTACCTCGACCCGCGGGGGCTCGCGCCGGTCGGAACGCGGAGAACTTGACCGCGCTGTCGTTCTCTTGTCGTCTGCTCTCATGGCCTTCAACGTGCTCACCACCGCGCGCGTTCCCACGCCGAGCGACAGCAAGCCTGGGCTCGACATCGACGGTATATGGACGCCGTACTTCGGCGCGGAGGCGTCCCCTGGGACGATGACGGGCTGGCAGATCGCCCCGTTCGCATTCGTGGAGCAGATCAACACGAAGTTCGCGTCGCAGTTGCAGTACGAGATGATGGGCATGACGTTTTGCCACGTGACGCCTTCCAAATGGGTAGCGAACGGCTTCAACGGTTCGAGCGCCCGTGCCACCGGCGACGCCAAGGAGTACGGGCCGGGGTTTTACTCAATGTGCGGCCAGACGCTCGCCAAAAATGGCGATTGCTTCGTCCTCGGAAAAGAGTGGTTCACCAAAAAGCAGAACGACCCGCGCTGGTCCGTGCTCGCGTTTCAGGTCCCGAGCGCGGTCACACAGTGGCTGCTCGAGGTCGCTGGCGGGATATGCCGCGGGCAGCTCCTGCACTACTTCACGCGACCGTCCGGGTACCCGATCGGGGGCGCGAAGCCCGACGCGGAGGACCTCAGGATCATCTCGTACCTCAATAACACGGGCCGCGTGCTCATCTTCCCGGACGATCCCGAACTCAAGGTCGACGTCGGTAAGAACAGGGAGAAGATGTGCGCCGCCGAGGTGCAGAAGGTGCAGGGCGGGAATCTGCCGGGCGACCCCTGGGTGGTGATCGGGCCCCAGAAGCCCGAATACATGACCGCCCGTCAGGTGGCCTGGAAGTATCCTGTCGGCCTGTGGATCATCAACAGCTCGCACCGCACGCTCGCGTACAACAACAAGCTGTAATGCGGCCTTCCGCGGTCCGCGGCGCTTCGCTGGCGGCCTTGAGGGTGCGAGCGACCACGCCCCCACGTGGATCACCCTGGATACCCGGGACATCCAGCTCATGGGCCCGGCGTGGCCGACCAGCCCCATGCCGCCCGCCGAGTCTGCGGCGAAGAAGTCCGCGTCGCGCAAACGCGCGTGAGCCGACGCAAGGTCCGGGGCCGCTCGCTGGCGAGCCGCGTGGTAAAAGTCCCCGGCTCCGACGAGCCGACTTCGCAATGCAGATCCTCGAGCGTCGTACTTACCGCGGTCCCAACGTCTACGCCCACTTCCCGGTGATCCGCCTGAGCGTCGATCTTGGCGAGCTCGAGCAGCACCCGTCGGCCACGATCCCCGGCTTCGTCGAGGGACTGATCGCCGCGATCCCCACCCTCGATCAGCACACCTGCTCGTATGGCTGCGAGGGCGGGTTTATCCGGCGACTGCGCGAGGACGGCGGCACCTGGCTCGGACACGTGCTCGAGCACGTCGCCATCGAGGTCCAGGTCCTGACCGGCGCCAAGGTCTCGTTCGGCAAGACCCGCGGCGCCGGCGACCCCGGGCAATACCTGGTCGTCTACGAGTACGAGGAGGAGCGCGTCGGCGAGGCCGCCGGTAACCTCGCGCTCGACCTGCTGCACTCGCTGCTGCCCGCCGAGACGCCGGCCTTCGCGGTCGCGCGCGCGCAGGTGCCGGCCGGCTTCGACTTCCGCGAGAGCCTCGACGAGCTCATCGCCTTCGCGCAGCGCCGCCAGCTCGGGCCCTCGACCGGCTCATTGGTCCGCGCCGCCGAGAAGCGCGACATCCCGTGGATCCGCCTCAATGATCAGTCGCTCGTGCAGTTCGGTCACGGGCGCTACCAGAAGCGGATCCAGGCGACGATCACCTCCGAGACCCGCTACATCGCCGTCGGCATCGCCTCCGACAAGGAGCAGACCAACAAGATCCTCGGCGACCTCGGCCTCCCGGTCCCGCGCCAGGTCATCGTCCGCAACGCCGAGCGGGCCCAGGCCGCCGCCGAGCGCCTCGGTTACCCCGTCGTCGTCAAGCCGCTCGACGCCAACCACGGCCGCGGCGTCTCGATCAACCTCGAGACCGGCGACGCCGTGCGCACCGCGTTCGAGAAGGCCGAGGAGCACTCGAGCTCGGTCATCGTCGAGAACTACATCCCCGGCTTCGACCATCGCATCCTCGTCATCGGCGGCCGCGTGATCGCCGTCGCCAAGCGCGTACCCGGCCACGTCGTCGGCGACGGCGAGCGCACCGTGATGCAGTTGATCGAGCAGGTCAACAGCGACCCGCGCCGCGGCATCGGCCACGAGAAGGTCTTGACCCGCATCGAGGTGGATTACCAGGCCCGCCGCCTGCTCGAGCTCATTGGTTACACCACCGAAACGGTGCCCGCGGCCGGCGAGATCGTATATCTGCGCTCGACCGGCAACCTCAGCACCGGCGGCACCGCGATCGACCTCACCGACGTCATCCACCCCGACAACCGCGAGATGGCCGTGCGGGCGGCGAACGCGATCGGGCTCGACGTCGCCGGCATCGACTTCATCACGCCGGACATCGCCCGCTCCTACCGCGAATACGGCGGCGGCATCTGCGAGGTCAACGCCGCGCCCGGCTTTCGCATGCACGTCGCGCCGACCGAGGGCACCCCGCGCGACCCGGCCGGCCCGGTCATGGACATGCTGTTCCCGCCCGGCACCCCGACGCGCATCCCGATCGCCGCGGTCACTGGCACCAACGGCAAGACCACCGTCGCCCGCATGGTCGCGCACATCCACAAGATGTCCGGCGCGACCGTCGGCCTGTGTACCACCGATGGCGTGTACATCGACGGCGAGCGCACGGTCACCGGCGACATGACCGGGCCGATGGCCGCGCAGATGATCCTGCGCGACCCGTCCGTCGACCTCGCCGTGCTGGAGACCGCCCGCGGCGGCCTCGTGCGCGCCGGCATGGGTTACCGCGCCTGCAACGTCGGCGCCGTCCTCAACATCACCGCCGACCACCTCGGCCTCGGCGGCATCCACGACCTCGACCAGCTCGCCGAGCTCAAGCGCATCGTCGTCGAGGTCGCCCGCGACTGCGCCGTGCTAAACGCCGACGACGAGCGCTGCCTGAAGATGGCCGACTACACCGAGGCCAGCCGCATCGGCTATGTCACGATGAACGCCCGTCACGACCTCGTCCGCCAGCACATCCGCGCCGGTGGCCTCGCGGTCGTGCTCGAGGAGGGCATCAACGGCGACATGATCACGATCTACGACCACGGGACCCACATCCCGCTGCTGTGGACCCACCTCATCCCCGCCACCCTCGAGGGCAAGGCGATGCACAACGTGCAAAACGCCATGTTCGCGGTGCTCATGTCCTACGCGATGGGCGTCAAGGTCGAGAACATCCGCCAGGGCCTGCGGACCTTCGATACCACCTACTTCCAGGCCCCCGGACGCCTCAACGTCTACGACGAGCTGCCCTTCAAGGTCATCCTCGACTATGGCCATAACCCCGCCGCCGTGAAGGCGATGTCGGAGCTGGTCCAGCGCCTCGACGTCAAGGGTAAGCGTTACTGCGTGCTCTCGGCCCCGGGCGACCGCCGCGACGAGGACATCCGCGCCATCGCCCGCGCCGCCGCTGGTGTCTTCGACCACTTCATCCTGCGCGAGGACGACGGCCTGCGCGGCCGCTCTCCCGGCGAGATCGCCAAGCTCCTCGGCGACGAGCTGCGCGCCCAGGGCGTCGTCGACGCGCGCGTCACCGCGATCCTCGACGAGCAGAAGGCCATCGACGCCGCGCTCGCCCGCTGCGCCCCCGGCGACCTGCTGCTCATCTTCGGCGACAGCATCGCCCGCTCGTGGAAGCAGATCGTCGGCTTCCGCGAGGTCAACCAGCCAGGCCCCGCCCGCGGCAATGTCCACAGCAAGGTCGGTGACCTCGCCGCCGTGCCCCTGGGCGACGTCCCGCTGGTGGTGGCGGCGCCACGTGAGCCCTCGGCCCCGCAGCGGGTTACCCCGACTCCCGTCGGGGACACCCGTCAAAACCCCGTCATGCCCGCCGACGCTGGCTTCGTCGCCGACACCCGCGGCGTCCGCCTCGCCCGCCCGCAAGAGCAGGAAGACTGAGCAACGCCTGCGCCTGCGCCTGAGCGCGCAAAAGGCGCCCGCCCCTTCGCAGGGACGGGCGCCAGTTCACCACGCCATGTTCACGGCACGGTGTACGCGAGCTGCACGGACTCCGCGTTGGCCACATCGATCATCGCGGTCTCCGCGAGGTTGTTGGTGCCCGCCAGGGAGAGCACCGCGTCGTAGCGGAGGACCGTCGAGTTGGCCTTCTCGGCGACGTACAGGTTAACGCCGTCGAAGGCGATGTCGACCGGGTTGCCGAGCTTGGTCTGGTCGCCGCCGATCTGCGCCTGGACCACGACGTTGCCCTCGGCCGCGTCGGCCGCGGCGATCACGAAGATCTGGCCGTCGCTGTTGGACATCGCGCTGCCGACATCCGAGAGCAGCAGCGAGTTGGTCGCCACATCGTAGTGGATGCCGTGCAGGTTGATGCTGATCTTCACGTCCATGTCGTTGGTCGGCGTGATGATGCGGACCGGCGCCGCGCCCGGGTTCGCCAGCACGTTCTCGAACACCCGCACCGTGCCGTCGACGCCCGCCGCGTACAGCATGTCGGTGGCGTCGTCGTAGTGCATGTCCCACACCGCACCGCCCCCGAGGTCATTGAGCTCGAACACCGGCGCGACGTCCGTCAGCACGTCCGCGGCGAACACCTTGATGTCCAGGCCCGCGGTGTCGGCGACGAACAGGCGGTCCTGCGCCGCGTTGAGCGCGAGCCCCTTCGGGGTCAGCAGCCCCGTCTTCGGGCCCCAGATGCGGCCGCCCAGCGTGCTCGCCACGCCGTCCATGTTGACGCCCGTCAGCGCCGGGACCACGAACACCCCGGCGCCCATCGGCAGCGGGCCGTCGAAGCTGACGTAGCCGTCGCCGTTGGTCGCCAGCACCAGGCTCTCGATCGAGCTGACGCTGCCGAGGCGATCGAAGGTAGCGTTGAGCGCCAGCGCCCCGACCAGCGGCGCGGCCAGCAACTGCGCCGCGTCGGTGTCGACCCCCGCCGGGTTCGAGGCGACCATGATGCGGCTGCTGGGGACGATCGCCACCGACTCGGGCTTGATGACCGCGAAGCTCTTGTTGAACTCGAGGTCGTTGGTCATCAAGTTCTCGGTGTAGACCAGCACCGCGTCGTTCGACTTCTCGGCGACGTAGAGGTTATGCGCCGCGCCGGGGCGCAGCTCGATGTCGACCGGGTTGCCGAGCATGCCGCCCTGGATCCGCTGGTCGACATCCTCGTTGCCGTTGAGGGCGCTGGCGCCTTCGAGGACGAAGATCTGCCCGTCCGTCGGGTTCAACGCGTCGCCGACGTCGCTCAGGTAGAGCACGCCCGAGTCGATCGTGATGCCGTGGAGATTGATCGACACCTTGGTGTTGAGCACCGTCGGCACGATCGTGCGGTCCGGGCCCGTCGCGCCCATGGCGTCCTTGAAGTCCTCGTAGACCTGGACCTCGCCGTTGGTGCCCGCAGCGTACAGCGCGTCCTGGTTGGCGGCGTAGTGGATGTCCCACACCGCGGCCGAGCTCCCGAGGTCAGCGATCGTGAACTGCGGCGCCACATCACCGCTGTCGCTGAGCTTGTACACCTTGATGTCCGCCGCGCCGGTGTCGGCGACGATGAACAGGCCGACCGGGCCCAGCAGCTCGATGCCCTTGGGCGCCACCAGCCCGGTCGCCGGCCCGCGGATCACCCGCGTGCCGAGGCCGTACGGGCCGTTCACCGGCGCACCGTCCGTCAGATCCTTGAACACCGCGATCCCGCCGGCCATGCCCGGCGCGTCGTAGGTCGCGTAGCTGTCCCCGCCGCTCGTCACGCCCACGCTCTGGATGCTCACCACGTCGCCCGCCACCGTCAGCGTCGCGTTCTTCGCGTCGAGCGCCGGCGTCATGCTGACCAGCGCGTCCGTCACGAGCAGCGCCGGGTTGGCCGTCGCCCACACACCCGTGAACTCCGTGACCCCGCCCGTCGTGCCGTCCGTCGTGGTGTCCGTCGTCGTCCCGTCCGTCGTCGTCCCGCTGGTCGTCCCGTCCGTCGTCGTCCCGCTGGTCGTACCGTCCGTCGTCGTCCCGCTGGTCGTCGCGTCCGTCGTCGTCCCGCTGGTCGTCGCGTCCGTCGTCGTCGTCGGGTCCGTCGTCGTCACCGGGTTCGTGGTCGGCGTGTCGGTCGTGCCGTCCGTCGTCGTGTCGCCGGTCGTCGGCGGGTTGGACGTCGGCGTGTTGGTCGTCGGCGTGTTGGTCGTCTCTTCGTCGGTGGTCGACTCGCCCGTGGTGGAGGCGCTCACCGTGGTCGTGCCGTCGTCGCCACAAGCCGCCAGCGTCAGGGCCAGCGCCGGCGCAAGCAACAGCAAGGAACCGCGATTTAGATCGTATGGATGGGTCATGAAAGTCGTCCTAATCAGCCTTACGGTGGGCACCCGGGGCCTGGATCGTCCCGAGCGCGGCGCCCGGCGATGGCCGGGCTGTCTTCGTTCGAGAGTATGAGGATGCCTGCGGGCACACAATCGTCGCTACCGCGCATCAGCGCCTCGCGCGCGAGGCGACATGCGACTTCGAAGTCGCCCGGCTTGACCCCTGGCTGCGGGCCCGCTATTCCCGCCGCGCTGGGAACTTCTCCCCGCGCTCGCATGCGGATCCTCGACTCGCGTCGCCTGACCGGACCCAACCTGCACACGGGTGGGCCCGCCGCGATCGTCGAGGTCGCGTTCGCCCCGGACGAGCCCCACGACCCGGCGATCGCCCGGTGGCGGGCCGCCGTCACCGCGGCCCTGCGCGCGCTCCACTGGCCGTGCGACGTCCACGTCCGGCTGCACGACGACGGCCGGGGTCAGCGCGGCGCCGACCTCGTGTTCACCGCCCCCGTCGACGCGCTCTACCTCGCCACCGAGATCAACGACTGGGCCGTCGCGCAAGCCGCCGCGGACAGTGACCCCGACCCCACTGACATGCTCCCGATCTGGCGCGCCGCCGCCGCGGTCGAGCAGCGGCCCGACGCCGCCGCGCTGCGGACCGCCGCCGCCGCCCGCGACCTGCCGGTGCTCAGCGATGACGACAGCCTCTCGATCGGCCACGGCCGCCGCGCGATCACCTGGCCGATCGGACAGCTCCCCGCTCCCGAAGCTGTCCCATGGGACAGCCTCGGCCGCGCCCCGATCGCCCTGATCACCGGCACCAACGGCAAGACCACCACCGCCCGCCTGCTCGCCCGCATCGTCCGCACCGCCGACCGCATCCCCGGCAACACCTCCACCGACGGCATGTCGGTCGACGAGCGCCTGATCGAAGCCGGCGACTGGACCGGCCCGGGCGCCGCGCGCACCGTGCTGCGCCACCCCGCCGTCGACCTCGCCGTCCTCGAGGTCGCCCGCGGCGGCATCCTCCGCCGCGGCCTCGGCGTCGAGCGCTGCGACGTCGCCGCGGTCCTCAACGTCAGCGCCGACCACCTCGGCGAGTACGGCATCCACGACCTCACCGACATGACCCGCGTCAAGGCCGTCGTCGGCAGCGTCGTCGCCCCGCACGGCCGCGTCGTGCTCGGCGCCGACAGCCCCCCGCTCGTCGCCATGGTCGCCGCTGGCCACTCCTTCCCCGCCCCGATCGTGTGGTTCTCCCTCAAGGCCGACCACCCGACCGTCGTGCGGCACCTCAAGGGCGGCGGCGAGGCGTGGTTCGTGTCGGCCGACGACTACCTCGTCCGCGCTCGCGGCATGCCTCACGGCGTCATCCGCGACCGCCTGTGTGCCATCGCCGATCTGCCCTTCTGCTTCGCTGGCGCCGCGCGTCACAACGTCGCCAACGCCCTCGCGGCCGCGGCTCTGGCCACCGGGCTCGGTCTCCGCGACTCGGCGATCGTCGAGGGCCTGCGCAGCTTCGGCGCCTCGGCCGGCGACAACCCTGGCCGGGCCGACCTCGTCGGGGTCGGCGGCGTGCGAGTCTTCCTCGACTTCGCCCACAACCCTGGCGGCATCCACAGCCTCCGCCCCCTGCTCACGCATTTGCGCGGCCCGGGTCGCCTGCTGGTCAGCATCGGCGTACCCGGCGACCGCGACGATCCTGCGATCCTCGCCGTCGCCCGCGCCGTGTACGAGCTCGGCCCCGACCGGATCCTCGTCCGCGACCTCGACCACTACCTCCGCGGCCGCGCCCCCGGCGAGGTCCCGACCCTGCTGCGCGACGCCCTGATCGCCCTCGGCAGCCCACCGGACGCGATCGCCACGGTCGATGGGGAGGTCATGGCGCTGCGCCACGGGCTCGCCTGGGCCCGCCGTGGCGATCTCGTGGCGATCCTCCCGCACGTCGAACGCGACGAGATCCACGCCGAGCTACTACGCGCGATCGCGGACGCTGCTCGCCCCGCTTGACGCCCTCCCGGGCCCCGGCGATCGTCCCCCTGCCACACGTCGGCCCACGACCCGACGCTGTTCCCCGACCTCCGCACCGTGGGCTCCTCGACTCAGACCAGTGATCCAGAGCTCGTCGCGGCCATGGCCCGGGGAGAGAACGCCGCCCTCGGCGTTCTCTACGACCGCCACTGCCCGGCCCTCCTGGCCACCGCGCTGCGCATCCTCGGCGAGATGCGTGAGGCCGAGGACCTGGTCCACGACGTGTTGCTGGAGGCCTGGCAAAAGGCCGCCGATTACGACCGCGCGCGTGGGAGTGTCCGCACGTGGTTGCTCGTACGCCTGCGTAGCCGGGCCCTCGATCGCTGGCGACGTGCCGGCCGTACGAGGATCCAGACGATGGAGGCACGCACCCTCGATGAACTCTTGCCGGCCCTCGCCGATGACCCCGGGCAGACCCTCGACCATGCCCGGGTCCGGCGCGCCGTCGACGAATTACCCGAGCCTCAGCGCCGGGTCCTCGAGCTCGCCTACTTCGAGGGCCTCTCCTCCACCGAGGTCGCCGAACACCTGGACATCCCGATCGGGACCGTGAAGTCGCGGACCGCCGCCGGGCTCGCCAAGCTCCGCGCCGCGATGCACGACTTTGGGGGGCTCCGATGACCACCGCCAGCCATAACACCCCCCTGGACGACCGCCTGGTCGAGTATGTCCTCGACACCTTGCCAGCCGAGGACCGCGTGCAGCTCGAGCGAGACCTCGGCCCGCGCCTCGGCAGCGAGCTCGCCGTGACCCGCGACGCCCTCTCGCTCCTCGCCGCCGCGCTGCCGCCGGTACAACCATCGTTGCATGCGCCGGCCCTGCGCGCGCGCCTCATGAGCTCGGTCCACGGCCCGGCCCGCTTCGCCCCCTTCATCGATCGCCTGGCCCGCCTGATCGACGTCGCGGCCGAGCGCGCCCGTGAGCTGCTCGCCAGCCTCGAGCGCCCCGAGACCTGGTTGCCCTCATTTAGCCCCAACGTCGCGCTGGTCCACCTGCTCGGCGGACCCGCGGTCGCCGGCGCCGACGTCGGCTTCGTACGCGTCACCGCGGGCACCACCTTTCCGCCGCATCGCCACCTCGGCGCCGAGCACGTCCTGGTGCTGCAGGGCAGCTATAGCGACAGCGACGGCTCGCGCGTGCGCGTCGGCGACCTCGTGCATATGCCCGCGGGCAGCTCGCACCACTTCACCGCCGGCCCCGACGCCGACCTCATCTACGCCGTCGTCGTTCACGGCTTCGAGATCGAGGGCCAGGACCTTCGTTGACGCGATCCCGAGGCCGGGCGTACCGTGCCCCATGCTTCGGGCCCCGTTCCTCGCCGCCCTGACGGCGCTCGTGTGTGCCTGTCCGGCCCAGCCGACCCCCACAGCCCCGGTCCCCGCCCAGCCGCTCCCCATCGAGGGTCCGCCGCCGCCGCCGCAACAGTCCTGCGGCATCGATCGTCCGGGTCCGACGATCCACCTGGGGCAGGGGCTCATCGGCGTCGTGTGCTTCTGGAAGGGCGACTTCATGCCCTCCCCCGATCCCACCTCCGGCACGATCCTGCCGGTCGCGCGCACCGTCGAGATCTACGCCGCGGCCCGCGACGCCGACACCGTCAACGTACCCGGTACGATGTTTATAAGCGCCGTGAAGACCCCGCTGATCGCCACCACCACGTCGGGCGCCGACGGATGGTTCTCCGTGGCGCTGCCGCCGGGCACCTATAGCGTGTTCGTCCGCGAACCGCAGGGCCTCTATGCCAACGGCTGGAACGACGCCGGCATCATCACCCCCGTCGAGGTCGTCGCTGGCGCGGCCGTCCGGGCCCAGTTCAACGTCGATTACGAGTCCACCCACTAAAGCTCGCACCCCGAGGCCTTGCGTCCGCGAAAGCTGTCATGATGAGGGCTTCGCCATGCCTGCTTCACCTGCGATCCCCGGCCTGCTCCCCTTCCTCTTGCCTGCATTCGCGGCGACGCTGGGGATCGCGCTGGGAGCCGGCCTCACCCCCGGCTGTGGCGGCTGTGCGATCAGCCGCGAGGCGATGCGGGCCTTCCTCGCCGGATGCCCCTGCCAGCCTGGCGAGGCCGATGACGGCGCCGACACGTCCGGGTTAGCGGCCGACGACGGCTGCGGGCGCTCCCTGGAGATCATGCAGCGCGGCTGCGAGTGCGGCGTCGCGCCGCCGGACGACCCGGACACCGGGAATTCCAGCACCGGCGACGACACGGGCGCCGTCTGCGACGGCGACACGCCGGTCACCCTCTACCTCTCCGCCGACGACTCGAATTCGATGTCGTCGCCGGTGCAGGTGCGCGCCGCCGCGCTCTCGTTCGGGGGCTCGATCGCCGCGGTGCCGGTCCGCCCGTGGGAGTTCTTCAATTACTACGAGTTCGACTACCCACCCGCGCCCGCCGGTGATGTCGCCGTCACCGCCGAGCTCGCCGCGATACCTGGCACCAATGGCAGCTATATGCTGCAGATCGGCGTCAGCAGCCCTGCGATCGCGGCGACGCAGCGACCTCCGGTCAACCTCACCTTCGTGCTCGACACCTCGGGCTCGATGAAGGGCACGCCGCTCGAGCACATGAAGGACGTCTGTAAGGCCGTGGCCGCGGCGCTACGTCCGGGGGACGTGGTCTCGGTGGTGACGTGGAGCGACACCAACACCGTCGTGCTCGCCAAGCACGCGGTGACCGGCGCCGACGACCCCGCCCTGCTCGACGCCATCGCTGCCCTCGCCGCCAGCGGCGGTACTGACCTGCACGCGGGCCTCACCGCCGGTTATGCGCTCGCCGGGGAGGCCGCCCAGCCCGGCGTAATCAGCCGCGTCATCCTCGTCAGTGATGGCGGCGCCAACCTCGGCGAGACCTCCGTCCCGGTCATCGCCGACGCAGCCGCGGCCGAGAACGACGGCGGGATCTACATGGTCGGCGTCGGCGTCGGGACGCCCGCGACCTACAACGATACGCTGATGGACCGGGTCACTGACGCGGGCAAAGGCGCCTCCGTGTTCATCCCCGAGACCAGCGAGGCCACCCGGGTGTTCCACGACCGCTTCGTCAATACCATGATGATCGCGGCGCGCGACGTCCAGGTCCAGCTCGACCTCCCTCCGGGCTTCGTCATCGAGCGCTTCAGCGGCGAGGAGTTTAGCGCCGACCCGAGCCAGGTCGAACCACAGCACCTCGCGCCCAACGACGCGATGGTGTTCCACCAGCGGATCTCGACCTGCGCGCCCGAAATGGTGACGGCCGGCAGCACCGTCACCGTGACCGCCCGCTACCTCGACGCCGCCACCCTCGCGCCCAGAGCGGCCAGCATCACGCGCAGCTTCGCCGAGCTGACCGCCGAGCCCGCCCCGCGGCTGCACAAGGGCGCCGCGCTGGTCGCCTACGTCGACGCGCTCACCGCCCTGCGGGTCGACGACGCCGCCGCACCCATGCTCGTGGAGGCCGCCGACCTGGCGATCGCCGACGCCCTCGTGTCGCTCCCGAACGACGCCGCGCTCATGGAATGGAAGAACATCCTCGAGCAGCTCTGAGAGCCCGTTCGGGTTACCCCGCGATCGTGTGGACCACGATCGGCGCCTCGTGACCGCGCACGTGGATCGGGCCGTGCATTTTCAAGGCTGGCAGCGTCACGCCCGAGGACAGCGCCGCCTGCACCGCAGCGTCCGAGATGAGCAACTCGACCGCGACCTCCTTGGTCGCCGTCTCGAGCCGGCTGGCCAGGTTCACCGCGTCGCCGATCACCGTGTATTGCATACGCTCCGCGGTGCCGATGTTGCCGGCGACCATCGACCCGTAGTGGACCCCGACCCCGTGGGCCAGCGGCGGCAGCCCGCGGCCCTTGCGATCGTTGTTGTGTCGCGTCAGCGCCCCCCGCATCCCCTCCGCCGCCCGGATCGCCCGCGCCGCGTCGTCCGGGTGTTCGCTCGGCACCCCGAACACCGCCATGATCGCGTCGCCGATGTACTTATCGACCACCCCGCCCTCCGCACGGATCTCCGCGACCATGTCGTGCAGATACGCGTTGAGCTCCTCGACCAGGCGCTCCGGCGTCAGGCCCTCCGCGTAGCGCGTGAACCCGCGAAGGTCCGAGAACAGCACCGCCGCCCGCTTGTTCGACCCGCCGAGCGCCAGCTCCCTGCTGTTCATCGCCGTCGACGCCACCGCCTCCGACACGTACACCCCGAGCCGCTGGCGCGCCCGCTCGGCCAGCACCGCCGCGCTCGCGCCCTGCAACACCAGCGCCCGGGTCCGGCTCGCCACGCCGTGGCCCATCAGCGCCGCCACGGCGAACAGCGCCGCCACGAACACCATCTCCGTCGACGAATACGTCACCAGCGCCGCGTTCTTGCGGTCGAAGAACAGCAGCCCTGCGAGCCCGAGGCCGTGCAGCGCCGCCCCGAGCAGCACGCCGCGCCGCGACAGCCGCGTGCCCGCGCCGATCGTCGCCAGATAGATCGCGGCCAGCTCCGGCTCGCGGATGATCCCCGCGTATTGCACGTGCGGCCACGCCACCGCCGCCCCGAGCGTCACATAGACCACCATCGCGTCGATCGACACCGAGATGTCCAGGCGAAGCTGCGACACCGTGCCCGCCCGACTCCACAGCAGACCGAGCACCGAGAAGACGATCCCCACCGCGAGGCTGACGATCAAGATCCACGACTTCGCGTCGCCGGCCGCCAGCAGGTGTACGCGCGCCGGCAGGTGCACCGCCAGAAACACCAGGCACGCGAGCATGCGCGCCGTCGCCACCGACGCCTCGCCGCGCTGCTGCGCCGAACGCAAGAAGTCCTCCAGCACCCGGGCGCCGGCGTCCGGCTGCACGACGTTCACGATGCCGGCGAGGGTATCACGCCCACGCACGCCCGCATCGGGTTCACTTCCTCCCTGCACAAGGCGGGGTAGACGGGTCCGAAGGGCCGCGGAACTCTCCTCGTCAAGCGGACCCAACGACTGCGCTGATCCATCGAGGAGCACGCAGTTCTGGACCCCAAGCGAGGCCACTTCATGCGGCATTGCTCGGCGAGTCGCATCTTCGCCGAAGGGGACGGCAACCTCGGGGCAGCTCAGGCCCACCCGCGACACAGGCACGCGAGCACGACCCAGGTCTATCTGCATCAGGTCCGGGGACGGCACCAGGGGCAGAAGCAGCGGCGACCCTGGACCGAGCCGATGGCACCAGACCGGCACCGGATGTCACCGGCGACCAGATCGAGCGTATGAGCGAGAATTGAGCCAATCCAGGGGTCGCCCCAGCTCGCGCTGGACTTCGCCCTCCCCACCGACCCCGCCGAATCCTCGCCCACGTCCTCGCCCAGACCCCGACGCATCGCCTGGGCCCAGCTCCTCGCCCGCGTCTTCGCGCTCGACATCACCCGCTGCCGAACATGCGGCGGACACATGCGCGTCCTCGAGATCGTCTCCGACCCCGACGCCCTCGCCCGCATCCTGCACGGCGCCGGCGCTCCGC
>Ga0335395_10000426_pt1 | contig 26706 bp, 30 predicted proteins | sample MAT02_FD_205744 | JGI IMG/M metagenome (GOLD analysis project Ga0335395, IMG submission 205744) | Freshwater microbial communities from Lake Fryxell liftoff mats and glacier meltwater in Antarctica - MAT-02 (spades assembly) (version 2) ... | reverse complement strand
GACCCTAAGAAGGCGTTCGACGATGCGGTCGCAGGGCGTCCTGTTGCGTCAGCCAACTGCCGAAGCCCAGTGGCGAACCAGTTCGTTCTCGGCCAAGAGCTGCAGGTCGAGGGAACCCCCGCGATCTACACCACGGACGGCACCCACATCGGCGGAGCGCTCACGCCAGACCAGATGGCTCAGGCGCTTAGTCTGAACTGACCGCACACGGTCAAGCACAACAAAAAGGGGGCTTCGGCCCCCTTTTCTATTCCCAGGATCATAACTTTCGGGCGGACGTCGATTCGGTATAACTGACTCAACGAAACGAAAACGCCAGCCGGCCAAAGGACGTGCAGTGGACATCCCGACCATCTTCTACATCGCTTTGATGGCCCTGCTTGCAGGCGCATACGCCGTCGTTCGGCACCTCTCTTCCAAGAGCGACGAAGCGGCGCTGGCCAAGTCCGAGAAGGAAGTGGCGGCCATGCAGGAACGCCTCGAAGCAAGGTTCATTGAGATCCATCGGCAGACCCCTTCTGTCATCGCAGAGGTCACAACGGCGCTCGCTGCAGTCGAAGCGCGATACGCCATCAGCGAGCTGGATTCGGATCGTGATGACCGCTTCAGGGCGACTGAGCCAGAGGTTCAGATCGGCCAGCCTCTATCTGAGCAGCTTCTTCCGTGGGCCTATGACCATTCACAGAATCCTTCAGGACTCTGGTGAACGAAAGCCATCGCGATTTTATTGACCGCAAATAAACTAAAAAAATAACAAAGAGAGAGAAGCAATGAACGAGACGTTTTTAACGACCATCGTGGCCATGGTGGCGTCGTTGGCCATCGTCGTGCTGGGAATTCTAAAGTTCTATAGCAGGGCTGCTAAGAACTATGAGGGGCAACGCGAAATAGTCATTCAGCAACGAGAAGTGAACCTAGACAGCATGGCGGAAAGCGCAGTCGCCCGCATCGAATCGTACGGCACCGCAGTATCCGCCAGCATTGCAGAACTTGAGGCGCGAAATGCCATCGCAGGCATCCCGTTGGGGAGAAACACCGTAATCGACGACTTCCTCGAGCAGTCAGACTCGTACAACAATGCAAGCCGAAGCAGGATGTCGCATGTGAATGGCTATTTGGACGATTGCCTTAATCATCTAAACGGAACATCTATGGATACAAAGCTGTTTCCAGATAGCCCGTTGATCAGCTACGACTCGGAAGTCGGCGTGACAAGTGAGCGCATGTGGGCAGACGCAGCCTCGGGGGCCTCGCTTCCCGATGCGGGCCAAATGGCAGGAATGGGGATCAATTCATTCAAATAAGCACGCTCAGGACTTAAAGTAACGACCGTCTGGCCATGAATATCTAAAAAGAGATCAGCAATGAATAGCGACTATCAAATCATCATCGGTGTATTTATTGCCGGCTCGGCTAGTTTGGTTGGCTATGTTTTTTACCTAAAGCGGTCACTTCGTCGACAGAACGAATTGTGGGAATCGCTCAAGAAAATCGCCGTACTGCGTAACGATCCGGATCGATCCGCTTCAGATGCATTCAATGAAGCACGCTCATGCACTGTGGCCGACGGAGAAGACAACAAAAGCATGTATCCAATGGTGAAATCCGACTTCGCATTCCGCGGCTTTGAGACCGCAGATCCACACAATGTGCACCATGCGCCTTGGGTGCATGAAGACACAACTAGGATATAAAAAAAGGGCCCCGAGGGGCCCTTTTTATTAACGAGGGTCTGGATCTTCTGGGAATGCACGATCAGAAATCATCTCCAAAAAATCTTCATCTTCTGGTGGTGCACGCTCAGAGAGCGTATCCAAAAAATCCTGATCTTCTGGTGGCGCCCACTCGGAGAGCGTCTGTGCAGCAGGTGCTGCAACAGCGGCCTGCGGAAGCGGGGGAAGGTTGGGTGCAGCAACAGGTGCTGCAACAGCGGGCTGCAAAAGGTTGGGTGCAGATTTTGCAAGCGTCTCCAAAACGCGCATCCGTGAAGCCACTTCTTCATCGATTTTGGAACGTATCATAGCGAGGTAACCCTCTTTAAGAACGCCCGCAATCACAATTAAACCCAACGCCAAGAATCCTACAATCCACCATACATCGTTCTGTGCGCTATCAAATGCAGCGCGCTCATAAATGCTGATGTCGCGGGTAAGAATATTGTTCATCTTAAAACCTCCAGGGTTCGCCGAATGCGCGGCTTCGCTTTGAGCATTATCTGCTCATCAAATCATTAACCTTGGCTCCCAGCTCTTGCGAGTAAGGCATCCCTGCGCGCTCCGCATTGGCCGTTAACGAACGCTCGTTCCATATAGTGTTCGAATTGAATGTAGCCGCTGGCATTGGGTTATCTGAGCGCCAAGTAGCAAGCGCTGACGTTGAACCTGCCTCATCACCTGGCGTGTAAAGACCTTTTTCCTCCATAAAAAACCCAAACCCGGCCGATCCTTGGGGCAAGTAACTACGGGAAGCTTCTGCTTCTGCCACGTTCAAAATCGCTGCATCTCTTTGAATTTGAGGTGTGGCAGGGTCTAACGCGATTGCTGAGTTTGACGACATGGTGTCGCTCAAAGTGTTCCAAGCATAACCGGTACGAGCATTCGCAGCTTCACCGTACTCAGCACGAACGGCACTTTCGATCTGTCCTAATTCAATACCCTTGATCAAGTCCAACGCGCCGCCGGCGTTAGTTGACCTAGCACTCAGGTGTTCGCGAGCCTGCGTGGTTGCGGACCCCATATCCCCTGATACTATTGATTCAGCCGAAACTCCGAACGGCGCTCCTGCTGCAGCTATGGCTCCTCTTCCAGCAGATATTTCGTCATTCGCCCCTTTAATCGCAGCCCCAGCTCCAGCGAAACCCCCATTGACCAAAGCACTAACACCCTCAGCAGAGACGACTGGTTTCGTTAGGCCAGCCGAGTCTTCGACGACCCTGTCAGCCGCTGACAATACGCCCTCAGTTTGTGAGCCGACCCGCTCGCCAACCCCAGCATTAACTGTTCCAGAGTAAGAACCAGCACCAAGGCCGCTTCCGCGAGCAAGGACGTCGACCAATCCCGCGGTGTGCTCCGGGTTCTGTGTGTCTGCGTGCGTGCTGTAAGTGAGAGCCAGAGCGGCAGCTTGCATCTCCACTGGAGAGCCAGAGAAACCATTCTTACCCGCTTCAAAGTTCTTCAAAACCCCCTCGTACTCATCTCGAAGTTCAGGCGGGAGATTAGCAAGAGCCGTCGAGACCTGACCGCCGAAGTTTCCAAAATTAGCCTCCGCATCCCGTTTCCAGTTTTGCACAAAAGTACCGGCGTCCAAGGACTGTGAAGTCGCAATCGCAGCTGCGGCGGATGTTGCAGTGCCTACGGTTTCAGTGACTGATCGCACTTCTCCAACGCTTTTTCCAAGAGCCTGCGAAGCATCTGCCGCTAGCCTCGTTTCGCCGCGCTCCGATAGAGAATCGCTGACAGACGTACGGACCCCGTCCATTGCCGCAGCCTTCATCCCAAGGTTCTCTCCGAAAGTCCGGCCAAATTTATCGACAACCTGTTTACCTTCCTCGCTGAGCTTTGCATAGGCTTCCGTAGAACTGCTGCTTACACCGATGGACCCACCCCCTCCGATTGCACCAGGTATGCCAAGTTTTCCTGCGAGCGCCATGTCGAAAGCTGTGCGCTGCTCTTGTGATTGAGATTCGCGGAAAGCGTTGGTGGCCGCTACGTCGAGACCTTGCGATTTTCCAAATTGGATCGCGTTATCGATGCCAGAATCTAGCGCTCTCGTTCTCGCCGAATCGCTGTCGCTGCCCCACGCCTTTGAGTAAGCAGAGCCGGAACTAAACATATTAGTCAGCGTCGAGTTGAAACCCTCTTGCGCTTGCACCGCTTGGTTAATCCCCGAAGTCTTAGCTTCTCCAAGCGACCTGCCTACATCAATCTTCGGCTGACTCATGCCATCTGTACCTACGCCACTCGCGACATTCGACGAAGCGATAGGTCCTGCCGTCATCGCTTGCTTCGTTTCTAGCCCGGTTGGCGCCACATACCCTTCGTTGATCTGATCTGCACCCGCCAGCCTGCCCGACACAGCGGACATGGCTACAGCACCGCCGTAGATCAGTGACATCGCCAAGACGGGCGTGGCAGCAATGAGCGCCGCGATACTGCCCAGCTGGTCCTGCGCGACGATGATCAGTTGATGCACGCCGCTTGGTGACGACAGGAAGTCACCACCCTCTGCCATCGAGGAAACCATCGATGCCATTTTTACGTTGCCGTACAGATTGATGATGGCCACCATCGGGTACCAGAGCAGCACCCAGACGGTGAGCAGCACGTACTTGGCAGCAATGGCGAGACCAGCAGGCCCCACCATGATCAGCAGGGCCATGATCGGACCGAGCGCGTAGAACACCGCTTCAAAAAAGCCGATTGTCGTGCGCATCGTCCGCAGGAACATATTCTGCTCGCCAGCGAACTGCACGTTTCGCCGAGCCGAAGCTTCTTCGACCATCATTGCGGCCATGGCGCCGCCCTGCGTGCTGCCTCCGCTCACAGCAGCCTGGCGAGTCGCTGACGCCAAGATCTGCGCGACCATTGCCGCCTGCATCGCCTCTGCACCTTTCGCGATCCCGAACCGCTCCATCGCGTCGACGACATCGCCTGATTTCATTCCGTCGACCGCAACCTTGTCAAACTCGGCGCGCATCGACGCAGGCGTGAGTCCCGAAGCGCCCATCATCTGCTTGGATCCCTCCTCGCAAGACATCTTCACTGTCTCACCGGCTTCATTGATGAGCGTCGTCTCCAGCGTGCGGTGAGCGTAGGTGATGTTGTCGAGCGCGTTGATCGTCCCGTCTTTGTTCAGATCCTGACCGGGGCCGCGACCAAAGCTCTTCGTGCGGCCCTGGGGGATTTCACCACTGGTGAGCCCAGTCATCGTGCAATGACTCATGTAGCGAGCGATGTTGTTCCTGAAGCGCTCGATGCCGCCACCAGCGCTCTGCACGAAAGTTTCGTCGCTCAAGTGGCGCAGCGAGGTGATCCGGCGAAGGTTGTCGCCGACACCGCCATTCATCACCCGCTCTCCGCTGACATCGGAAAACGACTGATCAAAAAGACGCGCCAAAAATACGCCGATACGGCTCGTAGTGGTGCCGATGATCGCAAAGCCTAACGGCACGTTGTCCACGACATACATCTTCTGCGACGTCTGTGTTGGCGCCATGTCGACAACCACCACCCGATCGGCGCGCGGGATGAACATGACCCAGAAAAGCACTCCGCTGACGAGCAGGCCTTGAAAGCCGGCTTTCATGAGGTCGCCCTCGGTCGCTCCTTTCACTCCCATCATGAATAGCCCGATGATCGCTCCGAGGCCGCCGAGCGTCATGTAGGTGCCCTGCGGGATGGCCGCGACAGCGTTCAGAACCGCATTGAGAAACGCCGCATCCCCAAGACTGTAGATCCAGAAGTTCGTACCCATGATTATTGCGGCCCCATGCTGGCTTGGGTCGCATTGAGGACTATCTCGCGCACGCCCGTGCTGGCCATGTGCCGCTTGTACGATTCGTCAACCATCCCATCAACTTGCGAGTTGTTCAAGAAGTCCTGTCTCTCAGCATGAAGCTGCGCTTCTGCGGAGCGAAGCATTTCCATCGCTTCGGGAGTGCCTGGCCGCATGTCGCGCTCAAGCTGAAGACGAGTCGCGCTGAGAACCTTCGACACGGTGTCTGCGTAGTACGCGGCAACAACATGACGTGAAAAGTTGATTACGAACGTTTCAGCTGCTTCCTTACCCGATTTTCCTGAGCGCGAAATCTGAACAACCTTCGTACCAAACGAGCCCAGCTGCGAAAGCATGCGGCTTTGTGCGGCAGTAAGCGGCTTTGAATCAGCAGCGCTGGCCGACACTCGCTCGATAATTCCATCTTCCTTAACGAAAGCATCGATCACGATTTTCTCAAGCGACTTCCCAATGTTGCGGTTAACGACAGAGACGTCCAGACAGTTGGAATCGTTGCACTTGAATACGCTCTGATTACCACCGGCCATCAACGCGCCGAGACTGAGCGTTCGCTCACGCCGGTAGCCTTGGCCTTCACCCTGACGCTCACCGGGCTTCAGCTCGGGGCAGCTGTCTTCTTCGCTTGCGCACACGACCACGGCGCCGATGAGAGACATCATCGCCTCGTTGCCGCCCGTCGATGAATTCACGTCCTCGAAAACGCCGTTGGTGCGAACCAGGGCATCCCAGATGTAGTTGCCAACAAATGATTCGCGCCTCTGCTCAGCCGTCATCTCCGAGGCTGGCGCTCTAGCTTTATTTTGGTTGGAAGCTTCCGCCTTGTCCGATGAAGTGATCTCCTTAAACGCCGTGCCGATCGCTCGTGCGGAGGCTGCGGCCGATTTCATCGTCTCCTGACCTTGATTATTAACGATGTCTTCCGCGATCGTGCAGCTGTCCAGGTCGCCCTTGTTGAAAAGGTTATTCAGGTTCTGGATTTCAGACATCACGTTTTCACAGCTCTGGCAAATCGTGCTCAGCGCTAGTTTGAACGCGTAACCACCAACGTTGCCTGCGACAGCACGCGCCACTCCCACGAATTCCTTGGCGCTCGGGAAGCTCAGCGAGCCGCCCTGGAGGTCGATGCCACCGCAACCTGCCCTGCCGCCCGGAGGCACAATTCGCGGACCTTCCATCGATCGCACGGGCATCCGGACGGTCAGGCCGCCACCGGAGACCACGCCACCTTCAGGGCCAATCACAATCGCCGGCTGTGTCAGATTCTGCATCGAACCGAATTGGCGGTTCATCTCACTGTTGATGTTTGCGGCAACAGTGCCCGACATGAAGGTGAGCGTCGCAGCAATGGCAAGAGGAAGGAGTTTCATGGCGTTACCTCAATTCGGTTGATGCAGCAGCGCCCTGCGCTGCAACCTGGCGAAGATGTTCGAGCAGAGCATCAGGATCGTTTACGACTTCCTGGAGCGTTTTTTTGCGCGGCTTGACGCTTGTGACGTCGAGAAAGTTCGAGGCGTCACCGCGGGTCGCTATGTCGAACTGCTCCCGTGTGATCCAGTTCTTGGCGAACGCGACCTCGATCAATCGCGTTTCGATCTCCGTCAGCATCGCCAGCCCGTCGAAAAGCACCGTCAGGTCATTGTCCGTAGGACTGCTCACGACCAGTGTTGGAGTCCGCTGCACCCCGAGCGACTTGGCCTGTCCACCGTCTACGACGTAGTCCGGGAAGGCCCCGGACGCCAGCGGCGGACCGTCGATGCTGATCGGCAGGATCTGGATGCCGGTCTCGTTCGTCAGCCGCTGCAAGGACGGGTCTTGTCGCATGCAGAAAGGGCAGTCCGATTTGAAGAAGTACCAGATACCGATGCGGTCACTGAGACTTGCCAAAATGTCCTTCCGCGCCTCGTCAGCGACAGAGCGAGAGACTTCACGCTCTGCCGTTGAGCCACCCATACCCTTGCGCTCGTCGAGCGCCGGCGTGAGTGCGACGACCTGCTGCGTCATCTCCGAGAACCGCTGCGATTTATCCATCGCGAGACGCTGGAGCAGCATCCACGTTTCGACGTTCTCAGGGCTCGGATCATCGAGCGCCCTGTCCATGTAGTTCTGGAGGTTCTCGCGGATCCACGCGGCGCCAAGCGGCGGAACCTGGGGCGCGGCAGGCACGCCTGCAATCGGCTCAACCTCAGCTCGAAGCGGCTTTGGTCTCGGCGGCGGAGGCGGCTCGTAGAAATGCCAGCCCTGATCTTTTTCAGTCCACTGCGGCGCCCCGGTGCCCCCCGACTGTGCGGTGGCAGGCCCCACGAGGGCGAGCAGGATCAGCGGTAGAAGGGAATGGCGCATAGAGCCATGTTCGCTGGTTGTGCGCTCCCCGAAAGAGCGCAACCGCGTCAATCAATGGGGGTGTTACGGTGCCATCAGGGGGGAGTCGGCGGGCGGGGCTTCGATCCGCTTAAACAGAGGTGTCCCTGCTGCACCCTGAGACATCCTCTCAGCACGGGTTGTAATTGCTGCACCCCACACTTCAGCGAGCTTGGACTTCGCCGGCACCTTGCTCGGCTGCTTCGCCCGCCCTACCCCGGCCATGCCGCGACATATTGGGCACTCGCCATAGGTCTGCGCACCACGGACCAGCTCGAGCTGCTTGGATTGCAAGAACCACGACTGGCAGTAGCTGTGCTGAACCAGATCCACCCCGCCCAGCTCGTAGGCTTCGGCGATCAGGATCGAATGGTCAATGGTGAGGTCGCAGTCGTCACCCAGGTGGTCGGCCGACGCAGCACGGACTGAGTTTTGCATCGACCACAGCGCCCGAACGACGGCCTGTTTGTTCAACACCCCACGACCGCCGCGCCCTGCGCCGGAAGTGGCATGGCGAATATACGCACGCAGAAAAACGCTGCTGAACACGTGGCGGTCGGTCGATTCCATCAGTGAGCCGATCGAGCGTGGCCTTCGGCCCCCCCGATCAATCCTGGCCGGGTCAACGGCCTCTTGCATCGACTTGATGAAGGACTTCGGCGCGTCCGTAAGGCGCTGGATGGCCTCCGGCCGCGACCCAAGCTCGCTCAAGAACCGGACGACGCCAACGGCGTCTGCGAAATTGAGCATCCACGATGAAGCGGAAGAGGAAGAAACAGGAGAGTTCACGTCAGCCCACCTTCATAGAATCGTCGACGAGCAAGGAGGCCATGCTCATTACAACGAGCGCTGGGGGCTTAAATGGGCCAGATGAGGTGTTTGAGGTGACGTAAACGATCATCCGCTCCAGGAGAGATGCCGATCGCGCAACGGTGCTGCTGGCGCGCGGGCTTCTCGCGACATCAGCCAAAGCACCGATTGGCGCAGTGCGAAGCGCGGCGGTCAGGCTTGAAGGCAGCCAGAACCGCTCACCGGCGCAGCTATGGTCGATGCGACAAAGGCCCGACACGAGCTGCAAATAGGAGAAGAAGAACCGCCCCGCCTCACCTTCCGGCGCGTTGGCGTCGACGGACTGCTCTGTCTGCGACATCCTGAGCTCGGACTCGACCGCCATGACCGAGCGCGGGACGAACATCACGCTTCGCCAGGTGTCGGCTACCAGTCGCACGTCCCGAGGAGACAGGGTGTCGACAAGGTTGCCCTGAGCGACCGTAAGGCCGAAGTCACTCGCCGACCCGATGTCGGCACGAACGGCCCGCTGCACGATGCGAAGCCAGGTGTAATTTAGAGCGGGAATCTCGATCTCGACTGAATTCAGCGGCAACATGCAGGCACCAGAAGGGGGTTAGGGGGAAGTGAAGGTGAACTCGATGTGCGCATCATAGGCTTGCGAATGGGTTCTAAAAAGTTAGAAAGTGCCTAACCCCCCACAAATACAGATAGGTAAGTGTCAACAATGGTTAAAGCATCGAAAGATCGTCGCCCCAATAGCGCCTTTCGGCTGACCCGTTCAGATTTGGAGGCAGTTGAAGCAGGCCTCCAGTCAGACCAGACGCACGGGGAAATCGCAGCGACGCTGGATCTCACCAGGCCCCGAGTCAGCAATCTGGCCCGGCTGCTCGCCCTGCCCCGCCCGGTTCTCGACGCGGTTCGGCGAGGCGCGCTTGCCCCGAAGACCGCTGAGGCTCTGTTGCCCCTTCGCTCGGAGGCGCTGATCCTTGAGGCGTTCCGACACGTCACGGCCCATGGGCTTAGCGCCGCAAAAGCTCGCGAGCGGGTCAAGGCGTCGGGTAAGGGGCCGGCGAATGCCGACACTGCGGCGCTTGAGCGAGCGATGTCTGAAGCGCTGGGCGCTCCGGTGACCATCGAATCGTCCGGCAAGGGCTTCGTGATCACCATCCGGGCGGCAGACCTCGATTGCGTCGACGGCGTTGTGGATCGGCTTGGCATCGAGCTCTGAGGCCTGCGATCGTTCGCAGCCAATCCGTGTTGTATGTGAAATACATACAAGCTCCAGATTAGTTGCGAAGAGCTCGCAGACCCCGGTCAAACACTGCGGTTGAAGCGCTGGGCACATAGCCGATCGGCGTCTCCCACCGCCCTAGCGCCATCAGCTTCAGGCCCACACGGACACGCTTGATCGGCGCTCCGAAGTCCGCAAGCGGGCCCTGCGTGCAGCTCCAGACCAGCTCGTCCAGCTGCTTCACCGCCGACGTTGCGCGCGTGCCGCAGGCCAGAGACCGGTAGCGCGCTGAGATCTCCACGCGGACAAGATCCGCGATCGGTCGCACCGCATCAGGCGCGCAAGCTGAGATCGCCGGAATCGCCGCACCGGCATCTATCGCGATCCGAATTGCGTCGTCGTGTGCTGCAGGTACCAGCGTCTCCGTTTCGCCTCCGTTGCTTCCGACCACCAGTGGCGCTGCTGTGTTCGATGGCGCGTAGCGCCGCATAGCCTCGTTGAGCTGGGCAGCTGCCCCGGGCGGCAGCGGCGTGTCCGCAAGGTCCGCGTCGGACAGCGAGCCACCTCTCTCGATCGCCGCCTTGACCGCGCGCGCCGCGCCGATGCCAAGCTTCAAGACGGCCTGCTGGAACACGATCGGATAGTCAGCAAATACGCCGGGCGCCGCAGGTGCTTTAACGGCCGCCGGCGCGATGACTGCCTCAGCAGCGCCTGCCCCTGCCCTGCCCTGCCCCACTGGCTCGGACCGCAGGATGGGCGCGAGGATTCGAAGCAAATCCTTGCCCATGGGAGTCACATCAATGCGCGAGCCGAGCGCATCGGAAGGCCGTGAGCCCAGCATCGAACGAAGGACCAGTCCAGCTCGCTCCAGGCGTGCCAGGCGCGTGCGCGCTTTGGACACCGAGAGCCCGAACGACGATTCGAAGTACGCCCAGCAGAAAATTTTCGACGGGTTCTTGTGCGTGAGCTTCCACAGCCCGGCGAGCAGCACGAGCTCCTCGAGCGTCAGGTCCATTGCGCCTTGAATCGCAGAGGCGCGTGAGATCGGTGCGTTTTTCCATTCCATCAGTGAATCTCCGGTTTTCGGAGACGCAAAAACCCCTTGACAGGCAAAAACGCGATCTCGTACAGTCACCGCTGTTGCCTCTCAAAAGCACCAGCTGCATCGTGTCGACCCGCGTTAGCGCGCAGATCTGATACATGTGACGAACGAAGACGGTTCCCGTCTTGCAAAGGCCCTCGAAGCGTTAGCGCGCATCGGGGGTTTTTTTTGTGTCTCGGTGGCTAGGTCATAGGGTCCTTGTGCCAGGGATCTCCCCGGGCGAGCGCAAGGTAGCCCCGCGAAGCCAGCGCCGCAAGCCCCCGAGTGAGCCACAAAAGTTAGTTAGCAATGGAAAGTGGCGCAAAACGCAGGAATGGACGCGAAAGGGAGTAGTGGGGCAAAAACGCAGAGCGAAGCGTGCAGGCGGCGTGATCCGAGGCCTAAAAGACGACGTTTGGCGGCTACCTCTGCTGTAGCAAGGGATCGGCCGTCGCGCTCCGATTCATCGCGCCGGTCGCTGTCGACGCATGACGCGAGCAAGTTGCGCGCGGGAAACTCACAGAAAACCCGTCCAACAAGAGCGCGGCAGTTGCTCGCGGGAAACCGGGCTCCGCTTCAGCGTCTTCGCGTCAGACGCCGTGCTGGTCTTGTTCCCAGTGGCGCTTCGTATTCGAGCGGGTTGATTCGGCAGCGCCACACGTGAACAGCGGGTTCTTCACGCGGCGCGCTTCAGGATGCCTGGCGACGGCTGGCAGTTGCTCATGAGAAACCGCGCATCGTTTTTTCGGGCCATTCCAGAGCCTGCTGATTGTCTAGTCGCTGATCCCGCGCCGATAGACGCTGGCGGCGGCCTAGTTGCTCACGGGAAACTTCCGTGTCCCGCGGGCGCTTGAGTTGTGATCGCCAAGGAGCCTGACAAGAGTTCGGTTGCTCCGAAAATCCGTGTCAGTTGCTCGCGGGAAACTGTGGCGATCGACTGAGCTCGCAGCCGAGTTTTGACCGCGCAGGCCGCACCTCGGGTGCTCAGCATCCGAGGCTCTATCGAGCGCGTTCTTGGCTGCATCAGTTTTGGCCATGAGAAACAGCCTTCCGTATGAGATGGCCAGGCAGGCTGAAGACCGCAGTCAGAGCTGCAGCTTCAAAGGAAGTGTGTTTCCGCCGGCCGCCGGCCGCCGGCCGCCGCCGCACGGCGCTCAGTTGCTCGCGGGAAACTGGACGTATTGGCTTGTGCGGAAGGAGCGCCTGGCCGATGCCCAGGCTGCTCCGCTATCGCCCAAGCAGCTTCGCCGCAAACGTTTCGCATCAGTTGCTCGCGAGAAACTGATGGGCCTTGCAGGGCAGGGGGCTCAAGACATAGCCAGCTGCAACGCGACGGCAGATCCCGGCACACGGACCAAGGGACACAGAGCGCAGTTTCCCGCGGGAAAGTGGAGTCGTTTCGCTCCCAGGATCAAGGCACGTACGGCTTGCGTAGGGGTAGGGGACGCCAGCCTGAGTGAGCCGGTCCTTGAGAAAAGCCATCAGTTTCCCGCGAGCAACAAAAAGGCCTGCATCGCAGGCCTTCTTGGAGGTCGAGCGGGTGGCTCAGAGTCCTTCGACGAACTTCCCAAGCTTCGCCATTTGATCCGTGGTCAGGTGCTTGTGGATCGTCAACGAAGCGCTGCTCCCGTGCAGTCTCGCATCAAGCAGGACGCCGTTTTTCGTCTTGTATTCGTAAGGCGTTGCAGTTTGCCCGACACCCTCGGCGAGAGCCTCGCGTAGCTGCTTGATCGTCAGCTTCCCCGACGCTTTGGCGCGGTCAACCAGGGCAGGGATGAGCTCATCCATGTTCCGACTCCGTGCTCGGATCGCGGAGGCAATTCGCATGGTCAGGTCGCGCGGGTCGGTGAGAATTGCCTCGGCGTAGTGAGAGACGTCTGCGATAGCCAAGAATTTGGACATCGCAGAGCGGGTCAGGTTCATGTGCTTGCCCAGGTCGTCCCGTGAAGCGAAGATTCCCGCGTCCAGCATCCGGCTCGTGGCCAGCGACCGTTCGTAGAGAGAAAGATCAGATCGTGCCTGATTCTCAGCCCACATCTGGATCATCATCTGGCGCTGGTCGAGAACCTCAACCTCAGCACGCACCTTCAGGCCAAGCTTCAGACACGCCCAGTGGCGCCTGTGGCCATAGACCACCTCATAGTCGTACTCATCGTCGTTGTCGATGGGGCGGACCTTGATGGCTTCGACGTTGCCATTGGTTGAGCGGATCTCGCGCTTCAGCTGCTCAAACGACCTGTCTTCAAAAGCCTGCGGGACGCGATCGCGGTGTTTCGACTGGCGGATCCTCGAGGGGTCGAGCAGGGCAGGGCGGCTCTTCGCCGCGCGCTCCTGCGCCAGCGCGGTTTCAAGCTCAAACCGGACGGCTTCGAGCTTTCCTACCTGGCCGTGGAGTCCACGCACAGCTTCCCGAGTGATCTCGGCGGTATGGGCAAGGGTTGGGTGCTCGCTGACATCCATGCGCCCAGAACCCATAGGCTCAGGCAACTCTGAGACGTGCTCCTCCGACGGCGGCGCGCCGGCATCGGAGTTCGACCGAATCCGTTCGGCCATCCGCTCCATTCGCGCTTTGTTTCGATCTGCAACGCTGCCCATCACGACACCTCCTCGGCTCTAGCGGCCTTCCACTTCTGTGCGTCGCCGACCAGGATGCCCAGCTCGCCGACCAGCTCATTGACCTTCTCGATGGCTCGCGCCAGCGACTTCGAGTCGATGTCGGCCTTCGCGACGTCGTACACGGTCCGCATGAAGTTCGCGGCGTTCTCGATCGCTTTCTGCCGCGGGAAGCTGTGGCGAAGAATCAGCCCCGTGTAGGCGTGTGCGACATATTCCTCGATCAGCTTCTCGCTGCCCTTGTTGACGTCCGACCCCTGGCCCTGGGTGAGCACCAGCCGGGTCCACGCGAATTCTTTGGGCTCAGATTTCCCGGTGATGGCCAGCCGTGCGGTGTCCGCCAGCTCAAGCTCTTCGCCAAACATCGTCATGAACTGCGCGCTCGAGGCCAAGTCCGGCATCTGAGGCCTCAGCGGCACGATCAGTCCATCCGCTGCGAGTGCCGCCGAGATCGTCAGCGCGTTCATGTTTGGTGGGCAGTCCATGATGACGACGTCGAACTCGGATTCAATCGTGGAGATACCCTCCGAGAGAACGTCCCCCCAGAACATTTTCTGAGATCCGAAATTCCTGCGAGGCAGCTTCACCGCGGCGGCCTCAAGCCCAAGCGATGCAGGGATCACCGCCAGATTGCTGAGTTCGCTAGGCTTCAGCGCATAGACCAGATCAGGCTGATCGCCGATCAGGTAGGGCAGGACGGTGTCCTTCGCCTGAAGCTCAAAGTCCGGGTGCATGCCGAACAGCGTCGACAACGTCGCCTGAGGGTCAAGGTCGATCGCGAGAACGCGGTACCCGGCCAAGGCCAAGCCGTAAGCAATATGGGCTGTCAGCGTTGACTTCGACACACCGCCCTTGAAGTTGGAGACCGCGAGGCGCACGCCGGGCTGGCCCTTCGGGAAGGTGCGCATCAGGCCCAGGCGTTCCCGCGCCGCAATCACCGCCTCAAGCGGGTAGCGCTGCTTTGCGCCGAGGCCGTCGATCGGCTTCAGATCTTCCTTCTCGAGCGCACGCGACACGGTCGAATGGCTCCGGTCGAGCAGCTCGCCGATTTCGCGAAGGCTCACAAGCCGGCCCGGGTGCTTGCCTGGCATGACGCCTTCGTTCCGGTCTTGTCTCGCGGCGTACACCACCTGAGAGGCCGCGGCGCCAAGCGCCTTGAACTGCGTATCCATCATGCTGCGCTGTAGCGTTGCCGCGAGCTTGTTCACGTGCACCCCCGATCCAGTAAAGCGAAGACACCATTAAAAATGGCGAACCGCCACAGAAAGCGGCGATGTCCAGTGTATAGCGAAAAAAAGCGCCCTGAAAAGTTACCCAGGGCGCGGGCTGGGCCTTCGTCAGACTGAAGAAGCTGCAGCGTCTGTGGACTTCATCATCTGCCTGACGAAGGCCGGCGGCAGGAAGTCACCATCTTCGTCCGGCGTCCCGTCGGCCGTCGCCGCAGCGACATCCCCGGCGGTCTCGATCCGAGTTTCCATTACAGGAGCAGACGCACTGGCCACATCGACTTCTGAGACCACCCCCTGAGCAATGGCTGCTGGCGGTAGGGCGGCCAGCGCGATGGGCACGCCATCGTTGAGGTAAGCGGACAAGATCGATTGAAGCAGCACGAGAGCATCCCCGTTCCGCACGTAGACCTTATTCGAGACCCCGTCTGCTGAGAGCAGGCCTAAGCCGAGCGCCTCCGCCGTGGCACCAAGCTCCAGCAGTTCTCTGAACCGGGCAGCCTGCGTAGTCCCCTTTCGCCCCCTCAGGCTCAATAGATCAGCTTCGTTCGGCCCAAGCGTGACGTAAATCCTCTGCGTCTTTGCTTTTGGCTTTGGCAGTGCGTGGTCCATGTGATCGACTCCTTATAGGTATCGGCGACTGCCGATTACGCAGTCGCCGAGCGCAGCTGAGCACGAGAGGCGTATCGAGCCATCAGATAGAAGCCCTTCGCATTTGCCATCACGCCGGCTTGTGCAATGACGACTCGGCTGTCCGGGAAGACCCTCCTAAGGGCGGGGGCGAAGAGGTCCGCGCAACCGCCGGTAACAAGGACAACATCAACGCCGGAGTTCTTCATCACGCTCCTGATGCTCGCTTTGATAGGCATCAGGTTCCGACTGACGATTTTATCGGCCTCCGCTTCCAGCTCCGCCCTGAAGTCGAGTGCGTTTGCGGAGTCGACGCCGAAAGTCAGGCTCGTTGATCCAGCCAGCAACGCCCTCTCGATCTTTTGCGCGTTCACCTTGTTGCCATGCTTCGACTGTAGCGCCGCGGTGCAGGCCGAGACGATCTCATCACCTGCAGCAAACGTTGACCCAGCGGCATCCGTGTTCAAAGAGCCTTCGTGTACGACCACCCAGTCCATGGAGTAGTGCCCAGGATCAACGATCAGGACTGACTCTTCCTTGCCAATTTGGTTTGCGGGCGCCAGGCCGGCCTGGGTCATCATGTGTGACGTCAAAGCGCCCGAGGGCTGAGGGATCACCCTGACATTCTTAACGTCGACGACGAGGTCGTGGCGAATGTAGTGCCGGCCCTCGAGGAGGCTGGTCAATGCGGCGCGCTCTTCGGCCTTGTTCCACTGCGCGACAGGAAGCCCAGTGACCAAGCAGTCGACCGTCTTTGACTTGCAGGTTGCGAGGGCGGCCCTAGCAAGAGCCAGATAGCGCGGCTCTTTCGGGTAGTTCTCATCCATGACGCGTGTGTAGTGCCGGATCTCAGATGGCTTCAGGCCGGCAGCCCACTCCACCTCGTTGACCATCACGAGCTGGCCTGAGCCAAGGTTCATCTGGCCGTCGACGCCACCCCGCACATCCGCGATTGGGGCCGCCCCAACGGGGAGGGTCGTTGTCTCGGGCAGCTTGTCTCGACCGTAAGCGAGCTTGACTGCCGAGTAGCCAATATCCAGACCAATGTACATTTCGACTCCGGGCGAGTGGGTAAGTCCTTACAGGATGTCCGCGTTCAGAGCACCGAAAGAGCCCTAACCCGATAACAGCTCGTTGACGTTAGGCAGAAATTAGCGTCACGGCGACGTCGATGCAGCGTCACAACGACGCCGAGGCAGCGTCACAGTGACGCCGAGCCAGCGTCACGGCGACGTCGATGCAGCGTCACGGCGACGCCGAGCCAGCGTCACAGCGACGCCGATGCAGCGTCACGGCGACGTCGAGGCGGCGTCACTGCGACGCCGAGCCAGCGTCACAGCGACGCCGATGCAGCGTCACGACGACGCCGAGCCAGCGTCACGGCGACGCCGAAGCAGCGGCGCTCCTGTACCCGGCTTTCGGCCCATCCTGCGGCCTGGCACGAGCCCCGCGGACTGAAGTGCTCTCCATGCCTCTAAGGCGCGTTTCAGCTGCCCACAAGGCCCCGCCGAAGCGAGAGCTACATCGCCGGGCTGTTTGCGGCCCACGCCGCCAGCTCTCGCGCGACCCTCAGTTCGTTGATTTGAGATACGGCGCAAATCCCCATACATCAGGATCGTGGAAAAATACTGAACAATCGCCATCGAGGCGGGTGAGCGAGCGAAGGCGTAACTTTCAGATCAAGCGCAAATCCGTAGATTTAGGGGCAGAAGGAAAAGTCGTAACCCAAGGCGGGGCGGCTTCGACCCCGCGAGTGAGGCTCTTTTCTCTCTAGGGATTTGCGCCGCCAGTCCCAAAAACAAATATAGGCCGAAAGACGAAATGAACTCATCCAGGCGAGAGACGATCCAGACACGAAGCGAAAAGCTGATCGAGGCGTCGATCCAGGCGATAGACGCAGCATCGACAGAGCTGGGGAAGAAGTACTACCGCGGCGTGGAGAAGCTGAAGGACGAAGGTCTGATCGAGGGCTTTGTGAAGCTCAACATCAGGGCGAGGGTCAGGGGCTACGGGCTCGAGATCGCCTGGTTCAACGCGCACTTCAGGGCCAAGGCCAAAGCATTCGAGAGCATCAAGAAGCAGAGAGGCAACTCGGACTACAACATGAGCATCCTGAAAGCGAACGGCATCGAGGGCATGTACGCATTGATCGAGCAGATCGAGCTTGAGGCCCGGGTCTTGAGGCAGGCGCACAAGAGGCTGCTTGAGTTCAAGAAAGCCCTTGAGGTGATGCAGTCGAGGCTTGGGGATCTGAGCCCTGAGCTTGTAGCGGCGATCAATGCCGTCAACGGGGGGTCGGAGCGATCCGTTGCCGAGAGGATGCAGCAGCACATCGACTTTGACCTCGACCAGGCCTGAGCTGACCCCCCCATGACCACGAAGGACAACACGACGATGACGACCAGCACGGACAGCGACAACTCACCGACCAGCCCGGACGACGGGGCCGAAGGGGTAAAGCGGACGCCGCTCGAGTCGATTGCGGAATCGATCCAGACCACGACGGACCTGCTGGTCGGGGTGATCGAGCAATCGGAGCAGAGGATCAAGAACGAGAACACCTGGAGCACCTTCAAGCGGTCCTTCATCGTGTGCGCGCTGATCGTTGCGTCTTTGGGCTACGCGGCGCTGTACGGGCCGATGGTGGGTTTCCGGTCTGGACCCAAGGAGCCATCGGTTGCGGTGATTCGAGTAGCCGGCCCTATCGGCGGGATGCATACGTCCAACGCGGACACCCTCGTTCCGTTGATCCGGCGGGTGTGTGCTGACTCGAATGTGTCCGGTCTGGTCATGCGGATCAGTTCGCCGGGCGGCTCGCCGACGGACGCTGAGCGGATCGGATCTTCGGTGGCTGAGTGCCGTGGTGAGGGCAAGCGTGTGGTGGCGGTGATCGAGGGGATGGGGGCGAGTGCTGCCTACATGGTGGCCCTTGAGGCTGACTCGATCTGGTCGAACCGCTATGGGCTTGTGGGCTCCATTGGTGCGGTGATGAGGACGATGGACGCCTCTGAGCTGGCCGGGCGGGTGGGTTTGGCTGAGCGGGTCTATGCGTCAGGAGAGCAGAAGGGTGCGGGAGGGCTGCTGACTCGGTCGACGAAAGCTCAGGCCGAGAGTTCTCAGGGGCTGGTGGACGAGGTCGGTGAGATGTTCAAGGCGGACGTCCGGTCGAGACGCGGAGATCGGTTGAAGGAGACGCCGGACATGTGGAGTGGTCGGACGTGGATGGCGGGCGAGGCGCATGCGATTGGGCTGATCGACGGGGTGGGTGTTTTTGAAGACATCTACGAATCGGAGTTCGGCGAGGCGGTGAAGTACGAGGTTGCGGTGCGTCAGACCTTGCAGGAGCGGCTTAGCCTTGAGGACATGCTGAAGCGGGTGGGTGTCCATGTGGTCTCGGGGCTTTCGGAAACGAGGATTGAGTGATGAGCAGTAGGGGCGGTAGCGGTAAGCCGGGTGGGTGGAAGGACGAGTGGCGGGATGTTCCGTCCTCTTCGGACCTGGCGGCTTTGGTGAAGTGCGAGCTGGAGCTGGTGTGGACGAAGGACGGCAAGCGCCCTACGGCGGAGGTGAAGCTTCGGGAGCGCGCGTCGGCGGTGGGCGAGGTGGTTCATCGTCAGGCTCAGGTGTCTATGGAGGCCTTTCACAACCGGCCTCGTCCCAAGGCTTCTGTCCAGCCGGGCCGGCAGGGTTCTGTGGCTACGGGTGCACAGGGCCATTCCGCTCAGTCGGGCCAGGCGTCCGGTCGGGACAAGCGGTGCTTCGTTGCTTCGGCGGTGTACGGGCCTTTGTCGTCTGAGGCGGACGAGCTGCGTGCGTTCCGGGATCGGGCATTGATGGTGAGCTGGCCTGGGCGGTGGGTGGTTCGGGGCTACTACGCCTCGTCACCCTTGTTGGTCAGCGCCATGTCTGGCCATCCGCGGCTGACTCGGCTGGCGCGCTCTGTGCTGGACGGTGTGCGGTGGTGGATCCGTCGGGTGGGAGGGTTGCCGTGGAGGGCTTGAGCGTCTTGTTGGCTGGGATCCCTGTGGTGGGCGCGTTGCTGTGGCTGGTGGTCATGGCCCTTGATGTGGCGGACGGTTCGGGTGACCAGGGCGCTGATGGGGACCTTGAGGGTGGGTGACGGGCACCCGGGTGTTTTGGCGGTCTTGTCGGTCTGGTTCGCTTCGGTGCTCTTGGTTGTGGGCACGTTTTTGCTGACCCTTCGCATGCTGGATGACGACGACAGGTAGCGGGTTTGCTGGTGTGGGGCGGGGGTGAGGCCCTGCGGGTTGGTTTAGGACAGCAGGAGGGGTTGTTGATGGGCGGTCGGGTGGCTTGAGGTTTGGTGGGGCGCACGGTGGTGGCGATTGCCGTCAATTTTCCCGAACCGGAAAATTTGCGAGAATGGAAAAAAAGGAGGCAATCCGATGTCTGCGCACTTCCCCCGCCCAACGCTCGCCGATCAGATGGTCGCTGCGACCAGTGGCACCGATGAGTTCACTGATGCGTCCTCGGGGCTGTTCATCGCCGCTCCTCGGCGGACCGGCAAGACGACCTTCCTTCTTGGCGACCTGATCCCGGCGTTCGTTCGGGCCGGCGTGGTGCCTGTGTACGTGGACCTTTGGGAGAATCAGGGCGCGGATCCTCTTGATCTCGTGGCCTCGGCCATTGCGCGCGCGCTGGCTGAATCGCAGGGCGTGCTGGGTAAGGCGAGGAGCCTGACCTCGGCGGTCCTGTCCGCTCTGACGATCGGCGGGGTCAACGTCGACCTCTCGGCCATCGGGCAGCCTGGGGCTCTCACGCTGACCGACGCCCTGCGGGAGCTGTCGGCGTCTGCGGGCAAGCCGGTGGCGCTGATCATCGACGAGGCCCAGCACGCGCTCACGAGTTCTACAGGTGAAACGCTGATGTACGGCCTCAAGGCCGCGCGCGATCGGTTGAACCTTCCTGGCGTGGCCAACCTGCGACTGGTGATGTCCGGCTCAGACCGCGACAAGCTGCTTCGGCTGGTCAACACCGGGGCGGCCCCGTTCTATGGCGCAGCCGTGAAGGACATGCCCAAGCTGGGGAAACCCTATATCGAACACGTAGCCTCACGCATCGAGGCGACTTACCCGACCCTGGCGCCAGTCGACCGGGACAGCCTGACCGCTGCCTTCGACCTCTTTGCCAGCCGGCCGGAGCATTTCAGCATGGCTTACCGCGAGGCGCTCGACCCGACGTCTGACATTGCGGGCATTGGCCGGTTTGAGAGCCGGGTCCTCGAGGCCGCCCACCGACACCTGAAGCGCGAAGCCGCAGACTACGACGCCTTGTTCCGTGGCCTGTCCGAGGTGGAGCGTGCGGTGGTCGCCCGGATGTTGGAGACGCAAGACACCTTCCGGCCGATGGATGCCGACGCGATGTCGTTCTATCGCGCGTTCGTGGGTAAGGACGTGAACACCAATCAGGTGAACTCTTCGCTGCAGCGCCTACGGGAAATTTCGCCTCCCCTGGTCTGGAAGTCGACCCGCGGCGATTACGCGCTGGCCGATTGCGGGATGGACCGTTGGTATGCCGAGCACACCGCGGCGCTGAGCTGGCCGCCGGCGCTGGAGTCGGCGGGGTTCGCTCCTACATAAGCCGCTGCGGGGTGCAAGGGCGCATGGACGAGCCGCAAAGCCGGCCTTAAGCGGCCTAATTTGGCGCTGATCCTGCTCCCGGACGGCCGAAAGCGGGAGCTGGGGCCGAAGGAAGCGGTCAAGGTCGGACAAAGGGCGGCAGGCATGAAGCATCGATGGGTACGACACATGGCCAAGCAGTGCCAACAAAGGGGCGTGTGCTGATGGGCGGGATGCTGGAGGGTGGTGTGGCGGTACCGGATGACGCGTCGTGGTGGGTCGTGCGGCGCTGGGTGCTGTCGGAGGTGAAGCGGTCGGGCTGGACGCATCAGCGGCTGGGTGGGACGGCCTACGTGCCGGTTTCGCGCCTGAATAAGTTCCTCGGGGAACATGCGGAGTGGCTGACCGCCCGTTATCTGGAGCGCTTGCTCGAGGCGCTGCCCCCTCCGTCGTCCCAAGCGGTGGCTGAGGCGCTGAGTCAGGTGCTGGGTCGCCCTGTGGCGTGGGAGCAGGGCCTGGCGCTGCATCCGTCGCTGCGTCTGGTGGATGCCCCCCTTGAGCCTGCGACCCTCCTCGAGCCCGTGACCCTGATTGTGGGCAAGGCGGACCTGGGGCTGTGGCTGCGGTTTGGCATCAGGGAGTCGACTGATCGGCTGAAGGCGGCGGCGGGCGCGGCGGACGTTCCTGTCTCCCGTGTGCGTCGCTGGCTGGTCGGCGATTTCGAGTGGCGCGAGTTCCCGGGGCTTGGCGACTTGGCTGCCATGGCAAGTGCGCTGGAGGTCGAGGCTCCGCGGGTGGAGTTCGGGGCGGAGCTGGATGTCGGTCCCATGGGTGGGGGAGAGGGGCTGGCCGGTGAGATCGCGCGCTGGGCGAGTCGCCTTGCGGTGCTGACCTTCCCGCCGGCGTCGGCGGATCGCAACGCCATGCTGTTTGCGAGCCGCTACGTCTCGATGGATCGATCGGAAGGAACGCTGCAGGCGGTAGGCGACCTGCTGGGGCTGACCCGTGAGCGGATTCGGCAGCTGATTGATCGGATGCTTGCTCGGGCTGACCTCCTGCCTGCGCCGCGGTCCATGCACGACCAGCTGATGGCGGAGCTGGGTCAGCGCGCGCCGGTGTCGGTGGATCTGGCGGAAGTGCAGTTCGCCGGGCTGCTGGGCGGCGGGATGGGCATTGCCTCTGCGCTCCGGTTTGGCGAGCAGGTGCTGGGTCGTCCTGTGACCCTGGAGGTCCGCGGCCGGGTGGGCGTCGGTGACGTGGTGATGCCTGTGGTCGGGGCGGACTGGTGGCCGGTGGCTCGAACCTTGGCGCGCGCGATGGTCCGGGTTCGAGGGGCAGCCCTGTTCGACCTCGTGTGGGCGCTGACGTCTCGGGAGGCTGGGGTGCCCGTGCAGGACACCGATCTGCAGCGCGCGCTGGAGTCCGTGCCCGGGTTCGAGTGGCTGGGCGATGGCGGGTGGTTCTGGTTTGGCGCTGAGGGTGGGAGCAACAACGTCATCACGATGGCGGCCAGGATCGTGGGCCAGTCGGATGAGCGGGTCGACGTGGAGGTGATCCATGCGGGCATCGAGCGCAGGCGCAGGCGTTTCAACAAGGCCCACGGGGGCGCCGTGTCTCTCCCGATGAGCGTGCTGACCCGGCTGCTGGCGGCTTCACCGCTGTTCGAGTGCCTGCAGGGCGACGACTTCCGGCTGGTCGCTGGGGCGGACGTGCCGGATGGCGACGGGGAAGGTGACGATGAGGGGGAGCAGGAGACGGTGGCTGCAGCGGTCGTTCGCCGGCTGGTCGAGCTGGGCGGCGTGGCGGCCCGGGCCGAGCTGTGGGAGTCCCTGGTGGACACCGGGCTGGTCGGAGCGGTCTCGTTGAGGGTGGCGCTGTCCAACTCCGAGCAGATCATCCAGGTCGAGCGCGGCGTCTTCGGCGTTCGAGGGTGGGCACTTTGCACGGACCGTCTGATCGAGGCGAAGCGGCGGGTGGGTGGTGAAAACGAGATCCAGGTGAGCAGGGACGAGGCGGGCGGCGTGAGCTGGACGTTCTGGTTCACCGAGTCCCTGCAGTCGGCCTGCACGGTCAATGTTCCGGCCAGGGCGCGGCGGCTGGTTCCCGGTGGCCAGTACGCCTGTACGGAAACGGGCGTCGCCGTGGTGGTGGCCGACGGCCGGATCCGTGGGCTGCTCACGCCGATTCGTGCCGCGGGGGCTGTGGTTGGCGATGCGGTCCGGATTCGGTTCGAAGTCGCGACAGGGAAGGTGTGGGTTAACTGGGTGGCGCCGGCGGCTCAGGGCAGCACCTAACTTTCGCAGCCGGGGCGAAATGGTCCACTTGGGGCTTGAGATGGCGCCACCGCGGCGGCGTAAAGGAGAGTCGAATGAAAGCGAATGCAGGGGACATGGTCTGGTCCACGAAGGACGCCCTGACCAACGACGGGCTGCCCAGGCCGCTGAAGCTCGCGCGGCCAGTCGAGCCGGGCGAAGCCTTTTTGTACGTCGAAGGGGCGAGGGATCACCTGCTCGTCGACATCGAGGTCTTCGAGAGTGAGCGCGAGGCGGCGGCCTTCGTGCACGAAAGGCTGAAGGCGATGCGTGAAAGCATCAGGAACCAGCTGGAGTACGTCGAGCAGATGCTGATCAACACGCAGCCGGGGTGAGGCGTGGAATCCATCCCAGTCCCCGCCCGGTTCTACGATGACCATGCAGACCGCGCGCTGCTGACGCCGCGCGAGATCCGCAGGGCTGGCACTCGAGTCTGGGTCAGTACGGAGTCACCCGATGCGATTGCCGAGCTGCTGAACGATGCCGAGTTCTACGCAAGCCCGTCCGGACCGGATGAGCTGCCCCCGGGCCTGAAGGCCAGCGCCAGGCGCTGCGTTGATGCAATCCGGAAAGGCCGGCGCCCAACTTTCGCCGCCGAAAAAAAATGGTCCACTTGAATCTGGAGATGGCGCCATCGCGGCGACCACGGAGAAAAATGTGAAGAACGGCGACAAGGTCTATCTGATCACCTATTCGTTGACCAATGGCGGGGAGCCGACGGAAGAGGTGGTGACCAACCTGGACATCCGCGAGTCGTACGTTTTCATCGAGGGGCGGGGTTCCTTCACGCCCTACACCTTCGGAAAAGACGTGTTCGCCAACGAGCGGGACGCCCGGGTGGCCATCGGCGAGAAGCTCCGCAAGAAAGCAGACAGCCTTCGCGCGCAGCTCAAGAGGGTCGAAGCGATGGTGGCCAAGAACGCGGCGCAAGTGGGCGCCACTGCCGAACCGGGTGCTGCGAAGAAGCGGCCGGCGGCCAAAAAGGCGGGTGCATGAAGATCATCGATTTCGGCGCGGGCGACCAGGTCTGCTGGAAGAGCCAGGCCGGCGGCAGTGAGAAGGTCAAGGTCGGCGTCGTGATGAAGATCATCCGGGCAGGGTCTCAGCCGCCGCGCGACGAATTCCCGGCCCTGTACAAAGGCGCAGGGATCGGGACTGGCCGAAGCTCGGCGTCCTACGTGGTCCGGGTCGGCAAAGAGCTGTACTGGCCGATCGCCTCGAAGCTCGAGCTCGTGGCGCGCGCCGGCAGCTGGGCCGAGCCGGTACCGCCTGCAGTCGGCGACCAGGTGAGCTGGAAGGGACAGGCCGACTTCAGTGACAAGCCCAAAGTCGGCCTCGTGGTGAGGGTCATCCCGCCAGGCTGTCACCCGCCGCGAGAAGAGTTCCCCGCCATGTACAAAGGCGTGGGTGTCGGGGCTGGCCGAAGCGTTGAGTCCTACGTGGTGAAGGTCGGCACCAAGCTGTACTGGCCGGTCTCGTCCAAGCTGGCCATCGTGGCGCGCGCCGGCGCCGGCAGCTGATAGAGAACGCGCCCATGTGCGGGTAGCATCGCGTCAATCTGAGCAGGGAGCACCAGGGATGAAAAACGACGCGTTGCCGCCGATCGATCCAAACGACATGGTCCGCATGGAGGGCGCGCCCTCCTCGCTAGTTCAGCTTGAAGACCGCCTCCAGGAGATCGGGGGCGGGGACTGGAAGGGACTCGGCTTCCGAAATGACGTGCTTGCTGCGCATGGGTGGCGCCCAGAAGACAGCGTCCATGAAAGCGATCGGGAAGCGAAAGCGGAAGCCTATGCAAGCGCCTGGGTGATGATGGGCGAGCTGGATTGGAGGCCCAGTCGCGAGCAGGTGCAGGAGTGGTTCGTACGCAATCGGGGCAGCGCCGCGCCGGATCTTCTGTCCGCCTACCCGAAGACGAGCCGGGCGCGGGTGTGGTGGCTCACCGGTGCGGTGGCCATCGTAGCGATCGTCCTGATTGCCGGCTGGGTCCCCATTCCGTGATCCTGCTCGAGGCCGCGGTGGTCTACGTGAGCCCCGAGGAGCTCGAGCGCGCTGCCATCCGGCACGGACGCCCATCGTCGGCCGTGATCGAGGAGCTTCTCCGCGAAGGCGGTGTGCGGCGCTCCCGTGCGCTGCCAACCGAGGCTGGCCGCGATTACCTGGTTCGCTCGATCGCCGAGCTCGAGCGCGACAGGCCCGGCGCCGAACCGGCCATAGCCGCGGTGCTGCGCAGCCTCGCTGAAGCAGCACGGGCCGAAGGCGTATCGACCATCGTGCTGCCGCAGCAGCGGCCGGCAGGAGGCCCGGCGGGCCCACTGAAGCCGCCGGGGTTTATCGCCGCGGCAAGGCAGGTCAGGTCGCTACGAGGAGCGGGTCCGGCTGAAGATGGGAGCGTTACGGTGGGCGGCGTGCTGTCGGACGTACGGGCTGCGTCCTTTGCGGTGCACGCCCACGTGGACGGCGTCAGAAGGGCGGTCGGCAAGGCGGCTGTCGCACTTGAGCTTCGACAGGGGCTCGCTGCAGCGATGTCGGGCGAGGGGCTTTCATGCCGAGCCGTGCAGATCTACGCCGCCGGCCTCTGCTTTCGAATCGGGGCGAGGACGTCTGAGCGCCTGGGGTTGCGCGACGCGATCCACACCCTTCAGCACGGCGCTGCGCTCTTGGCCGAAGTAACGAAGCGGGGAGGTGGCGAGATCGAGGATGACGCCCTTCTGGTCGCCACGAAGTCCGTGCTGGACGTCTTAAAGCATATTGCCTCGCAGACGGCCGCCGGCCGTTCTGGGATTTCCGTGGCCATGTTCAGTATCGCTCCAGAGGAACAGGTCGACTTCGTGAGTCCGCCGGACCACCTGGGCGAGCAGGCCTTGGCGGCATGCATGGCGCTCGCAATGCAGGAAGCGCGGCTGGCCAGAGAGAGCGATGCGCTCGGGCTGGACGGGTGAGGGTCCGCGCGCGCTGATCGAGCATGCCCTTTGACACCGCGCGCGCTGGCGATAGGCTCCGCCCAACATCCCCCGCAGCGCCCCTCCTTGGGGAGCCGGTGCGGGTTTTCCCCCGAAAGGGTCATGCAAAGGAAAGCACATGCAGTCCATGAAGCTGATCATCATCGCCGCCGCATTCTTGGCAAGCCAGCTGTGCCTTGCCCTCGAACACAAGCTGGACCGATTCACGGGCGACGAGAGCTGGTCCATCACGGAATCTTTTGCTGAGCGGCACTCGAGCGCATCGATCGGGCCGGACACGGTGACCCTGTACGCGTCGCCCAGACCTGGCGGAATGATTGTCATCTTCCTTCGGGTAGGGACGACCAACCGGTCTGGCCGGGGCGGCGGCTGGCGCTACCTTGGGTTCGATACGATGAACTGGCTGT
>Ga0335395_10000425_pt1 | contig 26728 bp, 22 predicted proteins | sample MAT02_FD_205744 | JGI IMG/M metagenome (GOLD analysis project Ga0335395, IMG submission 205744) | Freshwater microbial communities from Lake Fryxell liftoff mats and glacier meltwater in Antarctica - MAT-02 (spades assembly) (version 2) ... | reverse complement strand
GCACCGGCTCGATCACGCTGAGCTTTGAGGCCGGCACCGACCCCGAGCTGGCCCAGGTCGACGTGCAGAACCGGCTTGCCCGTGCCACGCCGCGCCTGCCATCGAGCGTGACGCAACAAGGGGTGCGTGTCGACAAAGCCCGGAGCAACTTCCTGTTGTTCACCATCCTGTCGTCGGACGATCCGAAATTCGACCCGGTTGCACTGGGTGACTATGCCGCGCGCACCGTGGTGCCGGAATTGCAGCGTCTGCCAGGCGTGGGCCAGGTGCAGCTGTTCGGCACCGAACGCGCGATGCGCATCTGGGTAGACCCGGCAAAGCTGGTCGGTTTCAACCTGGCGATGTCCGATGTCACGGCTGCCATCCGGGCCCAGAACGCCCAGGTGTCGGCCGGCACGATCGGCGACCTGCCCAATGTCGCCGGCCAAACGATTTTTGCCACTGTCGTCGTGAACGGCCAGCTCAGCACGGAGCAGCAATTCGGCAACGTGGTGTTGCGTGCCAACCAGGACGGCTCGACCGTGCGCCTGCGCGACGTGGCCCGCATCGAGCTGGGTGCCGAAGGTTACGCCACCTCGGCACGGCTCAATGGGAAACCGTCCACCGGTATCGGCGTGCAGCTCTCACCCAGCGGCAATGCGCTGGCTACCGCCAAGGCGGTGCGCAGCCGCATGGAGGAGCTTTCCCGCTTCTTCCCTCCCGGCGTGCAGTGGGCGATTCCGTATGACAGTTCGCGCTTCATCGACATCTCGATCCGCCAGGTCGCTCAAACCTTGCTGGAGGCCGTGGTGCTGGTGTTCCTGGTGATGCTTCTGTTCCTGCAGAACATTCGCTACACCATCATCCCGACCATCGTGGTACCTGTTTCGCTGATGGGTACCTTCGCGGTGCTGCTGGCGATGGGTTTTTCGATCAACGTACTGACCATGTTCGGCATGGTGCTGGTGATTGGCATCGTCGTCGACGATGCCATCATCGTGGTCGAGAACGTCGAGCGCATCATGAGCGAAGAAGGCCTGCCGCCACTGGCAGCCACGCGCAAGGCCATGGGCCAGATCTCGGGCGCCGTCATCGGCACCACCGTGGTACTGGTCTCGGTATTCGTGCCGCTGGCATTTTTTGCCGGTTCGGTAGGCAACATCTACCGCCAGTTCTCGGCCGTGATGGTGACGGCCATCACGTTCTCGTCCTTCCTGGCGCTGTCGCTGACACCGGCGCTGTGCGCAACACTGCTCAAGCCGGTTGAGGCCGGCCACCGGCATGCCAAAGGTGGCTTTTTCGGCTGGTTCAATCGTGGCTTCGCGCGCACTGCCAAGGGTTACGAAGGCTTGGTCGCGCGTATCGTGCGTCGCGCCGCGCGCTACCTGATCATCTATGTCGCCATCATCGCGGCGGTCGCCGTGCTCTACTCCCGGCTGCCGACCTCGTTTCTGCCCGCCGAAGACCAGGGCTACATCATTGTCAACGTGCAACTGCCGCCGGGTGCGACGCAGAATCGCACGCTGGACGTGATGCAGCAGGTCGAGGGTTTCGTGCTCAAGCAGCCGGAGGTGCAGAGCATGGTCAGCGTGCTCGGATTCAGTTTCTCGGGCAGCGGCCAGAATGCCGCGTTGGCTTTTGTCACGCTCAAGGACTGGGCCGAACGCGCCGCCCCCGGCAATTCGGCCCAGGCTCTGGCCGGGCGGGTGTTCGGCGCAATGATGTCGGTGCGCGACGCCTTCATCTTTGCGGTAAGTCCACCGCCGATTCCCGAACTCGGCTCTGCGGCCGGTTTCAATTTCCGTCTGCAAGACCGCGCCGGTCTTGGCCGCGAAGCCCTGCTGGCAGCGCGCAACCAGTTGCTCGGCCTGGCCGCACAAAGCAAGGTCATCACCCGCGTGCGTCCGGACGGCCTGGAAGACGCGCCGCAGCTGGAGCTGGACATCGATCGTGACAAGGCCAACGCGCAGGGCGTGCCCTTCGAAGCCATTGCCAGTGCCTTGTCGACCGCGATCGGGTCGAGCTATGTCAACGACTTCCCCAACAGGGGGCGACTGCAGCGGGTGGTGGTGCAGGCGGATGCACCCGCGCGCATGCAAGGCTCGGACCTGCTGAAGATCAACGTGCTTAACAACCGGGGGCAAGCGGTACCGCTGTCGAGTTTCGCCAGCACGCGCTGGGTGGTGGGCCCGATGCAGACCGTCCGGTACAACGGCTATGCCGCGATGCGCCTGTCCGGCGAAGCCGCGCCTGGCTTTAGCAGCGGTGCAGCAATCGTCGAGATGGAGCGGCTTGCCGCGCAACTGCCCGATGGTTTTGGCTACGAATGGACCGGCCAATCGCGCGAGGAACGCCTGGCCGGCGCGCAGGCCTTCATCCTGTTCGGTTTTGCGTTGCTGGCCGTATTCCTCGCGTTGGCAGCCCTGTACGAAAGCTGGTCCATTCCGTTTGCGGTGATCCTGGTCGTACCGCTGGGTATTTTGGGTGTGCTGATCGGCACTCATTTGCGCGGCTTGTCCAATGACGTGTATTTCAATGTGGGGCTGATCACCATCATCGGCCTGGGGGCCAAAAACGCGGTGCTGATCATCGAGTTCGCCAAGGACCTGCAAGCCCGTGGCAAGAGCGTGATCGAGGCTGTATTGGAGGCAGCCCATCTGCGTTTTCGGCCCATTGTCATGACCTCGATGGCATTCATCCTGGGCGTGTTACCGCTGGTGCTCGCAGGCGGTGCGGGTTCAGCCAGCCAGCGCGCGATCGGTACCGGCGTGATGTCCGGCATGCTGGTGGGCACGGCGCTGGCGGTGTTTTTCGTGCCGATCTTCTTTGTGGTGGTGCGCAGCATCTTCAAGGGCAGCGAACGGCAACGCCGCATGTACGCCCATGAAGCGGAACCCGATGCTCAGCCCGCGAACCCCACACCCGATGCGAGTAAGACTCCATGATCCCGATGACCGACCGCGCGTCTGCGCGTCTCCACCCAGTGCCGTCCACCGAAGCATCCCGGATCGCCCGCTGGGCTGCCATGGCAGTTGCCGGTTTGCTGCTGGCTGGCTGTGGCGCGTTGACGCCTGTGTACCAACGCCCCTCGGCACCGGTGGCCGCGCAGTTCCCCGTCGCGCCGGCCGAATCACAGGACCCAGTCGTTGCAGCATCGGACCTGGCGTGGCAAGACTTTTTCCGCGATGAGCGGCTCAAGCAGCTGATCGCGATCGCGTTGAACAACAACCGCGACCTGCGCGTGGCCGCCTTGAATCTTGCGCAGGCACAAGCCCAGTTGCAGCGGCGCCAGGCCGACCAGGTGCCGACGGTGAACGTCGGGGCCAGTGGCTCGCGCCAGCCTGGCATCGGTGGCGGCATTACGACCGCATATACGGCGGGATTCGCCGTGACGGGTTTTGAGGCTGACTTCTTTGGCCGTCTGCGTAGCCTGAGCGAGGCAGCACAGGCGCAGTTGCTGGGTACGCTGGAGGCACGCAAGACGGTGCAGATCAGCCTGATCGCATCGGTTGCCAGCAGCTACCTGAGCCTGCTCGCCGACGACGCGCTGCTGTCCATCACCCGCGAAACACTGGCCAGTCGTGAAGAGTCGCTGCGCTTGACCCGGCTCACGTTCGACGCCGGGGTGATCTCCGGTCTGGACCTGCGCCTGGCCGAGTCGCTGGTTGAAGGGGCACGAGTCACGCTGGCCCAACTCGAACGCCAGCGCGCGTTGGACCGCAACACACTGGACCTGCTCCTGGGCCAGGGCCTGCCCGATGTCCAGGCGGCCAACTTGCCAGCCGGTCTGTCGCTGAGCGCGCAAAACCTGATCGGCGTGATGCCAGGCGGCCTGCCCAGCGAGGTGTTGCTGCGCCGTCCCGACATCCGCGCTGCCGAGCAGCAACTGATGGCGGCCAACGCCAACATCGGGGCGGCGCGCGCCGCGTTTTTCCCGCGCATCACGCTCACCACAAGTATCGGAACGGCCAGCAACCAGTTCAGCGGCCTGTTCAGGAGCGGTTCGTTTGGCTGGACGTTTGCGCCGCAGTTGCTGTTGCCGATTTTTGATGGCGGTCGCAACCAGGCCAACCTGGACGCGGCCTGGGTCGGGCGCGACATTGCAGTGGCCCAGTATGAAAAAGCGATCCAGATCGCTTTCCGCGAAGTCGCCGATGCTCTTGGCTCGCGCAGCGCGCTGACCGACCAGTTGCGTGCGCAGATGGCCCAGGCCGATGCCGAGCAGGCCCGACTCCGGTTGGTCGATCTACGTTTCCAGCAAGGCACGGCGAACGCGTTCGAGCGGCTCGACGCGCAGCGATCCACTTTCGCTGCGCGTCAGGCAGTCGTGCAGCTCCAGCTGGTACAGGCGCAGAACCTGGTGGCGCTGTACAAGTCGCTGGGTGGGGGGTGGAAGGACTGACCCTGCCCGAGACGTCCAGTCTCTTCTTTCTCATCCTGCGGACGCGCGCCGTTGGTGCGAGCAGACGGCTGATGGGATCTGCTCAGAAAATGCCCGAAGGTCTTTGGTGTGATCAGGTGGTCGACGTTATCGGCTCCGGGAACGCCCGAGGGTCTGTGGTGTGATCAGGTGGCTGGGGCACTCTGCTCCGCGAATGTCCCCCGGCCTACGGCCTCCTCCTTGATTTCGCTGCGCAGAGCGCCCCAGCCGCCTGATCAAAGGAGCGCTTGTAGGTGCCAAAGTTTCAAAGGCGCTGCTTCCAAGCGGGGTGGGTGGGCGGCGTAGCGAAATAAAGGAGGAGCGAAGGGCGCAGCCCGTAGCGGGGGACATTCGCGCAGCTGCCCACCCGCCCCGCTTGGCCACCAACAGCTTTGCAAACGACGGCAACAGGCGCATGCGGCTCAACAACCAAGGTCATCAGTGACCCGATGTGAGCTGCTTTACTACACCACCCGCGTCACACTCGCCGGCTTGAAGCCCAGATCGGCCGCCTTGCCCTTGCGTGCGCGAGCCGCCAGGGCGTTGTTCAGGCTGCGGATCTCCAGCGTTTCGTCTCTGGCCTTGCCGCCCCGTCCGATCCCTTCGATCCGCACATTGCGGGTGTAGGCGGCAGCACCGGCCAGCGTATCCTTGGCTTCCAGATCGATCAGCTTGAGGCCGCGACCGCCATGGGCCATGGTGTTGACCTGATCGATCGGGAAGGTCAGGATCCGTCCACCCACGGATGCGCAGACCACATGGGTCGCGGCGGGCATCGGCGTCGTGCCGACAACGCCGGCGACCGGCGACGGTGCGTTGAGCGACTCGTCGTCATTGCAGCTGACAAAAGCCTTGCCGGCTTTCAGCCGCGACATCATGTTCTCGACCGACGCAATGAAGCCATAGCCGCCCGAGCCGCTGAGGAGCAGCGTCGCACTCGCCGGGCCGGCGAAGTAATACGATAGTTGCGTTCCTGGTTCGAGATCAAGCAAGGTGGTCACCGGCTGGCCATCGCCACGGGAACCGGGCAACATCGATACCGCCACCGAATAGATACGACCCTTGTTGCCAAAAGCCAGCAAGGTATCGACCGAACGGCATTCGAAGGTGCCATACAAGGCATCCCCGGCCTTGAACGCGAACCCTGCCGCGTCGTGACCATGGCCGGTACGCACCCGCACCCACCCTTTGGCGCTGACCACCACCGTGACCGCTTCGTCCACCACCTTGACCTCGAGCACCGCCCGTTTTTCGGCCTGGATCAGCGTACGGCGGTCGTCACCGAAGGTCTTGGCATCGTGCTCGATCTCACGCACCATCAGGCGGCGCAAGGTGGTCGGGCTGCCGAGGATTTCTTCGAGTTTTTTCTGTTCCTCGCGCAGACCCTTGAGCTCCTGCTCGATCTTGATCGCCTCCAGCCGCGCCAGTTGGCGCAGCCGGATTTCCAGGATATCTTCGGCTTGGCGCTCCGACAGGTCGAAGCGTTCCATCAGTGCCTGGCGCGGCTCATCCGACTGGCGGATGATGGCGATCACCTCGTCAATGTTGAGCAGCACCAGTTGCCTGCCCTCCAGGATGTGGATCCGATCCAGCACCTTGGCCAGCCGGTGTCGCGAGCGACGCTCGATCGTGCGCCCACGGAACGTAATCCATTCCTGCAGCATCTGGCGCAGCGACTTCTGCGTCGGCCGCCGGTCCAGCCCGATCATGGTCAGGTTGATCGGTGCTGAGGTCTCCAGGCTGGTGTGCGCCAACAGCGTCTGGATCAGTTCCTGCTGCGAAATGCGGCTGGTCTTGGGCTCCAATACCAGCCGCACGGCGGCATCCTTGCTCGACTCGTCGCGTACCCCGTCAAGCACCGACAGCACACTGGCCTTGAGCTGGGTCTGCTCCTGCGACAGGGCCTTCTTGCCAGTGCGGATCTTGGGATTGGTCAGTTCCTCAATCTCCTCCAGCACCCGCTGTGTGCTGACATTGGGCGGCAGTTCATTGACGATCAGCTGCCACTGACCGCGCGCCAGTTCCTCGATGGTCCAGCGCGCGCGCACCTTGAGCGAACCGCGTCCGGTGCGGTAGGCGTCGGCGATGTCGCTTGCGCTGCTGATGATCTGGCCACCCCCGGGGTAATCCGGCCCCGGCACCAACGTCAACAAATCGCCTTCCGGCAACGCCGGGTTGCGGATCAGGGCGACGCTGGCCGCCGCAATCTCGCGCAGGTTGTGGCTCGGTATCTCGGTGGCCATGCCCACCGCAATGCCGCTGGCACCGTTGAGCAGCGCAAACGGCAGGCGCGCTGCCAGTTGTCCAGGCTCCTCGGTCGAGCCGTCATAGTTGGGCACGTAATCGACCGTGCCTTCGTCGATTTCATCGAGCAGCAGATTGGTGATTCTGGAAAGGCGGGCTTCGGTGTACCGCATGGCAGCCGCACCATCGCCATCGCGGCTGCCGAAATTGCCCTGACCATCGATCAGCGGATAGCGCTGCGAGAAATCCTGCGCCATGCGCACCAACGCGTCATAGGCAGCCTGGTCTCCATGCGGATGGAAACGGCCGAGCACATCACCCACCACCCGCGCTGACTTGACCGGCCGCGCGCCGATATTGCCATTGGGACCGCCAAATCCGAGCCCCATGCGTTGCATCGCATACAAAATGCGGCGCTGCACCGGCTTTTGGCCATCGCAGACGTCTGGCAAAGCCCGGCCCTTGACCACGCTCAGCGCATATTCCAGATAGGCGCGCTGCGCATAGTTGGCCAGGTTCAGGTTGTCGTCGTCCTCGGGTTCGCCGCGTGGCGCCAAGTCGAGAGTGGTTTGGTCAGTCATGGTGCACCATGTCAAGCCCTCGCACCGTGCTGGAGCCGATGGCTGCCAGGCGCAGGGGGTCGAAAATCAGTTGGAGGCGGTCGGCGTGCCGGCAGGCAGCGGTACCGAAGGAATCTGGGACGGCAAGTTGCCTCGGTTGAGCGCACCGCCTCGGATCGCCGGGCGCACCCGCGAATGCGGATAACGCGATTCGGGCGTCGCCGCTGCCGGCGGTTGCGGCGGCAGCGGCGGTTTGAGCCCCGCATACAAGGCCATCACGTTCTTCACGTAGTTCTGGGTTTCCCTGAAATTCGGGATCCGATTGCCGGCGCGCATGACAGCGCCTTCGCCAGCGTTGTAGGCTGCCAGCGCCAGCTCGAGTTCGCCCGGAAACATGTTGATCAGGTCGCGCAGGTAGCGTACGCCCGCACGGATATTAGTGCGTGGGTCGGTCAGCTTGCGCTCAAGCGGCCCGTGGCGATCGGTGTTGACGCCATACCGGCGCGCTGTGTCGGGCATCAGCTGCATCAGCCCGATCGCGCCCTTGGGGGAAACCGCAGTGGCATTGAAGCCCGATTCGGTGACTATCAGTGCCTTCAGCAGTTCGTAGTCGATGTTGTGATCGCTCGACGCGTCCTGCAAAATCTGCCGCACCGATTTGTAATTCGGCGAACTGTCGAAAAATGCGAGCAGCTTGCTCGGCGGTGGTGGTGGTGGTGGCGGTGGCGATGGCGGCGGAACCAGTGCGACGCTAACCGCCGCGGTCTGCTCCGGCGGCGGCGGATCGAGCCGGGTGTCGAAACTCTCGGCGTTACGAAAGAAGAGTTCATACCGAGAGTCCAGTTGCTCACTGGCGAAATGCGCAACGCCCTGGGTATCGACATAGCCCCAAACGTCGGCCTGGGCCTGCGCCGCAGTGCCCAACAGGAAAACGGCCATGAGCATGCGCAGGGCTCGCACATGGCCCAACATGCATTGCCTGGTCACGAGAAAGCGCCAACACCCCATCAAACGTCAACCTCCACCGTATCGCCATGCAGCTCCATCAGCTCGCGCCGCGCCGCCGCTTCGCCCTTGCCCATCAGCTTGGTGATCAGGCTCTCGGTCGCGCGGAAATCGATGGCGCCCAGGCGCACGGGCAGCAAGCGCCGCGTGTCGGGGTTGAGTGTGGTGTCCCACAGTTGTTCGGCGTTCATCTCTCCCAGTCCTTTGAATCGGCTGATGCTCCATGCGTTCTCCCGCACGCCATCCTTGCGTAGCTTGTCCAGGATGGCCGTCAGTTCGCCGTCGTCCAGCGCATACGACTTGGACGCCGGCTTCTTGCCGCGCGCCGGCGCATCGACCCTGAATAGCGGCGGACGCGCCACGAAGACGTTACCATTTTCAACCAGTTTCGGGAAATGGCGAAAGAACAAAGTCAGCAATAGCACCTGGATATGCGAGCCGTCCACGTCCGCGTCGCTCAGGATGCAGACCTTGCCGTACCGCAGCCCGGACAAGTCCGGGCTATCGTTGGGCCCATGCGGGTCAACGCCAATGGCTACCGCGATGTCGTGAATTTCGGTGTTGGCGAACAACCGGTCGCGTTCGACCTCCCAGGTATTGAGTACTTTGCCACGCAGCGGCAATACTGCCTGCGACTCTTTGTTCCGGCCCATCTTGGCGCTGCCGCCGGCAGAATCGCCCTCGACCAGAAACACCTCGTTATGCGCAAGGTCACGACTCTCGCAATCGGTTAGCTTGCCGGGTAAAACCGCCACACCGGAGCCCTTGCGCTTTTCGACCTTTTGACCGGCCTTCTGCCGCACCTGGGCGGCCTTGATCGCCAGCTCTGCCAACTTTTTGCCGTATTCGACATGCTGGTTCAGCCATAACTCCATCGCCGGACGCACGAAACCGGACACCAGGCGAACCGCGTCGCGGGAGTTGAGCCGCTCCTTGATCTGGCCCTGGAACTGCGGATCCAGCACCTTGGCCGACAACACGTAACTGGCGCGCGCGAACACGTCTTCGGGCAGCAGCTTGACGCCCTTGGGCAACAAGGCATGCAGCTCGATGAAGCTTTTGACCGCGTTGAACAAACCGTCGCGCAGCCCGCTGTCATGGGTGCCACCGGCGCTGGTGGGAATCAGGTTGACATAGCTCTCGCGCAAGGGCGCGCCGTCTTCCGTGAATGCCACGCACCACTGGGCACCCTCGCCTTCGGCAAAACTTTCGTGCGACGCATCGGCGAAGGACTCATCTTCAAACAACGGGATCACCGGATCGCCGGACAAGGCCTGCGTCAGGTAGTCGCGCAATCCACCCTTGAAAAGCCAGGTCTGGGTCTCCCGGGTTTTTTCGGTCGTCAGGGTGACAGTCACGCCGGGCATCAGCACCGCCTTGCTGCGCAGCAGATGCAGCAGCTCGGCCATGGGGATGGTGCTGGTCTCGAAGTATTTGCCGTCCGGCCAGACCCGCACTGCAGTGCCGGTGCGGCGTTCGCCGTCGCCGGCTTCGCGCAACTGCAAGGGTTCGACCACTTCACCACCGGCGAAGGCCATCTGTGCCACCTTGCCTTCGCGGCAGGAGGTGACTTCGAGTCGCTTGGACAGTGCGTTGGTGACACTCACGCCCACACCGTGCAAGCCACCGGAGAAACTGTAGGCACCGCCCTTGCCTTTGTCGAACTTGCCACCGGCATGCAGCCGGGTGAACACCAGTTCCATCACCGGCGCATGTTCTTCCGGATGCATGCCGAACGGAATGCCTCGCCCGTCGTCTTCGATCGTCACCGAGTGGTCGATATGCAGTGTGACCCGGATCTTCTTGCCGTGTCCCGCCAGAGCCTCGTCGGCGGAATTGTCCAGCACCTCCTGCAGCACATGCAGCGGATTGTCGGTGCGGGTATACATGCCCGGGCGCTGCCGTACCGGCTCCAGGCCCTTGAGAACCCGGATCGATTTTTCGGAATAGTCGCCGCCCGTGCGGCTGGTGGTGTTGCTTGCCATGGGCGGCATTGTATGTCGGCTACGGCCGATAGACTGGATGTAAACACAGGTTCGCACGCGCAAATTGCAGCCATCACGACGGATTGGTTACAGTTCCCGCATGTCCGAGCCTGGCAAGTCCCTTTCCCTGACCCAGATTTTGGTCTGCGGTGCCGCGATCGTGACCCTGTCAATGGGCATTCGCCACGGCTTCGGTTTATGGCTGCAACCGGTGACGCAGTCGATGGACTGGTCCCGGCAGTCCTTTTCACTGGCGATCGCGATCCAGAACATTTCATGGGGCCTGGCCGGTGTCTTCGCAGGCATGGTGGCTGACAAGTTTGGCGCGACGCGCGTCATGGTGGTCGGTGCCCTTGCCTATGCCCTCGGCCTGGTGGGCATGGCCCATGCGTCCACGCCCTTGTTGTTCGCTGGCAGCGCCGGCGTATTGATCGGTGTGGCCCAGGCCGGAACCACGTATGCGGTGGTCTACGGAGTGATCGGCCGCAACATACCGGCCGAACGGCGATCCTGGGCGATGGGTATCGCTGCGGCCGCCGGTTCGTTCGGACAGTTCCTGATGGTGCCGGTGGAAGGAATGCTGATTGCCTCCCTGGGTTGGCAAAACGCGTTGGTCGTTTTGGGAATGGCGGTGTTGCTCATCATTCCCCTGGCCTGGGGCCTGCGAGAACCCGGATTTGCCAGCGGCAGGCAGGCGCCGCGCGAACAAACCATCTTGCAGGCCATGCAAGAGGCATTGCGCTATCCCAGCTTCCAGTTGCTGACGGCCGGCTATTTCGTCTGTGGCTTCCAGGTGGTTTTCATCGGCGTTCATCTGCCCAGCTATCTGAAGGATCAAGGGTTGCCACCCCATGTAGCCAGTTATGCACTGGCACTGATCGGTCTTTTCAACGTGTTCGGCACCTATGCGGCGGGCAGTCTGGGCCAGCGCATGCGCAAGGCGCGAATTCTGGTCTTTATCTATCTGGCGCGGGCAGTGGCGATATCGCTGTTCCTGCTGGCACCACTGACGCCGATGAGCGTGTATGTTTTCGCCAGCGTGATGGGCCTGTTGTGGCTCTCCACCGTGCCGGTCACAAATGCGGCAGTGGCGCAGATTTTCGGCGTCGCCCATCTGTCCATGCTCAGCGGCTTTGTCTTCCTCAGCCACCAGGTGGGCTCCTTTCTCGGGGTGTGGATGGGGGGTGTGCTGTATGACCAGACCGGCAGTTACTCGGCCGCCTGGATGATCGCGATCGCCCTCGGCGTATTCGCTGCGATCATCAACCTGCCGGTCAACGAAACCGCCATCCGGCGCATGCCAGCGCCGACCATGGCCGGCGGATGACGATCATGCAGCGCTGGCCCGTTCGCCGACTGTTCGGTCATGCCGCAGCCCTGGCCGTGCTGTTGGCGGTATTCGCGCTGTACCTGCAACCGGAATTCATGGTGCAGATGGCGCAGATGGTATGGGCATGTTTCTGACGCCACGGCCCCGCTGCTCCGGCATGACCCCATGACCCCTACAGCCTACGGAGGTGAAGCTGCCTCCGATTGGATTCGCCGCTGGTCGCATCTGGTCGCCCCCGGCGGTACGGTGCTTGACGTCGCCTGTGGACGGGGCCGCCATGTGCGTTGGTTTGCCGCGCGCGGCCATCGGATCGTGGGAATCGATCGCTCGCAGGATGCCCTCGCCGGACTGTCCGATCTGACAGGCAGCACGTCCCAGCCGCGAGTGGGCACCGTCTGCGCCGATATCGAGAGCGGCCCCTGGCCGCTGGTGGAAGACGGTGCCATTAAAACGTTCGCCGCCGTGGTCGTCACCAACTACCTGTGGCGCGCACTGTTTCCGACCATCCTGCGCAGCGTGGCGGACGGCGGTGTCTTGCTGTATGAAACCTTCGCGCACGGCAATGCCGCAGTGGGCAAGCCGTCACGACCGGATTTTCTGCTGCAGCCCGGCGAACTGCTGCACGTCTGCCAGGGCCTGCGCGTGATCGCGTACGAGGATGGTTTTTGCGCCGATCCGCCGCGCTTCGTGCAGCGCATCGCCGCAGTGCGTGTGCCAGGTTTCGAGGATGCACCGATCGCCGACGCGAACCCACTCCGACGCTATCCTTTGTGACCGCCTGACCGAGGCGACTGGGTAGAATGCGGATTTCCCGTTCTTGACCGTTCACATGACACCTATTTCTGGCAGCCTCGTGGCCCTCGTGACCCCGATGCGCGACGATGGCAGCGTGGACTATCCGGCGTTGCGCAGGCTGATCGACTGGCACATCGAACAGGGAACCGATTGCATCGTCGTGGTCGGCACCACCGGCGAATCTCCGACCGTAAGCGTCGATGAGCACTGCGAGATCATTCGCGTGGCGGTGGAACAGGCACGCAAACGGGTGCCCATCATGGCCGGCTGCGGTGCCAACTCGACCGCCGAGGCGATCGAGTTGACCCGGTTCGCGCGCGAAGTCGGTGCCGATTGCCACCTGCAGGTCGTTCCCTACTACAACAAGCCTTCGCAAAGCGGCCTGTACCAGCACTTCAAGACGATTGCCGAGGCGGTCGACCTGCCGATGGTGCTGTACAACGTACCCGGGCGTTGCGTGGCCGACCTGGCCCACGACACCGTACTCAAGCTGGCGCAGGTGCCCGGCATCGTTGGAATCAAGGATGCCACCGGTAACCTGGAACGCGGCCAGTGGCTGATCCGCGACGTGCCCACCGGTTTTGCGATCTACTCCGGTGACGACCCGACCGCCGTGGCACTGATGTTGTGTGGCGGGCAGGGCAACGTGAGCGTCACCGCCAACATTGCGCCGCGCCAGATGCATGAACTGTGTGTCGCCGCCATCGCCGGCGACGCCCGGCGCGCCATGGAAATCCAACGCATGCTGATGCCGATGCACAAGCAACTCTTCGTACAGGCCAACCCGATTCCGTTGAAGTGGGCCATGCAGCACATGGGCTTGTGCGGCGGCAGCTTGCGTCTGCCGATGACACCGCTGGAATCGGAGTTCCAGCCGGTGGTGGAAGACGCATTGCGTCGCAGCGGCCTGATCTGACCCATTTTCCCCAAAGGACATCCTGGTGAACGCTACTACACGACTGGCCTGGTTGGGCCTTTGTCTGACTTTGGGCGCCTGCTCGGTGCTGGAGTCGGACAAGATCGACTACAAAAGCGCGGGAACGGCGCCATCGCTGGCGGTGCCGCCCGACCTGACCCAGCTTTCCCGTGACAATCGCTTTTCGATTCCCGGTGGGCCAGTTACAGCCTCGACGTATCAGCAGGGACAGGCCGGACCGGCAGTGCCGGTCGCGGTTGCCACGATCGCCGATGTCCGCATCGAGCGTGCCGGCAACCAGCGTTGGCTGGTGGTCAAGCGTCCACCCGAAGTGCTGTGGGACCCGATCAAGGACTTCTGGCAGGAATACGGCTTCTTGCTGTCGATGGATCAGAAGGGCCTGGGCATCATGGAAACCGACTGGGCCGAGAATCGCGCGAAGATACCGCAGGACATCATTCGCCAGTCGCTGGGCAAACTTTTCGACTCGCTCTATTCGACCGCCGAGCGGGATCGTTTCCGTACCCGGCTTGAGCGCAACGCGGCCGGAGAAACCGAAATCTACATCAGCCACCGGGGCATGATCGAGGTCTACTCGTCCAAAGGTTCGCCTGCATCTGGCGGCGATGGACCCACGGTCTGGCAACCCCGCCCAGCCGAACCTGAACTCGAAACCGAGTTCCTGCGCCGCCTGATGGTCAAGCTGGGTGTCTCGCAAGAGCAGGCCAAGGCAGCGACCGCCGCCGGGGCAGCGCAACCCGGCGCACGAATCGTGCAAGTCAACGGCCAGCCTACGGTGCAGATAGACGACGGCTTTGACCGCGCCTGGCGCCGTGTCGGCCTGTCGCTGGACCGCACCGGCTTCACGGTGGAAGACCGCGACCGCAGCCAAGGTATCTATTTCGTGCGTTACGTCGAACCGAACCCCGATCGCCAGGAGCCCGGATTCTTCGGTCGCCTGTTCGGTAGCGCGGCCAGGACCCCGGAGCCGATCAAATACCGTATCGCTGTGCGATCGCAAGCAGACTCCAGCACCGTCTCGGTGCTCAATGCCACCGGCGCACCCGAGACTTCGGCCAACGCCCAGCGCATCGTGCAGGTGATCGCCGACGACTTGAAATAAACGCACGATGCTGCGTTTCCGCAACCTGGGCAGCGGCAGTTCGGGCAACGCAACCATCGTCGAAGCGCGCAGCGGTGGTCGGGTCACGCGGCTACTGGTGGACTGTGGTCTTGGCATCCGCCAGCTAGAACAGCGCATCGTACGCGCCGGTCTCGCGATCGGCGACATCGACGCGATTTTCGTCACGCATGAACACAGCGACCATATCGGTTGCGCGCGGGTGCTGGCGCTGCGCCAACGCATACCGGTCTGGATGAGCCACGGCACCCATGCCGGTGCCCGCGATGGTGACTTTGCGGACCAGCTTCGGATTGCCCGCGATGGAGAGGAAATATGCGTGGGCGAGTTGTCCGTGATGCCATTTTCAGTGCCACACGATGCCCGTGAACCCTTGCAGTTGCACTGCTCGGACGGCAACACACGGCTGGGCATCCTGACCGACCTGGGCCATGCCACCGACCACTTGCTGAAGCATTTGTCCGGATGCCACGCCTTGTTGCTCGAAAGCAACCACGATCCTCAGATGCTGGCTGCGTCATCGTACCCACCATTCCTCAAAAAGCGCGTAGGCGGCACCCACGGCCACCTTTCCAATACCTGCGCCGCCGAAATCGCAGCGGCGTTGAAACACCCGGGGTTATCAACCGTGGTGGCGGCCCATTTGAGCCAGGAGAACAACCGACCCGCTCTTGCGCAGGCGACATTGGCACAGGCGCTGGGCTGCGTCCCCGACCTTATCCGCGTAGCAGACCCACGCACAGGCACCGACTGGCTGGTAGCGTGACGGGCAGATGCCGCCAAGATGAAGCGTTTGTCGCAACCCAAGAAATACCGCAATCGGGCGCAAAAAAGCCGCTTGGAAAAGCGGCTTTGACAGGACCGGGAAACCCGGTGCCGTTCAGGGCTTCTTGACCGCGTCGGCGGTGCCGCCGGCTGCAGAAGCAGCCTGGGTCATGGCAGCAGCGGCGGCATCGGCGGCCGAGCCAGCGGCAGCGGATGCGGCACCCGCTGCTGCCGATGCGGCGTCGGTGGCTGCAGATGCAGCTTCCTTGGCTGCCTCAACGGCTGGCGCGACCGCAGGAGCGGACTCGGCGGCAGGCGCAGGCGCAGGCACGGGCGCTTCCTCTTTTTTGCCGCAAGCTGCAAGTGCAACGGCAGCGACGACCGCTGCCAGGATGAGAGACTTCTTCATGATGTAAACGATCTGAAATAGCAGAAAACAGTTGATGTAATGTCGGCATCGGGATCCGCGCCGACCGGACAACATGACGCGACGGCCCTGTTGCCCGGCGCGATTGTATGCACAACTGACAGCGGTTTCAGGGTAAACCCGCATTTCCTCACAATTTTTTTACAAACCGAGCGTGGTGACCGCAAAAGCCGGACTGCTCACCCGCATCAAATCCTTCAACAGCTCCCGCGTCTGAACAATGCGCGTCGGCTCCGCGCCGCTGACGCCGGCGCTGCGCACCGGGTCCAGCCGCTGCATTGTCCAATGCGGGCTCCACAACACGGTGGGAAAGTTGGGCGGGTCGATCCGCCGACAGCTTCTGGCCTCGACGATATGACCCCAGTTCCGTCGCCAGTCAACAAACCGGGCATGCTGACGGATCACGGTGTCGAAACCGGCCGCCAGGAGCGTGCAACGGCGACCGGCGCGTGACCAATCTTGCAGGCTTGCGACGACCGCGCGCTCATGCAAAGGCCAGTCCGCAAAACTGGCGTCGCACAGGATCAACTCAGGCCATCCTTGCATTGCGGCCGTTGCCAGCGCGTCACGGACACCCTGCGCAAAGGCTTCGCGGCCGACGAAGCGGCCCGAAGGCAATGCCGGCGCTGGCGTGGCTGAGTCAGCCGACATGCAGCCACCCCGCATCCAGCCAGACCTGCAGCAGCTGTCGGGCACCGACGCTGGCGCGCGCCAATTCCTGAGCACCGAGTACCCGTGCGTCGGCCAGCGCGCGCATCCGTCGGGCATCCGCTCCGCCAGCGCGGTAGCTCTCGCCATTGATGAACACATGGTGGCGGTCATACATCATGCGGGTACGCCGGTCCAGACGAACGGCACCTCGGAGTTTGGCCTTGGCACCATCGACCGCGTCGAACCACACCCACGGCTTGGGCTCGGTCAGGTGCTCGCCCAGGTTGCGCGCAAGCACCAAAGGATCGCGCAAGGCGCGCTCGACCACCTGGCTGGCAAACTGCGACAAGGCCGGTGGTATCGCTGCCGGGTGGGCCGTCGCGTCCTGCCCAGGATCACGGTACAGTTCGGCGCGCAGTTCATCGGGCGCGTCCTGCGCCAGCCGCTGCAGCAGTTCGCCCGCCAGATCGTCGGCTGCGGGTGCCCTGAATCCGATCGACCAGGTCATGCATTCGCCCAGCGCCACACCTTCGTGGGCATACAGTGGCGGCAGGTACAACATGTCTCCCGGCTCCAGGTCGACACTGTGCTCCGGCTCAAAATGCCGCAGTATTTTGAGCGGCACATCTTCTTGCAGCCGCAGGTCTTTTTGCCGACCGAACCGCCACCGCCGTCGGCCCTGGGCCTGCAACAGGAACACGTCGTAACTGTCGAAATGCGGCCCCACGCCACCGCCCGGTGACGCGTAGCTGATCATCAGATCGTCGAGCCGTGCATCGGGCACGAAGCGAAACTGGTTCAGCAGCTGGTGCACCGGCTCGACCAGCAGGTCGACGCCCTGCACCAACAAGGACCACTGCGGCTGCTTGAGCGGTGGCAAGGCCCTGCGCGCAAACGGCCCGTGCTGCAATTGCCAGCCGCGGCCATCGGCGTCGCCGCCTATCACCAGGCGCGACTGAACATGCGGCTGCGCAGCCAGCGCAAACAATGCGGACCGATCCACTGGCGGTCGAAAGCCCGGTAGCGCCTGGCGGATCAGCAAGGGTTTGCGTTGCCAATGACGCCGCATGAAGGCCTGCGGGGAGAGGCCGCCGAGCAGTGGCAGGGTTTCAAGCAAGTTCATGCACAATTCTCCTATGGAAATCACACAACAATGCGTGGTCGGACTGACCTGGACGCTCAAGGACACGCTGGGCGCAGAGCTCGACGTGCTCGACGATGCGGTCGAATTTCTGGTAGGGGGCGACGATCTTTTCGCGAAGATCGAAGAGGCCTTGCAGGGCCATTCGGTCGGTGCCAAGGTGCAGCTGCAGCTCGAACCGCAAGAGGCGTTCGGCGATTTCAATGACCAACTGGTGTTCCTCGAACCGCGTTCGCTGTTCCCACCCGAGACCGAAGAGGGCATGAGCTTCGAAGGCCATGCGCTGCCGGCAGGCTGCCATGCCGATGCGCCCCGGGATGCCCTGTACACCGTCACCGATCTGTACCCCGATCATGTGGTGCTTGATGGCAATCACCCGCTCTCGGGTATTGCATTGCGGCTGTCCTTGAAAGTCGAATCGGTACGCGAGGCCACCGAAGAAGAAATCGGACACGGTAGCGCCGGCACCGGATTTTTCAAGGTGAAGGTCGCACCACCCAACGGCTGAGCGATTGCCTCGCAGGTTCTCAGTTCTTGCCAGTCGAGCCGTAGCCGCCCTCGCCTCGCACGCTGGGCGGGAATTCTGCAACCAGGTTGAACCGCGCCTGCACCACTGGCACGACCACCAACTGGGCGAGACGCTCCATCGGCTCGATGGTGAAGGGCGTCGGGCTGCGGTTCCAGGCGCTGACCATCAGTTGGCCCTGGTAGTCGCTGTCAATCAAACCCACCAGGTTGCCCAGCACGATGCCATGCTTATGGCCCAGTCCTGAGCGGGGCAGTATCAATGCGGCGTAGTTCGGGTCGGCTAGGTGAATCGCAAACCCGGTTGGCACCAGTTGCCAGGCATTGGGCGCGAGCACCAGTGGCGCATCCAGGCAGGCCCTCAGGTCCAGGCCGGCGCTGCCCGGGGTGGCGTAGGCCGGTAGCTGGTCGACCAGGCGCGAATCGAGAATTTTGACGTCGATGAGCATGAACGCGATGGTGAGGGATGAAGGATGCGATGCGGTCGTGCGCGAAATGCAAAGCTAGCGGTTAGAAGGTAACAGTAACGCGGTAGCGCGCAAACCATCGTCCATCAGTGCGGGTGATCCATCATCTGTGCGCAGGTCACGATCAGGGCCCGTGCCAGCGCCAGCTTGGAGTTGCGAGGCAACTCGCGCGCGCCATCGGCAGTGACCAGCAGCAAAGCGTTGTCATCCTGCCCAAAAGCGGCAGGCCCGATATTTCCCACCATCAGCGGCACACCTTTGCGCGCACGTTTTGCCGTGGCATGGCCTAACAAATCCTCGCTTTCGGCGGCGAATCCGATGCAAAACAGCTCGCCGCTGCGCGCGCGCGGCAATTGCGCCACCGTGGCCAGGATGTCCGGGTTCTCGCAGAACTGCAGCTGCGGTGCCCGACCGGAACCGTCCTTCTTGATCTTGTGTTCGGCCATCACTGCAGGACGCCAGTCGGCGACGGCTGCAGTGGCAATGAAGACCGTCGCCTGCGGGACCTGGGCCAGCGTGGCATCGAACATCTGCTGCGCGGAGCGAACGTCGATCCGGTTGACGCCCCGGGGTGTGGGCAGATGGACCGGCCCGGCCACCAGCGTGACCTGCGCGCCAGCCTCCTGTGCTGCACGCGCCACCGCGAAACCCATCTTGCCACTGCTGTGGTTGGTGATGCCGCGGATCGGGTCAATCGCCTCGAACGTCGGCCCGGCCGTCACCAACACATGCTGGCCCGCAAGGTGCTTGGGCTGAAAGAAAGCGATGAGATCCTGCACCAGTTCTGCCGGCTCCAGCATGCGCCCGTCTCCCGTCTCGCCGCAAGCCTGGTCACCGCTGCCGACACCCAATACGGTCGCGCCATCCAGGCGCAGCTGGGCCATGTTGCGCTGGGTGGCGGGATGGGCCCACATCTCGCGGTTCATCGCCGGCGCCAATAGCAGCGGCACCCGATCGATTGGACGCGCCAGGCACATCAGGCTGAGCAGGTCGTCGGCGCTGCCCTGCGCCAGGCGCGCCATGCAATCGGCACTGCAGGGTGCGACCAGGATCGCATCGGCCTCGCGTCCCAGGTTGATGTGTGCCATGTTGTTGGGTTCGCGCGCATCCCACTGCGAGCGGTAGACGCTGCGATTGGACAGCGCCTGCATCGTCACCGGCGTGATGAACTGTTCGGCCGCTGCAGTCATCACCACCTGCACCGTGGCACCTTCCTTGACCAGCAAGCGGCACAACTCGGCCGCCTTGTAGCAGGCGATGCCGCCGGTCAATCCCAACACCAGATGTTTGTTCTTCAAGTCCATGGGTGCGCCATCAAGCCCGATGGACGCAATGTAGCAGACGCCTATAATCCCGCTTTACCACCCAACCGAACCCTGCGGTTCGCCCCTGACATGACCAAATTTGTCTTCGTCACCGGCGGTGTCGTGTCCTCCCTTGGCAAGGGAATCGCCTCAGCCTCCCTCGCAGCGATCCTGGAATCGCGAGGCCTCAAAGTCACTCTGATCAAGCTCGATCCGTACCTCAACGTCGATCCGGGCACGATGTCCCCGTTCCAGCATGGCGAAGTTTTTGTCACCGACGACGGTGCCGAGACCGATCTCGACCTGGGTCACTATGAGCGTTTCGTCGAAACGCGCATGCGCCGCAGCAACAATTTCACCACCGGCCAGATCTACAAAAGCGTGCTCGAAAAAGAGCGCCGCGGCCTGTACCTGGGCAAGACGGTGCAGGTGATTCCGCATGTGACCAACGAGATCCAGGAGTTCATCAAACGCGGTGCCCGATTCGGCGAACCCGACGCGGTGGACGTGGCCATCGTCGAGATTGGCGGCACGGTGGGCGACATCGAGTCCCTGCCGTTCCTGGAAGCGGTGCGCCAGTTGAGCCTCCAGCTAGGGCCCAACAACACCGCCTTCGTGCACCTGACTTATGTGCCCTGGATCGCCGCCGCAGGCGAACTCAAGACCAAACCCACGCAACACACGGCCAAGCAGCTACGCGAGATCGGCATCCAGGCCGACGCACTGGTGTGCCGCGCCGACCGCCCGATACCGCAAGACGAGCGCGACAAGATCTCGCTGTTTTCCAACGTACCGGCCTGGGGCGTGATCTCGATGTGGGACGTCGACACGATTTACAAGGTGCCGCGCATCTTGCACCAGCAGGGGCTGGATGGCTTGATCTGCGACAAACTGCGCCTGAACACGCCACCGGCCAACCTCAAGCGTTGGGACGATCTGGTCTACGAAACCGAACACCCGCAGTTCGAAGTTCACATCGCGATGGTCGGCAAATACGTTGACCTGAGCGACAGTTACAAATCGCTCAACGAAGCGCTGCGCCATGCCGGCATGAAGAACCATGCCAAGGTGCGCATCGAATACATCGATTCCGAGACCATCACTGCGGAGACAGTCAATCAGCTTGCGCGTTTCGACGGCATTCTGGTGCCGGGCGGATTCGGCAAACGCGGCATCGAGGGGAAAATTGCCACCGCCCGTTTTGCGCGTGAGAACAAAGTGCCCTACCTGGGTATCTGTTTGGGCATGCAGGTCGCCACGATCGAATACGCACGCAACGTTGCTGGCTTGCAGGATGCCAACAGCACCGAGTTCGAGCCCAGCACCCCGCATCCGGTGATCGCGCTGATCGCCGAATGGCAAGACGCCGATGGCTCGATCAAGAACCGCGACGCCAATTCCGACCTCGGCGGCACGATGCGGCTGGGCGCGCAAAGCTCCGATGTGGTCAAGGGCACACTGGCGCACGACATCTATGGCGACGTGGTCACCGAGCGCCACCGCCACCGCTACGAAGCCAATGTGCATTACCTTGATGCCTTGCGTGAAGCAGGCCTGGTGATCTCGGCCCAGACCCAGCGCGAACACCTGACCGAAATCATCGAGCTGCAGCGAAGCGTCCACCCCTGGTATGTCGGTGTGCAGTTCCATCCCGAGTTCAAATCCACGCCCTGGAACGGCCACCCGCTGTTCAATGCTTTCGTCAAAGCCACGCTGGACCACCAACGCCAAGGCCAGGGGCTGGGTCGTAACCTCAAGGTGGTCGGGTGAACTTGCCAGCGTCGACCAACGGACGCCTTCCATGAAGTTGTGCGGCTTCGATGTCGGGCTGACGCATCCGTTCTTTCTGATAGCCGGACCGTGCGTGATCGAATCGGAGCAGTTGCAGATGGATGTCGCCGGCCAGTTGTGCGACATGACGAAAGCGCTCGGCATCCCGTTCATTTTCAAGAGCAGTTTCGACAAGGCCAACCGCAGCTCGGGTGCCAGTTTCCGCGGCCCGGGACTGGAGCAAGGTCTGGACATCCTGGCCAAGGTGCGACGGCAATTGCAGGTGCCGGTGTTGACCGACATCCATGACACCAGCCAGATCGACGCGGTTGCACGGGTCGTAGACGTATTGCAGACCCCCGCCTTCCTCTGTCGCCAGACCGACTTCATCCGCGCGGTAGCGCAATCAGGCAAGCCGGTCAACATCAAGAAGGGCCAGTTCCTGGCACCAGGCGATATGAAAAATGTGATCGACAAGGCGCGTGCGGCCGCGCGCGAGAAAGGGCTTAGCGAAGACCGCTTTCTGGCCTGCGAACGCGGCGTCAGCTTCGGCTACAACAACCTGGTCAGTGACATGCGCTCGCTGGCCATCATGCGCGAGACCGGCGCACCAGTCGTGTTCGATGCCACACATTCGGTGCAGCTGCCCGGTGGCCTGGGCGCCAGCAGTGGCGGTCAGCGCGAGATGGTGCCAGTGCTGGCCCGTGCGGCGATCGGCGCTGGCGTATCCGGTGTTTTCATGGAAACCCATCCGGACCCGGCCAACGCCAAAAGCGACGGACCCAACGCGGTTCCGCTCAAACACATGCGTGCCCTGCTCGAAACCCTGCAGGCGCTGGACCAGGTGGTCAAGCGCAGCGCCCTGCTCGAAGACGCTCTGAGCGCCTGATACCCTCCCCATTTCGACATTCTCCAGACCTTGAGGAAACCAGAACATGAGTGCAATCGTTGATATCGTCGGCCGTGAAATCCTGGATTCGCGCGGCAACCCCACTGTTGAATGCGACGTGCTGTTAGAGAGCGGCACCATGGGACGCGCCGCCGTACCCTCCGGCGCATCGACCGGTTCGCGGGAAGCGATCGAACTGCGTGACGGCGACAAGAGCCGTTATCTGGGCAAAGGTGTGCTCAAGGCGGTCGAGTTCATCAACACCGAGATTTCCGAGGCGGTGATGGGCCTGGACGCCTCGGAGCAGGCCTTTCTGGACAAGACGCTGATCGACCTGGATGGCACCGACAACAAGTCGCGCCTGGGTGCCAATGCGATGCTGGCCGTATCGATGGCCGTTGCCCGTGCGGCAGCCGAAGAGTCGGGCCTGCCCCTGTACCGCTATTTCGGCGGCATGGGCGTCATGCAGATGCCGGTGCCGATGATGAATGTCATCAACGGCGGCGCGCATGCCAACAACAACCTGGATCTGCAGGAGTTCATGATCATTCCGGTGGGTGCGCCAAACTTCCGCGAGGCGCTGCGCTACGGTGCCGAGGTGTTCCATGCGCTAAAGACGATCCTGAGCGACAAGGGCATCAGCGTGGCGGTAGGCGACGAAGGCGGTTTTGCGCCCAACGTCGCCAACCACGAAGCTGCGATCTTGATGATCCTGGAGGCGATCGAGAAGGCCGGTTATGTGGCTGGCGAGCAGATCGCGCTGGGTCTGGACTGCGCCGCCTCCGAGTTTTACAAGGATGGCAGCTATGTGCTTGCGGGCGAGGGTTTGACACTGAGCGCGCAGGAGTGGATCGACATCATGGCCACCTGGGTCGATAAATACCCGATCATCAGCATCGAAGACGGTATGGCCGAATCCGACTGGGATGGCTGGAAACTGCTCACCGAGCGCCTGGGCAAGAAGGTCCAGATCGTCGGCGATGACCTGTTCGTCACCAACACCAAGATCCTCAAGGAAGGCATCGCCAAGGGTATCGCCAATTCGATCCTGATCAAGATCAACCAGATCGGCACATTGACCGAAACCTTTGCCGCCATCGAAATGGCCAAACGTGCCGGCTACACCGCCGTGATCAGCCATCGTTCGGGCGAAACCGAAGACTCGACCATCGCCGACATCGCGGTAGGCACCAATGCCGGCCAGATCAAGACCGGGTCGTTGAGTCGCTCCGACCGCATGGCCAAATACAACCAGTTGCTGCGCATCGAGGAAGACCTGGGCGAGATCGCCAGCTACCCCGGCCGCGATGCGTTCTACAACCTGCGCTGAACGGCAGGCACCCCATCAGCGCTGACGCCGTCTGACCATGCGCAACCGCATACTTCCGCTGGCACTGATTGCGCTGCTGGCGATCCTGCACGGTCAACTGTGGATTGGCCGTGGCAGCATACCGAACGTGGCGGCACTCACAGCCGAGCTGGACAACAAGAAGGTGCAAAACGAACGTGAGCGTCAGGGTAACGCACGCCTTTCAGCGGAAGTCAAGGACTTGCAAGAGGGGATGGACATGGTCGAGGAAAAGGCCCGCTTCGAGCTGGGCATGGTGCGGCCAAACGAGATCCTGGTGCAGATCACAAAGTAAGGCGCCGACGCGGCGCTGGCCGTCAGCGCGTGAGAGGCAATGGATCGGGCCCACGCTCTTACGCTGAATCTCAGTGCGCGCTGGAGCTCGCACCGGGCATCTGGCTGGCCGGACGAAACAGCTGCGCCGCATCGACTGCATCGAAACGGTACTGCATGCCGCAAAACTCGCATCCGACCTCGATGTCGGCGCGCTCAGACAGTATGCTGGCTGCCTCCTCTTCGCCCAGCGACACGATCATGGCACCGACCTTGTCGCGGTTGCAACTGCAGGCCAGATGCGGCCGCGGATCTGCCGGTTGCGGGGCGAAACGCATCACATCTTCCTGCCAGAACAGGCGATGCAAGATCGCATCCACATCCAGCTGCAGCAGCTCATCGCGCGTCAGGCTGGCTGCCAGCGTGGCAATGCGGTTGTAGTGTTCATTGCGACCGATCTCGTCTTCGTCGGCGCGTCGGCCTGCGGCATCCAGATTGGCACCGCCCTGCAACGGCAGGCGCTGGATCAATAGCCCGGCGGCAAGCTGGTCATTGGCCGCCAGCACCAGTGTGGTGTCGAGTTGCTCGCTTTGCAGCATGTAGTGCTGCAGCACGTCACTGAGCTGTTCCAATTTTTCACCGCGGTCACCGTACAAAGGCACCACGCCCTGATAGGGTTGCTGGCCCGGTAGTCGTTCGCGCGGATCGAGCGTGATCGCGCATCGGCCACCGTTGCCGACATTGACCATCGCGCTCAAGCGCGGTTCGGGTGCCACCTCGCCAATGACCGTTGCGGTCGCGCGCATGCCCAGATCGGGTTGCACCTCGGCTACCGCCAGCCGGACCGGGCCATCCCCCATGATCTGCATGACAAGGGCACCGTCGAACTTGATGTTGGACTGCATCAGCGTGGCCGCAGCCAGCATTTCACCGAGCATTTGCGTCACCGCTGCCGGGTAGGCCCCGGTCTGGGTATTGGCCGCGCGTCGGCCCAGGATGTCGGTCCAGGCGTCGGTGAGGCGCACGACGATACCACGCACCGGCAGGCCGTCGAAAAGGAACTTGTGTACTTCGGACAAGATTTCGGCCCCAAAGGCAATTGCAGGAATCGCAAGCGAGTCATCCCGCTACGCGTCAACCGATTTTCGTCAATGTGGCGCGAAACCGCCGTGCGTTATCGACATAACCCTGTGCGCTGTTGCGCAGGCCTTCGATCTGCGCGGGCGTCAGTTCGCGCACCGCCTTGGCCGGGCTGCCGATGATCATCGAACCATCGGGGAACTCCTTGCCCTCGGTCACCAGGGCACCGGCACCCACCAGGCAGTTCCGTCCGATGCGCGCGCCATTGAGCACCACCGCGCCGATGCCAATCAGGCTGCCGTCGCCGATGGTGCAGCCATGCAGCATGACCCTGTGGCCGATCGTCACATCCTCACCCACCGTCAGCGGCTTGCCGATATCGGAGTGCAGAACGCTGCCGTCCTGAACATTGGAACCGCGTCCGATGGCAATGGGTTCGTTGTCACCCCGCAGTACCGCGCCAAACCAGATGCTGACATCCGGGGCGAGCCGTACATTGCCCATCACCTGGGCGCTGTCAGCCACCCAGGCCGATGGATCGATGGTAGGAGCAGAGTCGCCCAGAGCATAGGTTGCCAATTCACATCTCCTGTTGCAACAATTGTAGGACCCGCATTGACGTGCGCTGCGGCTACGGCTGGCTTGTCCTAACCAACTGGTGCAGCGGCAAAGGTCCGGTGCTCTGGGCCTGAGCCTGGCCAGTGGCGCGCAGCGCAAACCTGATGCTACGTCTGCCCCGCCCGCTGCAGACCATGGCGGCATGGACTGCCACGTGGCGGCGACAATGACGGCCATGGACGATGAATTGCGCGCGCAGGCGCGAGACCTCCTGGTGTGCCCCGACCCGGCCTTCAAGGCGGCCGGCGCACGCCAGCTTGCCACCGATGGCCCGCTGGACACCGCAGCCGCATGGGACGAACCCACCGGCATTCCCGGGCGCCCGTCACGCCCGACCCTGGTACCGTTCAACGCCTTGCCTCGCCGTTCGACCGCCACAGCGCAAGGCCGCGCGGTACTGATCCACGCATTGGTCCATATCGAGTTCAACGCCATCAATCTGGCGCTGGACATCGTCTGGCGCTTCGCCGACCTGCCCGAAGCCTTCTACCGCCAATGGCTCGTTGTGGCGCGTGAAGAAGCGCTGCATTTCGAGCTGCTGCGCGCCCATCTGAACGCATTGGGCCATGACTACGGCGATTTCCCGGCGCACAACGGATTGTGGGAAATGGCAGAAAAAACGCGACATGACCCGCTGGCGCGACTGGCGTTGGTGCCACGCACGCTGGAGGCCCGTGGGCTGGACGCAACGCCACCGATGAAAGCGCGGCTGCTGGCTCAATCTGACGGCGCGACGTCAAGTTCGATGCGGCCTACCCCATCAGCGACCAGGATGCGCTGACGCTGTACATGAACCGAAGCGTCGCCGAGGTTGACCCGCGCCCCGAAAAATCGATTGCGCCTGTCAGTGGCGTGCAGTGGCATCTGAACGCCATCGCTGCGCCAGCCGCGTGGGCGCCTCTGGGTGGTGACGACAACATCGCCTGGTCGTGCAAGCGCCGGCGCACACGAAAATGGCCTCTCGGTCGTAGGCGTGGTTGATCGCGCGTTTGAGTATGCCGGTCAGAAGGCCAGATCGTTGCCGATGTGGTCAAACCGGTATCGTGTGGCCGAACAATCGTCGTCGGTAGCGTCAACCAGCTGTGGCAGATCTGG
>Ga0335395_10000424_pt1 | contig 26734 bp, 24 predicted proteins | sample MAT02_FD_205744 | JGI IMG/M metagenome (GOLD analysis project Ga0335395, IMG submission 205744) | Freshwater microbial communities from Lake Fryxell liftoff mats and glacier meltwater in Antarctica - MAT-02 (spades assembly) (version 2) ... | reverse complement strand
TCTGGGACAACGCAGCGATGGAGAGCTTCTTCTCTTCGATGAAGACCGAACGGATCGGGCGGAAAACCTATCGCATGCGCAATCATGCAAAGGCCGACGTGTTCGACTACATCGAACGCTTCTACAATCCCACACGCAGACACTCGACCTTGGGATATCTCAGCCCCATGGACTTCAAGCGGCAGGCGAATGTAGCCTAACCTCGTGCCCATTAAACCGGCAGCAGCTCATGGGCATGAAATGCCGGGTCGGCAATCTGGTTACCGACCATGCGGACGTCCAAAGCTTTCATGATCAATCGATCTTGCCGAGATAAGTAAGGGTTGAAAGGTCCACGCCAAGCTTGAGAAAATTCGGGTTGCCCTCGGAGGCAGCCGAAAAGCTGCCAAAAGCCTCCATCGATTCAGCTTGAACCAGCAGACCGGTGATGTCTGGATCGGCAAGACCGCGGAAACGGCCTAGCACCTCGATGCCGGCATTGCGGAACGTCGCTGGTACGCCGGCCGGGGCCTCGTCTTCCCACGAAGCCACCCAGTCATCCCCACTGCACTTGTGCGTAATGAATACCTGAATCATTGTCTTACCCTTTCAAATCCGAAGAAATTCTTTCGAGCTCTGCCCAATACTGGGAGAACATGGCTGGCGCCTGTGCAAGAATGCCCAATCGCGCTACGTAAGCGAGTATCATCACCGAAAATTTGAAGGCGATGACCTTGGCGAAGTAACCGAAGTTGGTAATCCGACCACCGCCCGCGGCCTGATATTTCTCAATCAATTCGTCTTCGTTGGGGAACCAGCCGGGGTTGGGTTGGTCCGGCGGCGTCAGATTGCGCGTGGTGAACAGCAAGTACGCGAGGTCCATTTCAGGCGGCGCTATGTTGACCATTTCGAAGTCGATGATTGCCGATACACCGCCCTCGGCGAATAGGTAATTGTCGAACTTGTTGTCGCCGTGGTTCAGCACGTCGCGATAGCCGGTAGGCTGATTTGCCAGGAGAGCGGCTGCGGCTGCATCGATTCTCGGGTCGAAAAAGCCGTGATAGGTAGCAAGATCGAGCGACCAGTTGATTTCGCGCTCAATCGAATTCGTACCTTTCGCGAGGGTATTGAGAAACGCAAGCTCCGGATGGTCGATATCGATTGCGTGGAAGGCAACCATCGTCCTGATTGCGTCTTCCAACATCGTCTTGCGTTGTTCAGGCGCAGCATCGGCAAGCGCACCTTCCAGCCAAGCCTTGCTGCTGCCGGGGGTGCCCGAAACCAGCTTCATGACAAATCCCGGTCTTCCGAGCAGCACGCCATCGGCATCGAGGTAAAGCGGATCGGGAACCGGAAGGCCGCTTTCGAACAGTACCTTCTGTACGGCAAATTGACCAGCAAGATCGTATATGTGAAAAGGCCTGATAGCAGACTGCGTGTCATATTTGAGGAACAGTTTCTCCGGTCCTTCGCCACCGAACGATGCCGTGATGAACAGCCCACCGCTTGAGACGCCGGTTGACTCCGGCACGCGCATTTCGTGGATTTCTACCTGAGATGCGCCGGATCGATCCTTTAGAAACTGCTCGACGTTCTCCTGCGGCATCGCGTCCCGGATATCGAGACTTGCCTGACGGATGGTGTCAACTGAATCGCTACTCATGAATCATGTGTCCCAGATTGCGCGCAGGCCGGGTGCGATCGCCTTTGCATGGGATTGAAATGTGCTGGTCCCATCGACGACGCAGGTCAGCCTGACTTCGGCCTCGGTCTCTGGAAGGTGTTCACCGTGCAGCGCGTTCTGCACCACGCCAAAGTCCGCAAAGCCCTCCCTGCCGTCGACGAACACCCTCGACGACTGGTCGATCACGATGAACGGGCCGGGAGCTATACGCTGCATGAAGCCCTGGTTGGTATGGATATCGAGATCGATAGCCCCTGATGCCGAGGCCAGCGTAACGAACCCGCGCAACGGCGTAATTGCGTCGGCGGCGGTAATGACGTTTACTTCCACCCGGTTGATATCTTCGGTCTGCTTGCCACGCGCAATGAAGCCGACGGTGCGCTTGTGACCGCTGCTGAGGCGAACGTCCATCACCGTCCACGACAGGTCGGGTCCGGCAGTGCCGTTGCAAAACCACAGAACATCTAGCCCGTGCAGGTTGCGTGGTCCCCAAGAGCGGTCACGGTGCGCCAGTGCGTCGACTTCCGCTTCGCGATTGCCGATCTGCACCTTGCCCCTTATCCGCCCGCCGACTTCGAGATGCCCGGTTTCGGTTGCAAGCGCCTTTTCGTGGCGACCTCCGATCATCCAGTCGCGCGGCTCATAGAAGCTTTCTGCAAACTGCAGGTCGACGCTCGCGCGATCGCTCACGTAGCGATAGCGCATAATCTGGGGCGCGAGACACTCCACCGCAGATCGACCCACATTCTGTCCGGTGGCGGTGCGGCGGCACTCGGCGCCGGGAACCGCGACGCTTCTGTCCAGAAAGCGGCTGCCCCCGATTTCGTATAGGAAAATGCTGCTCTGGCCCAACGCTTGGTTCTCGTACTGGCCGATACGATGCCAGCCTCCGATACCAAGCGCCTTATCAAACCACCAATAGCAGTCGCTTTCCTGCCACGAATCTTCCGGTCCCGGATGATGTGGCAGGTCCCAGTCGGGAGCATACATTGGCGTTATCCCTCAGAAATTATGCGAGAGGGTGACACCCCATTCGCGCGGCCTAGAGTAGTTGCCGAGGTACGCTTCGGGGAGCTGCGCAATGTAGGTGACATTCTGCAAGTAGAGCGTGTTGCCGACGTTGTTCACGAACACGCGCAGGCTGGACTTGTCCTCGTTGGCAAACAGGATGGCCGACAGATTACCCACCGTATAGGCCTTCTGGGTGTCGTTTGGCGTACCGAAGAAGCGCAGCACCACAGAACTGCTGTGGTTGAGATCGCCACGCAAGGTCAGCTTTTGGAAGAAGCCCTCCCCGAGCGGGATCGAATACTCCGCACCCAGTTGTGCGGTAAAGTTCGGCGCACGCGGGAGAGCCTTCCCCTTGAGATTAAAGGCCGGTCCCGGGCGAGCCTGGTCGAAATCGCTGAACGACGTGAAGCGGGCGTTGAGCAGCGAACCAGAGGCATTCAGCCGGATATTGGCTATGGGCTGGAACGTAAATTCGCCTTCGATACCGTAGACGCGGGCATCGGCGTTGCGGACGACTGTCGTGGCGGGCGGAATGTTAGTAGTGAGTTGCAGTCCCGAATAGTCGTAGTAAAATGCGGCCAGATTGAACGTGGCGCGACGGTCGGCAAACTTTGTCTTGAGGCCGACCTCGTATGCGTCGATGGCTTCCGGCGCGTATTGCGGCAGCAGTTGCAGGTTCTGGCCGCCAGACTTAAAGCCGCGCTGCCACTGCGCGTAAGCGTTGATGTCGTCGGTGAACTTGTATTGCAGGCCTATCTTCGGCAGCAGCCGGTCTGACTTGAGCGAGCCCGGAACATTGACGAAAGCGACGGACGGACCGCCCAGCGCGGTTGTGTTGGATGAAAGGTTGGACAGAAAGTCCTTCGTTTCATGGTTAAACCGGGCCCCAAGGTTCAGGCCGAGCTTGTCCGTCAGGCTGATCGTTGCATCGGCGAACAGAGCAACTGACTCGGTTTTCTCACGCACCGCCTGAATGACAGGTGCCACCCCGAAGATCACGACCGGCAGATTGATGTCGAAATTCTCGTGGAAGTAATACGCGCCGATGACCCATTTAACGGGCCCGGTATCGCCAATCAAGTTGAACTCCTGCCCGAAGGAATTTGACGGGCGCTCGAAGCCCTTGACCCGCGCCAGACGAGGCAGGGTTCCGGCTGGCAGTGCAGCTTGAAGGCCGGGCGTGCTCAAGGCTTGGATATTGACTATGTTGGCCGAAGTTGCATCGCCGTCGATCGAAATGATGCTGGTGTGGTCAACGTAGCTGGAGATGGAACGGAGGCTGATGCCATCCGAGACATTCCAGTTGACCGTACCGGTCGCGACCAGCGTTTCGACTTTCTGCGCGAACGGGAAGTCGGCATAGATCCGGTTGGCCTGCGTAGTCTGGATCGATGTCGGCACGAGAATCGTCGGCGATAGCAGTTGCTGATAGCCGTTAACCCCGATCGACCTCTCATAACGTACCGACAAGTCTACCGTCAATTCGCTCGTCGGCTCCAGTCTTACCGCCCCGCGAACATAGACGGCACTGATATTTCCCAGAGCCTTTCCTGCGGGCAAGACCCGGACGAAACCATCCTGCTCTTCGTGTCCACCACTAAGACGAACCAAAATACCATCGGCAATGGGACCAGAAACATAGCCGCTTACGTTGAATGCGCTGCGCGAACCAGTTCCGATGTTCACCCCACCCGAGAATTCACGTGACGGAGCCATGGACACGAAGTTGATTGCGCCACCGGTTGCGTTCCGCCCATATATGGTGCCCTGCGGTCCGCGCAGCACTTCGAGGCGCGCAAGATCCACTGCGCGCAAGTTCGACATAGTTGCTCGTGGCAGGAAGGCACCGTCAACATAGGTTGCCACTGTGGGTTCGGTTACGCCGGAGTCTACCGTTGAGCCAACGCCGCGAACTGTGATCATCGTGCTACCGACATGGTCGCCGAAGTTCAAGTTGGGCACCGCAGAAGCGATATCTTCGATGCTCAACAGGCCACGAGACCGGAGATCCTCACCGCTAAGCGAAGAAACCGAAATCGGTATATCCTGAACATTTTGGGCGCGTTTGGTCGCCGTGACGATGATTTCTCCGCTATCGGCTTCAGCATCTGAGGTCTGCGCATGCAAAGCGGTCGGGATCACCATGGCAACAGCAAGCAACGACACGCGCCCGGCCAATCTAAGAGCAAGTCCAAGTTTCTTCATCTTTCTCTCTCCCCCATTGTATTTTTATTGACCGGCTATTCTGCCGCTTCCGAAATCGCGCCGGATTTATTGTTATTGAGGCTAATGAACTGCCCCGGCACGCTACCGCTTTCGTTGCCATCGATGAATGTCGTGACGCCGTTTACGAGAATGCGGTGATAACCACCGGCGCGGACTAATCGTCGCCAGTCGCCGCCCGGCATGTCGTGAACGATCATGTGCCGAGACCGATCGAAATAGAGATCGTCGAGATCATAGATCAGCAAATCGGCCCAATAGCCGGTTAGGATTGCTCCGCGGTCTGACAGGCCCAGCGCGCGCGCAATCTTGAAACTCAATTGATGGTGCATCGCTTCAATAGTCATTGCTTTTTGTTCACGCACCATGCGAACGAGCATTTCCGTGGCATATGCCCCGCTGGAGAATGCCTTGGTGTGCGCGCCGCCATCTGACACACCTGCGGTGACATATGGGTGAGCCAACAAGCGGGCACCCAGTGTTGCGTCAAGCGCAGCATAGGGCGTGGATTTGATCTGCAACGCGAGATCAGACTGGAGTGCAAGGTCACACAGCGTTTGGATCACGGTGCGCTCAGTTCCGGAGGCGATGTCTGAAAGGGACTTGCCAAGGCAGGCCTGAAGTTCAGGCTGGTCGCCGATTTCAATAACGACCTGCCCTTCGAAACTGCCAGCCCCATTGTTCGCACCGTCACGCTCATATTCATCCGAGAATGACTGCACGAACGAAGGATCGGCAAGAAGGCTACGAATGGCGTCATCATCTTCGCATGCGATTATCGCACGGACACCGGCCATCTGCCCTGCTGCCGTATCAAGATCGCGAATGGTGGCTTCAACCCACCCAGCGTGCAGCAAGGTTGCGCCAATGATATCGAGCCCTTCAGCACGCAGCCCATCCAGCCAAGCCAGATCAGCGTCAATCATCTCGGGCATGCCATCGATCGCCAAAAAGATGTTATGAATGATCCGGACACCGCTGCCTTTGGCCATGCGCGCGAGCTTTTCGGACACGGCCTTGTTGCCGCTTCCGCCAATCTGGGCAAGCAACTGCACAACGCCGCGCCCGCGACTCACAAGGCTGCTTGCGAGATCGACGATGTCATCATCGTGCATCACGTCTGTCGGCATGGCAGAGCCGTCGTAATCGACGTGAGAATTTCCTTCGATGCCCATAACCGAAAGGGCGATCCCAACCGCGCCATGATCCATCGCCTCATTAATAAGGCGATGCATCTCAGCCATCTCTGTTGGACTGGGACGTCTCGTTTTGGCGGCCTCGATCCCCATGACGTAAACCATCAAGGGATTTGTCGGGATATAGGTCATCACATTGAGCGCTTTTGGCAAAGCGCTCAAATGCGTTATAAACTCCGGGAAAGTCTCCCAAGTCCATGGCAGTCCAATTTTCTGCTGCTCGACCGGAACCTGCTCGGTCGTTGAGAGCATAAACATCAAGCGCTCGCGGTCTGATGGGCGAGCCGGAGCAATGCCGAAGCCGCAATTCGCATTCAATACAGAAGTCACGCCCTGGCCGGCGGAATCGAGGCAAGTGGGGCTCCAGAAAATCGCCGCATCGTAATGCGCATGTTGCGTGATATGGCCGGGAGCGACGATGCGGCCAGCTGCATCAATCTCTTCAGCTGCTGTCGCGTTAGCCAGATTGCCGATTTTGGTGATGCGTCCGGAATTGATGCCGATATCAGCCCGGCCTGACGGTCCGCCAGTGCCATCAACCAGCCACGCATCGCGGATCAACACATCAAAATGTGCCATGCTTTCTCTCCACAAGTCACCTGATTCGGAGGCTCAATTAGATCCGACATCTTACCTTTATCGTCATGTGTCAAATGAAACTCAGATTGCGCTTTGGCGCGTTGACTGGCTAAGGTAGTCATACAGTTTGGGAAGACGAGCGAGAGAAATTGGGCAGCAACAGAAATCCACTCACCCGCCAGGAGGTTTTGAAAGCTGCCATGGCGTGCATTGAACGCTATGGCATCGCCAAGACATCAATGACAGATGTGGGCAAAGCTCTTGGGGTCACGAGGCAGACCGTTCACCGGATATTCGAAACGCGGGCAGAACTTTTTGCCGCAATCGCCGAGGTCAGAATCGAAAAGCTCGCAACGCGGCTGACGGCTGAATTTCAAAAATTTGATTGCTTGGAGGAAGCCCTTGTCGAAGGCTCTCTGATGTCGCTTGCCGCTGGCCGAAGTGATGTCATTCTCACTGAAATCCAGCAAGGGGGCGACCACGCTGTTGACCAGTATATGTTCCGGGGATCGCCCAAGGTGCAAGAGCTTATGGTTGCGCTGTGGGGGCCTTTGATTGATGCCGCTCGCGCACAAGGCAGGATAAAACCCGAAGTAAGCACGGAAGCTGCGGTAGCGTGGATTCGCAACATCCACGCAATGCTGACGATGCGCGACGATTATCGCGACAACACGAACCGAAACATGCTTCAGGATTTTCTAGTCCCGTCGATTATGAGCCACAATTCAGTTTAATCATCGACATAAACGAACGGTTTCTTCTCAGCTATCGATGGGTAACCGAGTAGGGTGACTAAATTTGGCGGAACCAAACGGACAATGGCAACCTCATTGGGGTCCAAGTCATTTTAGTGCGGAAAGTGACATCAAGCAAGTTGTTGAAATAGTTCGCTAAATTGGCCTCTTTTTTTGAGTTAACGAACTGATATTATTGAATACCTGTTATTTTTGGTTTTGCCTCCGATTTAGGACTTTGGGTGTGATCTTCGAGGAATGATCGAGGAGCGCATCGCGCTATAGATTGAGGTGGCTTGGCTAATCTGCCCAGTTGGCTAAGTGGAGTTTCTGCCTGAACGCGGCCAGGATGGCTGCTGAACGGGAGCTCAGATGACGAAGCGAACACGCCGGAACCACAGTCCGGCATTTAAGGCGAAGGTGGCTTTGGCTGCCGTGAAGGGCGAGAAGACGCTGGCCGAGTTGGCGCAGCAGTTTGACGTCCACCCGAACCAGATCACGACTTGGCGCGGGCAACTGATGGAAGGTGCAGCCGGCGTTTTCGGCTCGGATAGCCACAATGAGCCTGCCGAGCCTGCGATCGACGTGAAGACGTTGCATGCCAAGATCGGCGAGTTGACCTTGGTGAACGATTTTTTGTCCGGGGCGCTCGGCAAGGCGGGACTGTTGCCGAGCGCAAAACGATGATCGACCGCACGCACGCGCTGCCAGTGACACGGCAGGCGCGGGAACTGGGGATCAGCCGCAGCAGCGTCTACTATCTGCCACGGCCGACCTCGGTTGCCGACCTCGCCATCATGCGGCGTATCGACGAGCTGCACATGGATTTCCCGTTCGCGGGTAGCCGGATGTTGCGTGACCTGCTTGCCGCCGAAGGCGTCAAGGTCGGCCGCCTGCATGTGTCGACGCTGATGAAGAAGATGGCGATCGAAGCGATCTACTGGCGGCCGAACACGTCGAAGCCGGCGCCCGGGCACAAGGTCTATCCCTATCTGCTGCGCAAGCTGGCGGTGACGCGGCCCAACCAGGTTTGGGCGACGGACATCACCTACATCCCCATGGCCCGCGGCTTCGTCTACCTCATAGCCATCGTCGACTGGTTCAGCCGCCGGGTTCTGGCTTGGCGGCTGTCTATCACGCTGGAGACGGATTTCTGCATCGAGGCGTTGGAGGAAGCGCTGGCGCGCTTCGGCGCGCCAGAGATCTTCAATACCGACCAGGGCAGCCAGTTTACCAGCATGGCGTTCACGTCGGTCCTGCACCGCGAGAAGATCGCGATCAGCATGGACGGCCGCGGCGCCTGGCGGGACAATGTGTTCGTCGAACGCCTATGGCGCTCGGTCAAATACGAGGAGGTCTACCTACGAGCCTACGGATCGGTCAGCGACGCCCGCTCGTCGATCGGCCGGTATCTGACCTTCTACAACACCCGACGGCCGCACTCGTCGCTTGACCGCAAGACACCCGATCAGGCCTACTTCAACCAACCGCTTCTCGCAGCGGCATGAAACCGGCAAACGCTCCACTTAACAATCGCGCGGGGCTGTTCAGACAAACCGAGCCACCTCTGTCGTAGGCTGCGACAATATCGAATGCTTGCGGTTCATAATACTTGCCGTGGAAGTTGAAGCCACCAAGAGCACCCAAATCAAGACCGCCGCAGCCAGCGAAGAAACTGACGACGGAGTGGGTGCTGCCGCCCGCATAGCCGGGTCGGAGAACCGGATTGAGACGGTCTGCCACTGCTGGATTTGAACGCATTCCATACTGGAACTCGGGCATTCGCCTGAGCGCTTTACGCTTCGGTAGCCCTGATTTGGTTCGCATTGTATCCCCACATAAAGACGAGCTCTCTTATGAGGAGAGAGTGAAGACCTATCAAGCTGCACCTTAAGTTGGCAGCGATGGCGGAAGCGGTGGGATTCGAACCCACGGAGCGGTTTCCCGCTCGCTGGTTTTCAAGACCAGTTCCTTAAACCACTCGGACACACTTCCATACCGATTCAGCGACGCGGCTAGCAATCCGCTAGATAGCCCGCATATCGCCAAGTTTCGCGATTCACTTGCCTGTCTCTAAGCTATTCTAACCACACTCCTTTTTCGTCCGTCGACGATGCCAAGGCCGCAATCCCCCATAAGCTTTCAAGACCGCTGCCTTAAACCACTCGGCCACCTGTCCCTCGGTGAAGAGATCCCCGGTCTCCTATGCCGCCACGGGGGCATGCTGCAAGAGGCGGTGTTCGGTTTTCACCTCTCGAACAGCATTCGAAGCGTCGGGCGTCGGCGCTGTGGCCCGGTTTGGCGCGCGACGGACCGAAAAGGGATTCCCGAGGCCGATTCCATGTGGCAGATGGTGCGCATGCGCTTTCCATTGCTTGTGTTCGCCCTGTCTGCCGCCCAGCCGTTTGGTGTGGAGGCCCCGGTCCTTGTGGGGCACGATGTGCCTGCCGCGCCGGCAACTGTTGCACAGACCATCGCCGCGCAGCCCAACATCGCGCAGCCCAAATCCGCCCAGACCATCACCGCCCAGGCAACTGCCGCCGCCGGATTTCCAGCCTGGGTTGCGCGCTACAGGGAAGGCGCCGTTTCGCGCGGGTTGAAGCCTGACTGGGTGGACGCCACGTTGAAGGGTGCGGTCTATCTGCCGCGCGTGGTGGAACTCGATCGCAACCAGCCCGACGACAGTGGCCGCCGCAACGTATTTGCCGATTATCTCGCCCGCCAGCTGACCCGGCAGCGCATCGACGATGGCAGCAGCCGGGCCGTAGCCCATGCCGGAACCCTGAAGCGGATTGCAGCAGAAACCGGTGTTCCAGCCGAGATCATCGTGGCGATCTGGGGGATGGAGACGAGTTATGGCCGTGTGCTGGGCACGTTCGATCTGCCGTCCGCCATTGCTTCGCTTGCCTATGATGCGCGCCGCGAGGCCCTGTTCACCCGAGAGCTGGATGCGCTGGTGCGGATGGTGGGCGAGGGCAGGGCCCCTCGCTCGCGCCTGAGGGGCAGCTGGGCCGGTGCCTTCGGGCAATCGCAGTTCCTGCCGTCTTCGTATCTGGCCTATGCCAGAGACGGCGACGGAGACGGCATTGCCGATATCTGGGGATCGAGGGCCGATACGTTCATGTCGATCGCCAACTATCTGAAGCAGCACGGCTGGGTGGCAGGAACGGGTTGGGGCTTGCGCGTTACGGTTCCCGCCGGGTTTAATCGGGCGACCGTGGCCAACCCGGAACGGCCCACGCAATGCATCCGCCCGCTGGAGCGGCATAGCCGCTGGCTGTCGGCAAGAGAGTGGCGCGCAAAAGGCTTCCAGCCGCTGAATGCCCTGTGGCCGGCCGATGCCGTGCCGATGACGCTGGTCGAACCCGACGGAGCGGGTGGGGGCGCCTACCTCACAACGGCAAGCTACCGCGCGATCATGGAGTATAACTGCTCCAACTTCTATGCGCTGTCGGTTGCGCTTCTGGGTGATGCGGTCGCACCCGCGGTGCGCGGCGTTACAGGCGCATCGGCGGTGCGCGGTATTTCAGGCGCACCAGTGGTGCGCGGCGCCGATGCTCCTGCGTCCCCTCGTCCTTAGCCTGATGCTGGTCCTTGCGGCTTGCGCTTCGGTGCCCAAGCCTTTGGCCACCAAGGGTTCGAAGGCGCCGGTGGCAGTGCCAGGTGTAAAGATCGGAAAGCCCTATGCGGTGTTCGGGAAAACCTATCACCCCAGCGATGATCGCGGCTATGACGAGACAGGGATTGCAAGCTGGTACGGCCCCACGTTCCACGCCAAGCCCACCGCGACGGGCGAAATCTACAACCAGGATGACCTGACCGCCGCGCACAAGACGCTGCCGATGCCGAGCTGGGTGGAGGTGACCAACCTGGACAATGGCCGCAAGCTGACCGTGAGGATCAACGATCGCGGGCCCTTCGTGGACGGGCGCATCATCGACCTGTCGCGCCGGTCGGCGCAGCTTCTGGGCGTCGATCGGCCCGGCCTTGCAAAGGTAAGGGTGCAGCGGGTGTTTCCCGAGGGAGACTGGGCCCGCGCCGCGCCGGCTTCCCGGGTGGCCATTGCCGCTGCGCCTGCGTTTTCCATTGCTGCCGTACCCGCTCCCGCGCTCGCTCTGCCTCTTCCCCCGCCTGCACCGCAGCAGCCTACGGCCGGGGCAAGCTACATCCAGGTGGCGGCCCTGTCGGATGAAGGGCGGGCGAGGGCTCTGGCTTCGGTTTTGGGGGACTATGGTCCTGCGGCAGCTTCGCCTGCGCCCAATGGGCTGTGGCGGGTGCGGATCGGGCCGATCGCTGCCGGGCGGGCCGATATCGTGCTGTGGAATGTGCGCGCTGCTGGCTATGCCGATGCCAGGCTGATGCCATGAGCGGCGTTCGGCCTGGCCGGTTCATCGCGTTCGAAGGTGGCGAAGGGGCCGGAAAATCCACCCAGATCACACGGCTGGCCGCGCGCTTCAGGGCCGCCGGAGAGGCTGTGGTGGTCACCCGTGAGCCGGGCGGAACCCCGGGTGCGGAAGAAATTCGCGCGCTGTTCGTTCAGGGAGAAACCGGCCGCTGGACGGTGGAGACCGACGTACTGCTGGTAACGGCCGCGCGCGCCGACCATGTTGCACGGCTGATCCGGCCGGCGTTGGAGGCGGGGCAGACCGTGTTGTGCGACCGGTTCATCCACTCGACGCTCGCCTATCAGGGCCATGGCAAGGGGGTATCGCTGGAAACGCTGAAGCAGTTGCATGCGTTCGCCACGGGGGATTTGTGGCCGGACCTTGTGCTCTGGCTCGATGCACCGGTTGAGCTGGGGCTTTCCCGTTCCACCAAGCGGGCAGCCAGGCAGGAAGCGGAAACGCCGCAGGAGCAGCGCTTCGAAGCGCTCGGGATCGCCTATCATGAAAAGGTTCGCGCCGGGTTCGCAACGCTTAGTGCCGAGGATCCGCGTATGGTGCGCATCGATGCGACCGCGCCGCTCGATTGCGTGGAAGCCGCTATTGCGGCTGTGGTGCCCTTGCGTGGGCCGGCTGGCGCATGAGCTCATCGCTCAGCCCCCTGTCGGTTCCGCAGAGCTTGTCCCAGAACCGGAAATAGAGGCCGAAGTTCGATTGGTAATGCGTGTGGTGCAGATGATGGTGGGAGGCGGAAATCATGTGCCGCCCGAACCAGCCGTTCACCCAGCGCCTGGGGAAAATTTCCCAGCCCATGTGGTTGGTGACGCCGAAGAAGGTCATCACCATCAGTACCGCGATCAGCGCAGACACGTGGATCGGGATGAGGAAGGTAAGCGCGGGAATCAGCCATGCCGCCGAAATGGCTTCCCACGGGTGAAAGGCCATTGCGGCCCAGGCCGTGGGCGGGCGGCTTTCATGGTGGACGGCGTGGGCCTTTTTGAACAGCCAGGGCCAGCGGTGCATCGCCCGGTGCGTCCAGTAGAACCAGGCATCGTGAACGCCGAGATACAGCAGCACCGACACAGGAAGCCACCACAGCGGCATGGCCGAAAGATCGGTGGTGATGCGCGTCATCCCTTGCGTAACCCATAGATGGGCAACGATTCCGGCTGGAATACCGTAGATGGCGGCCGCCAGAAGCGACCACCCCATTTCGCGCCGGATCTGCCTTGCCAGCCGTGCGGCTTTGGTGGCATCGGTCGGGGCATAGACATCGGGCCGCATCAGCCGCGCGCTCCAGGCGAACAGGCCGGAGGTGGCGAGATAGCGGGCCATGACGATGAGGCACATGGCGAGCGCCGAGATGATGAGCGCGGTCATCCGCCCCAACTAGCCGCAGCCGCTCCATCGGGCTAGAGGCTGTTGCCGTGACATCTTTGCACCCCTCTCCGCCTCATTTCGATGTCGTCCTTGTGGGCGGTGGCCTTTCGGCAGGGTTGATCGCCCTGGCGCTGGCACGGCACAGGCCCGACATTTCAGTGGCAATCGTGGAAAGCGGGCCTGCATTCGGCGGCAACCATACATGGTCGAGCTTTGCCAGCGATCTGACGCCGGAGGGCGCAGCGCTGGCAGAGCCGCTGATCGCCCACCGGTGGTCCGAATACCAGATCCGCTTTCCAAGCTTTGCCCGGCACATTCCTTCGGGCTACCAATCGGCTTTCTCGCACCTGTTGCACGATGCGCTGGTGGCCGTGCTTCCCGAGGCTGCGCGCTTTGTGGGCACGCCGGTGGTGGCCGTGAACCCCGATTCGGTGACGCTTGCCAATCAGCAGCGCATAACCGCAGGTGCCGTTCTCGATGCCCGGGGCCAGCGCGACGCGCCCCACCTGGAGCTTGGCTTCCAGAAGTTTGTCGGCCTTGAAGTCGAACTGGAAGAGCCGCACGGCCTTGCGGGCCCCATCATCATGGACGCGACCGTCGACCAACTCGATGGCTATCGCTTCGTTTACACACTGCCCTTCACGCCGGTCACGGCGATGATCGAGGACACCTATTTCGCAGACGGCACCACGCTAGACCGGGCCGCGGTCGCGGCGCGGGTGCATGCCTATGCAGCGACGCAAGGCTGGCGCATCCGCCGGATCATCCGCGAGGAAGACGGGGTGTTGCCAATGACCATCTCCGGCGACATCCGCGCACATCTGGCAACCTTTCCCGATGGTGTTGTTCCTGTCGGCATGGCGGCCGGCCTGTTTCACCCCGCAACCGGATACAGCTTCCCCGATGCCGTTCGGCTGGCATTGCACATCGTCGCCTTGCCGGATCTGTCCGGCGCGGCAATAGACCGCGCAGTCCGCGCTTTTGCGATTGAGACATGGGAAGCGCGCGGTTTTTACCATCTTCTCAACAAGATGCTGTTCCGGGCCGCCTATCCGCATGAACGGCGTGGCATCCTTGAGCATTTCTACCGGCTGGATGCCGGCCTTGTCGGGCGCTTCTATGCTGGTCATAGCACGCTTGTGGACAAGTTCCGGATTTTGACGGGAAAGCCACCGATCCCGATCCCCAGGGCGATCCGCGGCATATTTAAATCCCCCGCGCGCACGGAGGCCCATTGAAGGTTGAAGACAGCATGAAGCGTACGGCAGCAGTCATCGGAAGCGGCTTTGGCGGTCTGGCACTTGCCATTCGCCTGCAGTCCGCCGGCATCCAGACAACCCTGATCGAAGCGCGGGACAAGCCGGGCGGACGGGCCTATGTCTATGAAGACAAGGGCTTCGTCTTCGATGCCGGCCCGACCGTCATCACCGACCCGAGCTGCCTTGAGGAGTTGTTCGCGCTTTCGGGGCGCGACCTCGCCGACTATGTCGACCTCATGCCTGTCTCGCCTTTCTACCGCCTGATGTGGGAAGACGGGTTCGTGTTCGATTATTCGAACGACAGCACGTCGCTCATGCGGCAGATCGCGGACAAGAACCCGAAAGACGTGGAAGGCTACAACCGCTTCATGGAGTTTTCGGAAAATGTCTTCCGGGAGGGCTATCAGAAGCTTGGCCACGAGGCATTCCTCGATTTCCGCTCCATGCTGGAAGCAGCCCCGAGCCTGTTGAAGTATCAGGCATTCCGCTCGGTTTATTCGATGGTGGCCAGCTACATCGAGGATCCGCAGCTACGCGAGGCGTTCAGCTTCCACACGCTGCTGGTCGGCGGAAACCCGTTCAAGACGTCGTCGATCTATGCGCTGATTCATGCGCTCGAAAAGAAGTGGGGCGTCTGGTTCCCGCGCGGCGGCACGCATGCGTTGGTACGGGGCATGATGAAGCTATTCACCGATATCGGCGGCGAAGTCCGCATGGGGCAGAAGGTGACGTCGATCGAGGCGGCGGCCGGCCATGTGATGGGCGTGACGCTCGCAGACGGCACAGCGCTGAAGTTCGATAGCGTGGCGTCCAACGGAGATGTCGTTCACACTTATAACGATCTTCTGGGCCACCATCCGCGCGGACAGAAGATGGCAAAGGCGATGCGCCGCAAGAGCTTTTCGCCATCCCTGTTCGTGATCTACTTCGGGCTGAAAAAGAATTACCCGGACATCGCGCACCACACGATCCTGTTCGGGGCGCGCTATAAGGAACTGCTGGGTGACATTTATTCCGGCGGTGCGCTGGCCGACGATTTCTCGCTCTATCTGCACCACCCGACCGCGAGCGACCCGAAGATGGCGCCCGAAGGATCGTCCGGCTTTTATGTGCTGTCACCCGTGCCGCATCTGGGCAAGCTGCCGGTGGACTGGGATGAAATCGGCCCGAAATATGCTGACAAGATCCTCGACTATCTCGAAGAGCGCATGATCCCGGGCCTGCGCGAGAATCTCGTGACCATGAGCACGTTCACGCCGCAGAATTTCAAGACGGAGCTTTCAGCGCACCTGGGATCAGCCTTCAGCCTCGAGCCCGTGCTGTGGCAGTCCGCCTATTTCCGAACGCACAATCGCGACGATGTTCTGAAGAACCTCTATTTCGTGGGCGCGGGCACCCATCCGGGTGCGGGCATTCCGGGTGTGGTCGGCTCTGCGAAGGCCACTGCCAAGCTGATGCTGACGGATATGGGCGCAAGCGACCCGGCGCTGTGGCCTTCCAACGGGGGGCCTCTGCTGGAAGCTGCGCAATAATGGGCGATGCCGTCCTTGCGGCCGCCCATGAGGCGATCGCCAGGGGCTCGAAGAGCTTTGCGCTGGCCAGCCGTCTGTTCGACGGCGCCACGCGTGACAGGGCGACGTTGCTTTATGCCTGGTGCCGCCACTGCGATGATGTGATCGACGACCAGGTTCTGGGTGAAGGGCATCATGATTGGGGCGGTACGCCGGCCGAACGGCTTGCGCTGTTGCGAGAGCTGACAGACAAGGCTCTCGCCGGGGTCGAGACAGGCGAGCCGTCCTTCGATGCGCTGGCCCGGGTTGCGCAGGAAACCGGCATGCCGGCGCGATACGCGCATGATCTTCTGGAAGGCTTCCGGATGGACGTGGAGTGGGAACCGGTTGCGACCGCAGACCACCTGCTGCGCTACTGCTATCATGTGGCCGGATGTGTCGGCGTGATGATGGCGATCGTGATGGGCGTTGCGCCTGGCGATCATGCAACATTGGCGCGCGCTTCCGACCTTGGCCTCAGCTTTCAGTTGAACAACATCGCCCGCGACGTGACCGAGGATGCCGCGCGCGGCCGATGCTATCTGCCCGATGACTGGCTGGCCGAAGACGGGTTGACCGCCGGGACGCAAGCCGACCCTGCCAACCGCGCTGCACTGCACCGGGTGGTGACGCGGCTCGTGGACCTGGCCGAGCGCTACGAGGCATCGGCCGCGCATGGCGTGCCTGCCCTCAGAAACCGGCAGGCCTGGGCGGTGCTGTCTGCCGCGCATATCTATGGCGATATCGGCCGCAAGGTTCGCGGCAAGGGTCCGCAGGCGCTGGAAAGCCGGGCCTATACCCGACGGCGCGACAAGCTGATCGCAGTCGCGCTCGCGGCGCCGGAAGCGATCTGGAAGCGGAATGTGGGCGTCTCTACGCCGACCGACCGTACGGGTCTGTGGACGCCGGACTTCGACTGATTGCGCGCCGGCCTGCAGGCTGTGCGCGATAGACCATCCCGATCGAGCCTTGTTGTTAATCCGTAGAGCCTGCCATGTTCCGGCCTACGGGGTTTCTGCGGACAACCGCCTTGCCGTTGCGGGAATTTTCTTCCAGCTGGCGCTTCAATTCGGCAATTGGTGGCGCCCAGATGAAGCCGAAACTGACGGTGCCATCCTTCGATTCGACCACATGGTGCAGCCGGTGCGCCTGGATGATGCGCTTCATGTAGGCCGAGCGCGGGATGTAGCCCGTTTCGATGCGCCGGTGGACGATGATGTCGTGGAAGCCGAAGTAGATTGCACCATAGCCGGTGACGCCCAGCCCGATCCAGACGAACAGGCTGCCCCAATCTTCCTGCACGCCCAGCCAGAACAAGCTGATGGAGACAGCCGCTCCCATCACGCCGTACCAGTCATTCGCTTCGAAAAAGCCGTGGCGCGCTGTGTGGTGCGACTTGTGCAGCCCCCAGCCGAAGCCGTGCATCACATGCTTGTGGCCGTAGATGGCAACAACCTCCATCACCAGCACGGTGGCAACGAAGACGAGGAGCCCGAGGGCCCAGTGGATATCGATCGGCATGGAACCCCTTTAGGCCGCTGTTCCGCCCTTGGGGAGGCCCATCTTGCCGCATCCCGACAATGCAGATGTAGCGGAACGAAGCGCGAACGCTTATGTGTGTGGCATGGCCATTGCGATTCGCACGTCCCTCGCTGATGTGCCCCTGTCCCCTGATTATGTTCCCAACCGCCCGGCGCGCCCGCCGAAATCGGAAGGGGGGCGGCCGTTCGTTTTGAAATCGGACTATGCGCCTGCGGGCGACCAGCCGGAGGCCATTGCGGAGCTGGTGGCGCAGGCGATAGCCGGCGAAAAGGACCAGGTGCTTCTGGGCGTGACCGGATCGGGCAAGACCTTCACGATGGCCAAGATGGTGGAGGCGCTTCAGCGGCCTACGCTGGTGCTCGCGCCGAACAAGATCCTCGCTGCGCAATTATACGGGGAATTCAAGAGCTTCTTTCCGGGTAACGCTGTCGAATATTTTGTGAGCTATTATGACTATTACCAGCCCGAAGCCTATGTGCCGCGAACCGACACCTACATCGAGAAGGAAAGTTCGGTAAACGAGGCCATCGACCGGATGCGGCATTCCGCAACCCGGTCGCTGCTGGAGCGGGACGATGTGCTGATCGTCGCTTCGGTTTCCTGCCTGTATGGCATCGGCTCGGTCGAGACCTATTCGGCGATGACCTTCAGCCTGAAGAAGGGCGACAGCCACGACACGCGCGAGATCGTGCGCAAGCTTGTCGCGCTCCAGTACAAGCGCAACGAGATGAGCTTTGCGCGCGGCTGCTTCCGCATGAAGGGCGACACGCTGGAAATCTTTCCGTCGCACTATGAAGACATGGCGTGGCGCATAAGCTTCTTCGGCGATGAGATCGAGGCGATCACCGAATTCGACCCGTTGACGGGCAACCGGATCGCCACCCTGGAAAGCGTGAAGGTTTATGCCAACAGCCATTATGTGACACCTGGCCCGACACTGAAGCAGGCGACCGAGGCGATCAAGTTCGAGCTTGCCGAGCGGCTGAAGGAGCTGGAAGCGGAGGGCAAGCTGCTGGAGCACCAGCGGTTGGAGCAGCGCACGAATTTCGACCTCGAGATGATCGCGGCCACCGGAAGCTGCGCCGGGATCGAGAATTACAGCCGCTTCCTGACCGGCCGCCTGCCGGGCGAGCCGCCGCCGACACTGTTTGAATATCTGCCGGAAAATGCGTTGCTGTTCGTGGATGAAAGCCATGTGACGGTGCCGCAGGTGGGCGGGATGAGCCGGGGCGACCGGGTGCGCAAGGTGACGCTGGCTGAATATGGATTCCGCCTGCCCAGCTGCGTGGATAACCGGCCCTTGAAGTTCGAGGAGTGGGACCTGATGCGGCCGCAGACCGTATCGGTTTCCGCAACGCCCGGCCCCTGGGAAATGAAGCAGACCGGCGGCGTGTTCGTGGAGCAGGTGATCCGCCCGACCGGCCTCATCGATCCACCGGTCGAAATCCGCCCGGTGGCGGACCAGGTGGACGACCTGATCGCGGAAGCCAGGGCGACTGCCGCCAACGGGTACCGCACTCTGGTGACGACGCTGACGAAGAAGATGGCGGAAGACCTGACCGAATTTCTGCACGAGGCGGGCCTGCGCGTGCGCTACATGCATTCAGATGTCGAGACGCTGGAGCGGATCGAGTTGATTCGTGACCTCAGGATGGGCGTTTATGATGTGCTTGTCGGCATCAACCTGTTGCGCGAGGGGCTGGACATTCCCGAGTGCGGGCTGGTGTGTATCCTCGATGCCGACAAGGAGGGCTTCCTGCGCTCCGAGACCTCGCTTGTGCAGACGATCGGGCGGGCCGCGCGCAACGTCGAGGGCAAGGTCATCCTCTATGCCGACCGGCGCACAGGCAGCATGGATCGCGCGCTCGCCGAAACAGAGCGGCGGCGGACGCGGCAGGTCGCCTATAACGAAGCGCACGGGATCACGCCCACCACCATCAAGCGCGCCATTGCCGATGTCGTTTCCCATGTTTCGGCCAAGGACCATCTGACAGTCGAGATCGATGCGGATACGCCGCACCTTATTGGCCACAATCTGAAGGCTTATATCACTGATCTGGAACAGAAGATGCAGAAGGCAGCCGGAGACCTGGAGTTCGAGGAGGCGGCCCGCATCCGTGACCAGATCCGTCGCCTGGAGGCCGACGAGTTGGGGATCAAGACCGAGCGCGCCGCCCCCGTGCAGGGCAGGTCCGACGCCGGCCGGCCGGGCACGCGCACGAACCGCTGGAGCAAGATGCGCGCAAAAAAGGACGGCTGAACCGCTTTCGTGAAAAACGGAGCGCAGGACATGAGCCCCGCAATTCGGAGCGCGCTTTTCCGAATCAGGTCCGCTCCGGCGCATGGTCCGCTGCAGGTGATTCCACCGATACGGAACATGCACTAGTCCGCCGGAAGCACTTCGAGGTGCGGCGCCCAGGGCTGACGGCAGCCCGGAACGGCGCAGGGCTGGTGCGGGCGTTTGCCGCTGCCCGGGAGCGCCCATTCCATGCCGGCGCGGATGGCATCGGGATAGACAGAGCCATGATCTTCGCCCGGAAAAACGCGGGACTGTACCTTGAGGGAGGGATAGTTGCGCGATTCCAGCATCCTCACCATTTCGTCCATATCCTCCACCATGGCCATCCGGCTTTGCCCGGAGGGTTCGGTGTCAGGGTCAGGCACGGTCTCTTTGCCGCCGATCATGAAGAACAGTTCGGCGGGCAAATCCGCGTGGCGGCTTGCATAGCCGCGCTCGCGCGCGATCATCAGCCGCCGACCATACCAGAGCGAGGGGCTGATCAGGATGTAGCGCTGGAACATTTCGGGGTCAGTCAGCAGCACGTGGGTTCCGAACAGGCCGCCATAGCTGTGGCCCGCATAGATGCGCCGGGCCGGGTCGATGCGATAGCGGCTTTCCAAGAAGGGAAAGGCCTCGTCTTTCAGGAATTGCCGGTATCCCTCGGCCTCACCATAGGCCACCGGGCGGCCGGGCATGTCGGATGCGGCATCGATATCGCCATGCGGCGTCGGCGTATAATCGCGGCGGCGGCTGTATTCGCCGGTGTCGCCCGCGCCATAGCCAAGGCCGACGATGATCGCGTCTTCGAGGCCGCGTTCGGAAGCGCGCAGCCGGCGGTGCAGCCCGATGATCAGTGGAAGGCTCTGCGGCATGTCGGTGGTGAACAGCACCGGGTAGCGGCGATCGGGGCTGCTGGCGTAGCTCGGCGGCAGCCAGACGACGAGATCGTAGGCGCGGCCCAACGACCTGGCCTCCATGCGGTGTACTTCGGTGTTGGTAAGTTCGTAGCGGGCAGGAGGGGGGCTTTCGGCAGATGCCGAAGCCGCGACGAGCACGACAACCAGCTGCAGGAGCCGGATCATCGGGCGGTCATGTTCTGGTGCCCCAAGCGGCCCTTGAAGATGCCACGGAGCCGCCCAACCCGATCATCGATCAGGCTGATGTCGGCAATCGAATGGCCATCCTCGAGGATCGGGTCTGCAAGCGCGCCTTGCTTTGCCACGCCTGATGGGCCGCTGCATCCTGTGCCGCGTTCGGGCGGGTGCGGTATCGCGGGTGCCCCCGTCGGCATCGCTGCATCGCCCGCCATCATCGTGCGCGCGGCATGTCTTGATCCGGACCTCGTCATCCCGTGCCACCTGCTTGTGCCCTGGCAAGGGCATTGGCAAGGGCAAGGGCGTGTGTGTGCAACTATCGGAACCTGTTGTCCTTTGGGAAGCCCTGCGGTGGCAGGCGGCCTGCCGAGGCGCGGGCGCCAAGCCATAGCGTGAGGTCGTTTTCGGTGCGGGTGCGGGCGCTTTCGCCCTGGAGCTTCCAGCTGAGCCCCTCGGCCAGTTTCAGTGTTGTTACGTCGGCCAGGCCCCCATCCTTGTATTTCTGCAGCGCAACACCCTGGCCCCGCGCCATTACCGGCAGGGTATCGAGCGGGAACACCAGAAGCTTCCTGTTTTCCCCGATCACCGCCACATGGTCCGCGCCTTCGGCAACCGGGCGCACCGCAAGAAGCTTTGCGCCGGGTTTCAGGTTCACGACCTGCCGGCCCTTGCGAGTTTCGGCCAGCAGCTCCTCGGCATCGGCCAGGAAACCGCGCCCGTCGCTGGCGGCCAGCAGCAGTTTCAGGCCCGGCTTGAAGGGCAGGGCTGCGATGATGTCCTCGCCCGTGGGGAAGTCGACCATGATCGATAGCGGCTCGCCGAATCCGCGTCCTCCGGGGAGGTCGTTGGCAAGCAGCGTGAAGAAGCGCCCGCCCGATGCCGCGAACAGCAGCCTGTCGGTGGTTTCGGCGTGGAAGGCGCGGGCCAGGCCGTCGCCCTCCTTGAACTTCAGGCCATCCAGATTGCCGAGATCAACGAGGCCCTTTTGCGCCCGGATCCAGTTTCGGCCCGACAGGATGATGCTGACAGGCTCGCGCTCGATCATCGCTTCGCGGCTGATAGCGACGGCTTTTGGCGCGTCTGCAAAATCAGACCGGCGGCGGCCGTTTGCCGTGTTTGTCCCATAGTCCTTCATCAGGCTGGCCAGCTGCTTCTTCAGCGCCGTCTTCTGCCGCGCGGTGGAGCCGACCAGTGCTTCAAGATCGGCCATTTCCGCTGCCAGCTTTTCCTGCTCGCGCCTCAGCTCCATCTCCTCGAGCTTCCGCAACGAGCGCAGCCGCATGTTGAGGATGGCCTCCGCTTGCCTGTCCGTCAGCTCGAAGCGCGCCATCAGCACCGGCTTGGGCTCGTCTACCTCGCGGATGATGCGGATCACGTCATCGAGGTTCAGATAGGCGATGATATAGCCCGACAGCAGCTCCAGCCGATCCGCGATCTGGGCCAGCCGGTGGCGACTGGCGCGCACCAGCACATCCTGTCGGTGGTCCAGCCAGGATTGCAGAAGCGCGCGCAGGCCCAGCACGCGGGGCGTCCGGTCGGGCATCAGCACGTTCAGGTTGATCGACACCCGCGTTTCAAGGTCGGTCAGCCGGAACAGGCTTTCCATCAGCACATCGGGATCGACATTGCGGGATTTCGGCTCGATCACCAGCCGGATCATGGCATCGCTTTCGTCGCGGACATCCTCCAGTATCGGCAGCTTCTTGTCTGCGATCAGGCCGGCGATCTGTTCGATCAGCCGGGCCTTCTGCACGCCCCACGGGATTTCGCTGACGATGATGGACCAGGTCCCGCGCCCCAGCTCCTCCTGCGCCCAGCGCGCCCGCAACCTGACCGCGCCGCGCCCGGTGGCATAGGCCTCTATCAGGTTCTCGCGCGGTTCCACGATGATACCGCCGGTCGGGAAATCGGGGCCCGGCATCAGGGCCATGATGTCGGCGAGGTTGGCGGCCGGGTCCTCCAGCAGCAGCGTGGCCGCAGCCGCAATCTCGGCCACATTGTGCGGCGGAACCGATGTTGCCATGCCCACGGCGATCCCCGAAGCCCCATTCGCCAGCAGGTTGGGGAAAGCCGCGGGGAAGACCTCGGGCTCTTCTTCCTCGCCATTGTAGGTGGGGCGGAAGCCGACGGTCTCGTCGTCCACGCCTTCCATCAGCAGGATCGCGGCCCTGGTCAGCCGGGCTTCGGTGTAGCGCATGGCTGCGGCGTTATCGCCATCCACATTGCCGAAATTGCCCTGCCCCTCGATCAGTGGATAGCGCAGCGAAAAATCCTGCGCGAGGCGGACGAGCGCATCATAGACGGCGGTATCGCCATGCGGGTGGTATTTGCCGATCACATCGCCCACCACGCGTGCGCATTTCTTCGGCGCGTTGGTTGGGTCGAGCTTCAACAGGCGCATTGCCCACAGCAGGCGCCGGTGGACCGGCTTCAGCCCATCGCGGACGTCGGGCAATGATCGTGCGGTAATGGTGCTCAGCGCATAGACGAGATAGCGCTCGGAAAGGGCTGTCTCGAACGGGGCTTCGATGATTCCGGCGTCGCTGTCTGCACTCATGGCTGCGTCCTAGAGTCTGCCGCGCCCGCTGCCAACCGTTCTTCTGATGTTCCTGCAATCGCGCGCCTTCGAAGCCCTTCCAGCCGCGCCCCCTGCAGCCAGTGCCGGGCGAGAAAATGGCCCGTCAGCGCCAGCCCGGAATCCGCGTCTGCCGCACGCGTTGTGCCGCCCTTCAGCAGAAATGCCGGCAGGGCCAGCAGCTGCGGCGCCCAGGGCTGGCCTTGCGCGCGGGACCGGCTGACAGCGCGGCCGGTCTTCGGGCTGACAAAGGCCAGATCGCGAACCGGGCCGCCCAGCGCGCACCCCGAAAGGTCGAGCCCGAACCCCTCTTCCTCCAGCAACAACAGCTCGTAGCGGGCGACGGCAGCCCTTGCGGCCGTCTGCTCCATTCCGGCGGAAAGGCCGCCCAGCAGCGCATCCAGTGCCCGGGCAAGGCGCGGGTGGGGAATGGCCTCGGCAAGGGCGGCAGCCGTCAGCGCTGTGATCCAGGCCAGGATTGCGGCGGGCTGGGGCTCGAATGACAGCAGGGCGCGGCTTTCCAGAAGCTCAACGGTGGCGCTTGGCAATTGCCCCTCTGCACGGGATTTCAGCACGATGGAGACCCGATTTCCCGGGTGCAGCAGCGCCCGCTTACCCTTTGATCGGGCACCGGGCACATACCCCGCGCGCATGCCCCCCTCGAAGGCCAGGAACCGGACGACGGCGCCATTCTCGCCGTGGGGCAGCGCGTTCAGGACCAGGGCTTCATCATCGAATGTCAGCATGGGAGGCGCAGTTGTCCGGGACATCGGGCGGGAGCCGCCAGCCGGCCGATCACTCCACCCAGTCCATCCCCAGGTCGCGCCATACATGCCGGTCTTCGGCCCAGCCCGGCCGGACTTTCACGTGGAGGAACAGGTGCGTGCGCCGGCCCAGCAGTTTTTCCATTTCGTGCCGGGCGGCCTCGCCGATGGCCTTGATCCGCGCGCCGCGCGCACCCACCACTATGCCTTTCTGGCTGTCCCGCTCCACCAGAATCTGCGCGTGAACGGCGGCCGAGCCGTCTGGCTGGTCCTCGAACTTCTCGATATGAACGGCGGTCGAATAGGGCAGCTCCTGCCCCAGCTGCTGGAACAGCTGCTCACGCACCAGCTCGGCCGCCATCAGCCGCGCCGGCGCATCGGAAAGCTGGTCTTCAGGGAACAGCCAGGGGCCTTCCGGCGCGGCGGCTGCAAGGGCGGCCTTCAGGTCCGGCACGCCGTCGCCGCTGAGGGCGGAAACCATGAAGGTTTCATCGAACGTCGTCAGCGCATTGGCTTCCAGCGCAAGCGCCAGCAGCTTTTCCTTGTTGGTTGCGTCCACCTTGTTCAGCACCAGCCAGCGCGGTTCCTTGCGGTCTGCCAGCGTTGCCAGAAGTGTGCGCACGTCCTCCCTCAGACCGGCTTTGGCGTCGACAATGGCGAGCAGTACATCGGCATCGGCCGCGCCTTCCCAGGCGTTTTGCACCATCGCGCGGTCCAGCCGGCGGCGGGGCTTGAACACGCCGGGCGTGTCCACCAGCAACAGCTGCGCCGGGCTCTCCATCGCGACGCCTGTGAGACGCACGCGGGTGGTCTGCACTTTGGAGCTGACGATCGCGACCTTCTGGCCGACGAGCGCGTTCACAAGTGTCGATTTGCCCGCATTGGGGGCGCCTAGCAGCGCAACGACACCGCAGCGGGTTTTCACGTCAGGCTGCATGGGCGGCCAGGAAGGCTTCGGCGGCAAGCGTTTCGGCTTCCTGTTTGGATGCACCTTCGGCTTCGACCGGGGGCAGGCGGTCCACCGCGAGTTCGACCTGAAACCGAGGGCTGTGGTGCGGCCCGGTTCGGCCCAGGAGCCGATAGACCGGCCCTTTCAGCGCCTTGGCCGCCGCCCATTCCTGCACCGCGGATTTCGGATGCTTGGGCGCATCGGAAATGGCGGCCAGCTCCCCGTCCCACGCTAGGTGCACAAAGGCCATCGCCGAATCCATTCCGCCGTCCAGGAATGCCGCGCCGATCAGTGCCTCCAGCACGTCGCCAAGGATATTGTCGCTGTCGGCGCCGCCATCGGAACGCGCCTGCGGGCCCAGCTTCATGTGCCGGGCGACGCCAAGCTTGCGCGCGACCCGGGCGCAGGTTTCCCGGCTGACAAGCCGGGCGATGCGCCGCGTGAGCATGCCTTCCGACTCGCTCGGGAACATCTCGCACAGCCAGGCTGCCATGATGGCGCCCAGAACCCGGTCGCCCAAGAACTCCAGCCGCTCGTAGTTATCGGTTCCCAGGCTCTTGTGGGTCAGGGCGCGCGCCAGCAGGCTATCCTCCTGAAAGGTCAGGCCAAGGGCGGTTCTTGCCCAGGTTGCAGGCGCTTCACTCAATGCCGAGTCCGATCCGGGGCCAGACGATGCCATCGTTGGCTGAAAACAGGATGCGCTCCACCTTGCCCAGCAGCAGGGCGTGCGGAACAAGGCCGACGCCGCCATCGGCAACGGAAAGGCGGCTGTCGGCGCTGGCTGCACGGTTGTCGCCCAGCACGAAATAATGGCCTTGCGGAACGATGATCTCCGCCATGTCGGCAAGCGGTCCGCCGTTGCCTGTGCGCACCAGCAGGGTCTTCCCGCCGGGCAGCATTTCGTTGCAGAGGCTGTTCCCGGCCGGCTTGCACGGTATCGGCCGGCCGTTCAGCACCAGGGTTCCGCCCGTCAGCGCGACGCGGTCTCCGCCGTTTGCCATCACGCGCTTCACATAATCCTTGCTGCCGGCACCCCTGAACACGACAACGTCGCCGTATCGCGGCGCGCGGCCTGCAAGACGGTCCCCATTTGCGGGTTGCTCAGCGATGCTGCCCGGCAGCGAAGCGGTGCTCCAGCCATAGGCCATCTTGTTGACGATGATGACGTCGCCTGCTTCCAGCGTCGGCGCCATCGAGCGGGAGGGTATGGCAAAGGGTTCGACGAGAACCGTGCGCACTGCAAGCGCACCGAAAAACGCAGCCAAAATCAGCCCCGCAGCACGCAGCAACTGGCTGCGCCGCCCGCCCGCTTCTTCCTGTCGGTCATAGCGGGCAGACCGGGCGGGGTTCTGGGCAAGGCTCTGAGTCATCCGCGTCGCGGGTTGGCCTCGCAGCCCTTCTCTGTCAAGGTTTCGGCCCTTTTTCGTGCACGCGCCCCTCGCGCTGCGGACCGGGGTTGGCTAGGCGTAAGCGATGCTTCCACACCAGACCGACGCTTGGGCCGCGCTACAGCACATGGCCCTGAGACCGCAGCCCCGGATCCTCGATCTGT
>Ga0335395_10000423_pt1 | contig 26735 bp, 21 predicted proteins | sample MAT02_FD_205744 | JGI IMG/M metagenome (GOLD analysis project Ga0335395, IMG submission 205744) | Freshwater microbial communities from Lake Fryxell liftoff mats and glacier meltwater in Antarctica - MAT-02 (spades assembly) (version 2) ... | reverse complement strand
ATAGCGGATACAACAGGTGATTTAAATGGCGGTGAAATTGGAAGTGGTAATAGCGTGATGGCGATATTTGAAGTAGTGCTACAAACAGTTGAAATGCCTGAGACGGTTTCATTATTGCATCATCCCGTTGCCAGGATTTCATTAAATTATTTGCTTAATAATAATAGTAAAATTCAAAAAGAGGTGAAATTTGATTGCCCGAATAATTACCGGCCATTTGACATGCTTGATAAAGATTATCAAATGGCCACTGCTATTGCCATGTTTGGTATGAAACTCAGGCAATCAAAGTATCTTTTAAAAAGTGATTGGAATGACATAGAGGCAATCGCATTGAAAGCATTTGATCCCGGCGATTATCTGCAAACTGAATTTATCAGGTTGATTGCAATTGCTAAAAAAGTTTATCCAAAAAAGAAAAAGAACAAGTGGTATTAGGCAAACATCTCCCTTACTTTATCAAAAAATGATTTGTCGCCTTTTTCTGGTTTTGGTTGAAAGTTTACGCTGTCCTGCATTTTATCCAGCATAGCTTTTTCATCAGCATTTACGTGCTGCGGCGTCCAGATATTTACATGAATTAACTGATCCCCTTTTTCATAACTATTAACTGCCGGAAAGCCCTTTCCTTTCAGGCGAAATATTTTACCACTTTGGGTTCCGGGTGGAATTTTTATCTTGGCCTTTCCATCAATAGTAGGCACTTCCACATTTGTTCCAAACACCGCATCCGGAAAAGAGATATGCAAATCAAAGGCAACATTTAAACCGTCCCGGTGTAATTCGGCGTGTGCCTCTTCTTCTATCAATATGATCAGGTCGCCATTGGCACCGCCTCTTTCCCCTGCATTGCCTTTTCCGTTCATGCTCAACTGCATTCCTTCCTGAACACCCGCCGGTATTTCGATGATTACGGTTTCCTCTCCATAAACCCTGCCTTCGCCTTTACAAGCTGTACACTTATTGGCAATCGTGCTGCCTTCACCGTTACAGGTAGGGCAGGTTGTAACGGTTTGCATCTGACCTAAAAATGTATTCTGTACTCTTCTCACCTGGCCACTGCCACCGCAGGTTCCACAGGTTTGAATGCTGTTTTTATCTTTTGCACCACTACCTGAGCAGGTAGCGCAGGTTACATGTTTTTTTACTTTTACGGTTTTCGAAGCCCCTTTAGCCATCTCTTCGTAATTGAGTTTTATCTTAATACGAAGATTACTTCCCCTTACGCCACGTGAACGGCCACCCGAAGAACGGCGCCCGTTACCCCCACCAAAGAAACTTCCAAACGGACTTTCTTCTCCAAAAATATCACCAAACTGGCTAAAGATGTCATCCATATTCATACCGGCACCACTAAAGCCACCACCACCGCCGCCACGTCCCTGGCTAAATGCCTGATGACCAAAACGATCATATTGTGCCCGTTTATCCGTATCACTTAATATCTCATACGCTTCGGCCGCTTCTTTAAATTTTTCTTCCGAAGCTTTGTCACCGGGGTTGCGGTCTGGATGAAATTGCATGGCAACTTTGCGATATGCCTTCTTAATCTCATCCTGCGTGGATGATTTTGCTACGCCCAGTATTTCATAAAAATCTTTCTTCATAATGTGTGCTACTAAAAATATGCTGATGTGCTATTACGATAAAATGCTAATGTGCAGTGTTGCGGAATTAATTTAGTCCACATGAGCGCATTAGCATATTAGCCAGTTGTTTGATTATTTCCCTACCACTACTTTTGCAAAGCGTATGATTTTATCATTCAGGTAGTATCCTTTTTGAACTTCATCCATTACTTTGCCAACTAAAGCGGCTGTAGGAGCTGGTATTTCAGTAATTGCTTCATGCTTTTCTACATCAAAACCGGTGTTGATGCTTTCCATCGCTTTAAGCCCTTTCGATTGAAGGGTATTTCTAAGCTTACCAAATACAAGCTGAATGCCTTCTTTAATTTGTTGCAAATCCTCACTTGTTTGCAGTTGTTTTTCCGCACGGTCACAATCATCCAACACGTCCAATAAAGAAGTAATAACCTCTCTGCCCGCCGTTTGTATTAATTCCATTCTTTCTTTAGCATTGCGTCTTTTAAAATTATCAAATTCGGCAAACAAACGAATGTACTTATCTTTTTGTTCCTCTAATTCTGCCTGCATTTTTTCCATTACATTTTCTGCATCCGGGTTATTTAGGTGCGTATTGCCCAAAATATTATCATTAGCATTGATGTCAATGTCAGTCATTCTTTGTGTTTCCTCAGCCACAGCCTGATCTTCGGCTGTAACTTTTGTTTTTTGTTCCATAATAAAAGTATTAATTATTTTAACCGGTTTTCGATTTTCTATAAACGGGTAAAATGATTTGCAAATGTACGATTGTCAAACATTTTGCCAAGCCTTGTTTTGCAGCCAAATTGACAAGTTTTAAAGATAATCACGTCTTAAACTTTCAAACTGTCTGACAGCTTTCTGCATTTGTTAACTTTGCCCCATGAAAAGTCTTTTTCTCAATAAAAATGTCAGCAATAGGGTAGAAAGCGGCCATCCCTGGGTTTTTGCAAATGAAATAAACCGTGGTAAAGCCCTGGATACAGCCGCAAAGCCGGGGGAAATTGTTAATCTTTTTACACACGACAAAAAATTTGTTGGAAAGGGATATGTAAATCCTCAATCGCAGATTATGGTAAGGTTACTCACCAGGGATAAGGATGAAGAGATTGATGATCCGTTTTTTTTGAAGCGGATTCAACAGGCCTGGGCCTATCGTCAAAAATTAGGATATATTGAAAATTGCCGCCTCATTTTTGGTGAAGCCGATGAGATACCTCAATTGATCATCGATAAATTCAATGATTATTTTGTGATTCAAACGCTTGCTCTTGGGATTGATGTTTGGAAGCCATCTATCGTAAAAGCGCTGGAGCAGATTTTTTCTCCAAAGGGTATTTATGAACGCAATGATGTGCCGGTAAGAGAGCTGGAAGGTATGGAACAAAAGAAAGGATTTCTTTCTAATGAGTTTGATACCAATATTAGTATCAATGAAAATGGAATAAAATTTAATGTAGATATTGCCAACGGTCAAAAAACAGGCTTCTTTTTAGACCAGCAGGATAATAGAAGAGCCATCCAGCAAATTGTAAAAGGTGCCGATGTACTCGGGGCTTTTTGTTATACCGGGTCTTTCGAAATTAGTGCAGCAATGTATGGCGCTAAATCAGTTTTGGGGTTAGACATTTCGCAGTCTGCAATTGATATGTGTAATAAAAATGCGTTGCTCAATGGGATGGAAGATATCTGTGGTTTTGAATGTGTAAATGCATTTGATGTTTTGAAAGAATGGACGAAAGAAGGAAAGCAATGGGATGTTGTAATGCTTGACCCGCCTTCGTTTACCAAAAGCAGAAGCAACATCGAAAAGGCTGTTGCAGGGTATAAAGAAATTAATTTAAGAGGAATCAAGCTTGTTAAGCCTGGTGGATTTTTAGTCACCTCCAGTTGCACCAATTTGGTAAAACCCGAACAATTTGCTGATATTATTTCAACGGCTGCCAGGGATGCAAAGCGGAAAATCCGACAAGTAGTTTTTAATACCCAATCTGCCGATCACCCGATTATCAGAGAACAAGAAAATACCCACTATTTGAAGTTTTTGATTGTGCAGGTATTGTAAAAAGGACTAGCAAAGAATTGGTAACACAAAGTATTTTGATGATGAAGATTGAAGGGCGTTTTTTTGAAACCATGGAATGGTTCGAAGAAACATTTCATCATTAGTGCACCACCTGGAATCTTCCGGAATCTATTATTTTGCCGGACTTATCTCTTAACTGGAAAATATACACACCACGATAAAATCCGGTTAAAGAAAGATTGATACGTTGACCTGTAGGGAATAACTCATACACTTTTCTTCCCATAAAATTGAAAACCTGCAAAGAATATGATTTATCATAGCCTTGCTTCAACTCGAAATTGATATTCGAAGTGGCTGGATTTGGAAAAAACTTTACGATTTTTGCTTTAGCTTCCTCTGTGGAAGCCTGTTTATTTTGAGCAAACGATGTAAATGTTATTCCAAATAATAATATTAATATAGTTATTAACTTTTTCAGTAAAGTAAAAGTAGTGAATTATTTTAAAACTGCCACACCGTTAACCGTAACGTAATAATCAGATATTTATTTGAATGGACAAGCAAATGTTCAGTTTTACTCCATTCTTTTGAAGAAAAACTAAAAGAAACATGCGAGCGTTGTTATATTTAATGGCTGGCATGTTTCCATTTAATAGTTAGCCCAGGCTGCTCAATGCTTTTTGAATTGCCTCAAAATCCGGTAAATCACCCGGGGTGGCGCAGGTTTCAGCATATTGCAATACACCTTTTTTATCAATTACAAAAGCCGCCCTTTTGCTTACGCCCTGCATTTCAAATGCCGGAAATGTTTCATACAGCACATCAAATGCTGTCGCTGCCGTTTTATTAAAATCGCTTAATAGTGGGAAATTCAAATTTTGCTCCTTTTTAAATTTATCCAGTACAAACAAAGAATCTACTGAAATGCCCAGCACCTGGGCATTGGTATTGTTATAAACGGATATATTATCTCTGATACTACACAATTCCTTTGTGCATACACCCGTAAAGGCCAACGGGAAAAATAAAACCAATACATTTTTACCTTTAAAATCGCTGAGATTTACATTGTTTTTATCGCTGTCAAATAACGAAAAACCGGGAGCTTCCTGTCCAATAGCTACTGCCATAATTGTTTTGTTTGAAAATCAATTGAATTTTGTTTGATTAAGTATTAATATTAACACCGATATAAAATATTTGTTTGGGATACCGAAACAGGTGCACCTATATTTTTATGATATTGCTCTTTTTATTAAGAGTAACTTTTGTAGGAAGAGTGTGTATAATTTCTTCTTTTAACACGTCTACCAGTTTCTTCTTTACATAATTTCTGTGGGTAACCAAACTTACCTCTCTCACCGGGGCGGGTGTCTTAAAATGTCGAACCATGTTGAGTTGCTTTACTGAAAAGTCAAGTGTAGCCAGTTCTGGTAAAATGGTGATTCCATCATTCATTTCTACCATTTTTCTAAGTGTTTCAATACTACCTGCTTCATATTCAAAATGACTTTGCTCTTTGGTTTGTTTTTTTAATTCGCACAGGTTTATAATTTGTGACCGGAAGCAATGGCCTTCTTCCAGCATCCACAAATCTTTCAGGTCAATATCATCTGCCAGCAAATAAGTTTTTTTAAAGGCTGCATTTTTCTTTGAAACGTACGCTACCAGCTCTTCGTAAAATAAGGGGTATTCTGTGATGCTATTATCCTGCAAAGGGGTGATCAATAAGCCGACGTCTATTTTGCTGGATTTCAGTTTTTCAATAATCAGGTCTGTTGTCATTTCCTTTACCCGTATTTTTATCTCGGAGTATTTGGTTAAGAATGATTGCAAAAACAGGGGTAACAAATACGGAGCAAGGGTAGGGATAATGCCAATTCTTAACTCACCTTTTAATACGCCCTCTTTATCCCGGATTAGTTGATGGATCATTTTTACTTCATGTAAAATTTTCCTGGCCTGTAATATAATTTCTTCCCCAATGTCTGTTGGTACTACCGGTTGTTTGCTGCGATCAAATATCTTATTACCGAGGTCTTTTTCCAGCTTTTGTATCTGCATGCTTAAAGTAGGCTGGGTAATAAAACATTGTTCTGCAGCAGTTGCAAAATGCCGGTAGGTATCCACTGCGATGATATATTCCAATTGCGTGATGGTCATACCGCAAAAATAGATATTACCTATGTTATCTTGATAAGTATAGAATTTCATAATGACCTACGAATTCAAATTTTATTCTAAGGAAGTTAAAATGCGTTACTTTTTTCGCCAATAAGCAGCGATCGGCATAGCAGCACGCTTACTTCCTAAGTGTTTGCGGCAAATCTAGTATTAAAGATTTAACCAGGTTGCAGTTATTTAGGTTGCTGCAGGTGAATTGCAAATTGGAAAAGAAATTTAAAACCTAAAAAAAAGCCGTTCGGGAATTCCGAAACGGCTTTTTTTTATTTTTTAAAAGTTCACTTAATTCCTTACCATTACTGGTGGTTTTTTACGCTTCGCAGGTTTTGCCGGAGGACAATCAATGGTTGATTCACCTGCATTCATTTGCTTTGGATCAAAAGTGCGCAATGCCGTTTTCATTTGTTGCAACTTTTGCATTTCATCGTAAGCTTTGTAAATTGAATCTAATTTAGCGATGTAAATACTGCGGCCATGAGTGCCAACTACCAGTTCGCTTTCCCGTTCCTGAATTACGATATCGTGTATGGGTACCCGCGGTAAATGATGGCTCATGCTCATGAAGGTTTTACCCATATCGAAGGAGGTGTACAATCCATTATCGCTACCTGCAAAAACGATGTTTTCTTTTTTTACATCTTCTGTTAAAACATTCAAAGGTTCAGCAGGTAAATCGGTGCCCAACTGTTTCCAGGTGTTGCCATAGTCTTCACTAATATACAACCAAGCTGTAAAGTTATCGTTCCGGTATCCGTTTAAAGTGGCGTAAACCCTACCTTCTTTGTGCCGGGAAGCTACCACACGGGATACCCATAGGTTTTCTGGCAAACCTTTGTTAACTAAAGTCCACGTGTAGCCGCCATCTTTGCTGATTTGAATATTTCCATCATCTGTACCAATATACAATAAGCCAAATTTGAGGGGCGATTCTGTAATGGTGGTGATGGTTCCATACGGTATCTTTCCAATTTTTTTTCCTTTGGTTAAATCATCGGTTAAAGCCAACAGATCTTCAGCTTTATTTAAACTACGGTGCAATTTGTTGGATCCATAATAAAATATATCCTGGTTGTGTTTGCTCAGCAGAATGGGCGTTTGCCAATTGTATCGCAACTTGGCCTCCCCCAATTCGTGCATGGGATGTATCGGCAAGGATTTTCCACCATCTGTACTTCTTCTGCGGTAATAGCCAAACTGAAAACCGGCGTAAGTCGTTTTATTATCTCTTGTATCTACCTGCACCTGCATTCCGTCGCCACCACCGATTGCTTTCCATTCATATTCCTCCGGATCAGGATCTTTACTTGCTGCGGCATAAGAAAATTCCCGGTTGCTGTTGCCGGTTTTTGAAGAGCCCACCCAGGTGCCATTGTCTTGCAACCCGCCGTACACATTGTAAGGTTTTGCATTGTCGGTGGTAATGCCATAAAACTGGCCTGCCGGAACACTGGTGGCTTTAAACCATCTGGTGCCATTATCATAAGTAATATTGCATCCACCATCATTTCCTGCAATCCAATGATTGTCTTTTTTAGGATCAATCCAGCACGAATGCCAGTCGCCATGCGTATTGTCTTTATCTACTTCTGTAAAGGTTTTACCGCCATCTGTGCTTAAGATAATGCTTGTTCCAAAAGTGATTACTTTATTTTCATCAACAGGCGACACATATATTTTTCCAAAATAATAACCGTAGCTGCTGTACACATCAATATCTTTTGTGTTTACTTTTTTCCAGCTTTGTCCTCCGTTGTCGCTTCTGTATATTTCGCAACCGTAAATTCCTGCGTTCTGAAATCCATCATCTGCAATCAACCAATCATAAATGGCAGTAGGTTTCAGCTTGTCTGTTTCAACCAACGACTTAATTTCTACCACAGTATTTTTTTTCGGAAACCTGTTGTCGGTTAAAAAACTGTCTAGTTTTTTGTTATCCAGTTTAGCAAAGTTTTCTTTCGATATTTGCTTGAAATCATCCACGGTGTATTTTGCAGTATCGGTTTTTTTTGTGGACGTGTCTGGTTTAATATAATTATTATCTACCACTGCATACAATATCTGCGGATTTTTTTGAAATACAGCGATCCCAATTCTGCCTACACTATCGCCTGTTGGAAATCCACTTCCCGGTGTTGTAATTAGCTTCCAGTTATTGCCACCATCAATACTTTTGTAAATACCACTTGATTTACCGGTTGGTTCAAAATCCCATGCTTTGCGGGTGCGGTACCAGGTACAGGCGTACAATTCGTCCGGATTTTGAAGATTAATATCCATTTCAACGGCACCCGTGTTTTCATTTATTTGCAACGTTTGCTGCCAGGTTTTTCCGCCATCGGATGTTTTGTAAACACCCCGGTCTTTATTAGGTGAGTATAAATGTCCAAGTGCTGCAACCCAGGCAACATTGTCATTTTTAGGATGTAAAATTATTTCACCAATATGATGGCTTTCGGGTAAGCCCAGATACTCCCAGCTTTTGCCATTATTGATTGATTTAAAAACGCCCGTACCGCTATAGCTGCTTCTGCTGCTGTTAACCTCGCCGGTTCCAACCCAAATAACTCTTGAACTACCGGTTGTTGATGGAGACCAGTTTACCGCGATATCCCCGATGGAATAGGCATCTTCTTTCTCAAAAATGGGGGAAAAGCTTAGCCCGTTATTGACCGTGTGCCAAAGTCCTCCACTGGCATAAGCTGCATAAAATTCAGTAGCGTCAGCCGGGTTTACTTCTATGTCTACTATCCGGCCATTCATTTGGGTGGGGCCAATATTGCGGTAAGTAATATCTTTTAAAAGAGAATTGTTTTCCAGCAATTTTCTTTTTTGTAAACCGTTTAATCTTTCAGCAGCCGCCGTTGGCTTGATTTGTGCATCAGTTGTTAAAAAAAAACCGCTTAGTAAAACGATTGTAAAAGAAAGGGTAAATTTGTTCAGGAATTTCATTCATTAAAATTTTAGTATGGAAAATCAATTTTTAAAAATAAGGCAATTGAGTTTAATTGCAGTGCTGTTATTTTTCTTTGTGATGAATGGTTCTGCACAATACAAAGAATATTCCTTATCTCCCAAAGGCGACACTTTAAATGCAACTGATAAGAAGGAACTGAAGCAGGGTAAATGGGTAACCAGCGTAGCTGAATTGCGTGGTGAGCCAGGCTATGAAGAGGAAGGATTTTATAAAAATGACAAGAAGGAAGGCAACTGGCGCAGGTATAGTACAACTGGTGATATTATTGCCATAGAAAATTACCGCTTTGGCGGAAAGGATGGCTTGCAGGAATATTTTACTTTTTTAGGCGATGTGCAGCGCCAGGAAGAATGGCGGGGATATAACCCGGATGCACCTTATGATACCATTCCTGTTTATGGAATTGGAAGCAATGAAATACTGAATTATAAAATAGTGAAGGCAGAGCAATACAGTGTGCCACATGGCGAATGGAAATACTATGAAGCTGGTGGACGGGTAAGTAAATTTGAAAAATATGACCGTGGCCGTTTGTTAAAGGATGGGGAAAGCAATGCAACCATGTCGGTTACAAAAAAGCTGGAAGAAACACCCAAAGAAAAAGTGAAAACAAAAGAAATATTAGAGTACGAAAAAAAGTACAGTCAGAAAAAAAGGAAGAAGATGGAAAGAGATGGGCAGACAGGATTGTAGGGAGGCAATTCATTCATTCTAACCCAAATAAATATTGCAAGGGCAGCACATCAAAGGGGAATATTTAAACGACATTAACTCCTTCGTTAAAATGCACAAGTAAAATAAGTATAGTTAGAAACTGGCGGCAACTAAAAGTTGCCGCCAGTTTTATTTTAGTGGGAAAAAGGCTCGTCTTTATTTTCTATGATTGGCTTAAAGCACATAAAAAAAAGGCTGAGAAGCTGTAAAAAATTGTTTCACAATTTACCACGTATAATTTTAGTTGCCACTAATTACACTTATTCACACGAATAAAACCCTTTTTAGTACAAAAAAAGTTACTGATTATTCGTTCATTCGTGGCATCAATAAAAAATTTAAACAGATCCTAAGGTAAAAAATTTGTATTTGGTGCAAGACGGCGCCACTCACGAAGAGAATTATGGAACAAGCACCTGGACAAATTTTATGTTTAAAAATAGAGTGTATAAAAAGTTTTTGTTAATGATTGCAATAAAAAAGCCGCTCCAATTGAAGCGGCTTTGCTGTGTAAAAACTGTCTATTTAATTTCTTTCTGCATTGGGTTTACACTACCTGTTGCACCGCCCCTTCCTCTACCGGCGCCTGATTTAAACAACTGGAATTTACCTGGCGTTTCTACGGTAGGCCATGTATTGTTTTTTTCATTGATGTCGGCCGTTTCTTTCAATGGATCCAACTTAATAGAAGCCACTTCTTTTTCTTTCAGGAATGTCTTCACTACTTTATTTTCATTTTTTCTCCAGATCTGAACAGGTATTCTGTCAATTTCTTTGGAGCCATCTTTGAATGTCCACTCTATAATAATGGGCATTACCAAACCGCCTTTATTACCAAACGTTAGTTCATACATATTTTTGTTTCCTGCCAAAGCAATTTTTTCTGCGTTGGTGAGTGTATCAATTAATGGAGCAGGCACGTTAACTTCAATGGGAGTGGTGTCAATCTTTGCAAGGTTCCTGCCGTATCTCCAGTAAAAGTCTCTTAATGTAGTATCGGCATCTGTAGCGAAAGTGATATTCTTATCTTCCCGGTTCCTGATTTTTGAAATATCATCAAATGTATTTAAAATTGGTTTTGGTACATTTTGGGTGTATGAATTGCTACCCGATCTTGCCGGAGCATTTTCCAAACTTAGGTTCGCCCATTTAACGGTATCAAGCGAAATATCGCAAGGCTCTGTGCCATAAAACCAGCCTCTCCAAAACCAATCCAAATCTTCGCCACTGGCATCTTCCATGGTTCTAAACAAATCTGCAGGAGTGGGATGTTTAAAAGCCCAGCGTCTTGCATATTCTTTAAATGCGTAATCAAATAAATCTCTGCCTATAATGGTTTCTCTTAAAATGTTTAAACCGGTAGATGGTTTGCTGTAAGCATTTGGTCCAAACTGGATGATGTTTTCGCTATTGGTCATGATAGGCTCCAACTGATCTTTGGGCAGTTTCATGTAGTCTACAATTTTATATGCAGGACCTTTTCCAACCGGAAATTTATTATCCCAAAGTTCTTCGGTTAAATATTCGCAGAATGAATTCAATCCTTCATCCATCCACGACCATTGTCTTTCATCACTGTTGATGATCATCGGAAAAAAATTGTGGCCTACTTCGTGTATTACTACACCCAGCATACCATTTTTTGTACCCTCACTGTAAGTGCCATCTTTTTCGCATCTGCCATAGTTAAAGCAAATCATCGGGTATTCCATTCCGTTGGCCGCCTCCAGACTTTGAGCTACCGGGTAAGGGTAAGGAATCGTGAATTTTGAATACGTCTGGATGGTGTGTGCCACTGCCTTTGTGCTATACTTGCGGTACAGGTTATACGCTTCTTTACCGTATCCGCTCATACACATTACCTTCTTACCTTCTACTTTTACCGGCATTGCATCCCACACAAATTTGCGGCTGCTACCCCATGCAAAGTCACGTACCATTTCGGCCTTAAATATCCAGGTATTCTTTTTGGTTGATTTTTGTTTTTCTCTTGCTGTTGCTTCTGCCAGGGTTACAATTTCAGTTACATCCTTAGCGGTTTGCGCTTTTTGCCAGCGGGCAAACTGTGCAGGAGTTAATACCTGCTGAAAATTTTGACCTTCACCGGTAGATAAAACAACATGATCTGCAGGTACCGTCATGGCTACTTTAAAATTGCCAAAGGTTAATGCAAATTCACCGCTTCCGGCAAACTGGTGATTCTGCCATCCCTGAAAATCGCTGTACACACAAAGTCGTGGGTACCATTGCGTCATGGTGTAAATGTCGTTGCCATCTTCCGGAAAATTTTCATAACCTCCGCGACCTCCCAATTTCATACGGTCGGCGATATTATAATTCCATTCTATTTTTAAAATGAATTGCTGACCCGGTTTTAAGGTAGCAGGTAAGTCAATACGCATCATGGTTTTGTTGATGGTATAACTTAGGGCTTTTCCTGTGCCATCGGTAACTTTCAATATGTTGTCACCATATTCTTTGTCAGTTTTACCGCTCAATCTTGCCAGATCAGCTTCCGCAACCCTTTTCGGCATGTAGCTACTGCTTTGGTAGCCGGCGTTATTTTTTGTGCTGTGCTCGTTCTCATCCAACTGTATCCATAGGTAAGTAAGTGGGTCGGGCGAGTTGTTGAAATAGGTAATGGTTTCTTTGCCATTTAAGCGACGGTTGGGTTCATCCAGTTCGCATACGATGTCGTAGTCGCAACGTTGCTGCCAGTACTTTGGCCCAGGTGCTCCGCTTGCGGTTCTGTATTCATTTGGGGTAGGCAGTATGGTGCCCAATTGTTCAAAACGATTACCATGGTTGCTGCCCGGATTGTTTTTAATATCCTGTGCAAAACAGCATGCAGTAAACGAAAATAAAAAAGTAATTGCGATCAGTTTTTTCATCATTTTGTCTTTGTTTTTTGTTTTTTCATTTCCACTCCTGAAGTATTTCCTTCAATTAATAATATTTAAGCAGGCTTTTAATTGTATGCGTTTTATTCGCCGATACTTTGTCTTTTCTTAATCTGGCCATCTGTCTACCATCATATTCAATGCAATTATTATTGCGCAGGTTGACAATCCCCATATCCACCATTGTCTGTTTAGTTTAAGTTTATTTACCAGGATAAAACTAAGCAGCAATATAAAAGCTACCACCACTATCTGACCAACTTCTAATCCAATATTAAAGCTTAATAAAGGGATTGCAATATTCTGGTCTTTTGCCAACATAAACCGTATGGTATTGGCAAAGCCCATACCGTGGATAAGGCCAAAGAATAACGCTAAAAAATAATTCAACCTCAATGCCTTTGGCTTAAAATTTTTCGCCATGAAATTGAAAACGCCGGTTGCAAGTATCGTAAATGGGATTAAAAATTCTACCCATTTTTCATCCAACCGGATTAAGTCATATACACTTAGCGCTAATGTAAGCGAATGGCCGATCGTGAAGGCTGTTATTAAAACCAGCACCTGTTTCCACTTTTCGATCAGGTAAATGGCAGCCAGTGCAATGATAAACAAAATGTGATCCAAGGCTCCCCAACTAATAATATGATGCCAACCTGTAGTAAAATAGAACACAATATCACTCATGTAGGAATAGTTGGAAGTTTGTAACTAATTTTGCGTTCAAATATCTTTAATCAGATCGTAATCAGCTAATTCTTTGTTTAAATGGCATCTATAATGTTTAAGTGGTTTTTTGTTTTTGCCTTAATGGGGTTTTCAGGCAGTCATCACCCAATTTTTGTAAGTGTTACAGAGATAGAACACAATATTGCCGAAAAAACGTTGGAGATAAGTTGTAAAATATTTACAGACGACTTTGAAACAACTCTTCGAAAAAAGTACAATGGAAGGATTGATTTGTTGGACGCAAAAGTGAGGACTTCTATGAATCCCATTGTGAATGATTATATCCAAAAACATCTGAAGCTAGTGGTGAATGGTCAGTCTGTCGCATTACAGTTTTTGGGATTTGAGCAACAGGAAGAAGGGATTGTGAGTTTTTTTGAAGTAAAGAATATCATCCAGGTAAAAAAAGTGGAGGTGATAAATGATCTGCTGTACGAATATATGCCACAACAAATGGAGATCATTCATGTAACGGTAAATGCCGAAAGAAAAAGCGGCCGGTTAAATAACCCGGATTCGAGGGCAGAGTTTACATTTGGCACAAATCCGTAGTAGTGAGTGGGTGATTCGGCATCACTTTTATGTTTTTATTCAGTGGTATTGAAACAACTCCGCTTCGATGATTTTTAATTTGCATCCGTTTTATGAACTACTTTGACTAAGGGTAGCCAGCCCCTATCATTCTTACATTGCTTCTTTTAACCCATCTGATAATTTTACGAGTAATTTATCAATACGCTGTCCATCCATATCGATGATTTCGAATTCGAATCCACGCCAATCAAATGTATCTCCTGTTTTCGGAATCCTTTCCAGTTCGTGCAGTACAAAGCCAGCTAGGGTATCAAATTCATTGTCCCCTTCATTCATCCATTCTGTTTTTTCAAAACGGCTCAGAAAGTCGTAAAAAGTAATTTGTGCATCTACCAAAAAGGTTCCATCTGCCCTTTCAATAATTTCATATTCCTCCTGTCCTGTTTGCGGAACATCGCCTACAATGGCTTCGAGAATATCATTCAATGTAAGCATACCTTCCAGTGTGCCATATTCATTCACAATAAAACAACTGTGAATTTTTGTTTGCTTAATTTTTTCCAAAACTTTGTAAGCACTATTATTTTCAGGAACAAATAGGGCCGGTTTTGCTAATTCTTTTAAAATAGTGCCAGGGGTCGCTTTTAAAAGATCCTTAATGTAAATAATCCCCTTGATATCATCCACCGTCTTATCACAAACGGGGTAAGTTGAATAATTGATCTGGTCATGTTGCTCCGTGATTGTTTCCACCGTATCTTCCATATCAAACCAAACAATTTCAGTACGATGGGTCATAAGCGAAGTAATGTTTCTGTCCCCCAAATGAAAAACCCTTTCTATAATTTCTTTTTCTTCTTCCTCAATGGTCCCATGTTCACTTCCCTCTGTAATCATCGCTTTAATTTCTTCTTCTGTAACTGCCGAATCAGCCGATATCTTGATGTTAAAAAATTTGAAGATAAGGCTGGTAATGGTATTTAAAAGCCATACAATTGGGTAGGCAACGGATGATAGTAAATTCATTGGACCAGCTACCAAACGGGCAATTTTTTCAGCCCTTATTAAGCCAATTCTTTTGGGAACCAGTTCGCCCAACACAATTGACAAAAACGTAACCAATACAACAATCAACACAGTTGAAATGGTATCTGCATAGGGTTGCAGAAAAGTTATTTGGGCGAGGTAGGGTTCCAATTGTTTGCTAAACTTTTCTCCTGAATACACGCCCGTTAAAATGGAGATCAGCGTAATGCCAATTTGTGCAGTAGATAAAAATTTGTCAGGATTTTCTGTTAAATGTAGAGCAACTTTTGCCTTCATATCGCCTTTGTTGCCCAAGCTTTCCAACCTGCCTTTTCTTGCACTTACCAAGGCAATTTCACTCATTGTAAACAGGCCATTTATTAATATCAATGTCAATAATATAAAAATTTCTATCATAGTTAATTACTCCTCAACCGCCATTTGGTAGAACGATTGAAGGTGCAAATATCTATATTCTATATTAAATGAGGGTTTTCATCCTCGTATTCGTAAAAAAACCATTGTTTATCGCCTGTTTTTAGGAAATGCTTTCATCTTGTTAACTATTTTTTTCATGATCGTGTTGCTTATATCTTTGCACCCATTATGCAAAAAAAGATTGGAATTATAGGTGCAGGACCTGCCGGATTGACTGCTGCTTATTTATTGGCAAAGGCTGGTCAACAGGTTACCGTATTTGAATCTGATCCAAAATATGTAGGTGGTATTTCAAGAACTGAAAGCTATAAAGGTTATCTTTTTGACATTGGCGGCCATCGTTTTTTTTCAAAGAGTAAAGAAGTAGAAGATTTTTGGACAGAAATACTTTCCAATGATATGCTCGACCGGCCCAGAAGCTCCAGAATTTATTACAATAAGCAGTTTTTTTCTTACCCGTTGGTGGCTACCGAAGCATTGAACAAACTCGGTATTATTGAATCGGGCTTGTGTGTAATGAGTTATTTAAAAGCGAAAGCCTTTCCGGTAAAGGATCCGGTAAATTTTGAGGATTGGGTAATTAATCAGTTTGGAGAAAGATTATTCAATATTTTTTTTAAAACATATACTGAGAAAGTATGGGGCATTTCTTGTAAGGAGATATCAGCCGATTGGGCGGCACAACGCATTAAAGGATTGTCGCTGAGTAGTGCTATTAAGAATGCCTTGTTTAAGCCTAAGCAATCCGGTAACAAAGACAAGGTCATTAAAACCCTGATAGATTCATTCCGTTATCCAAAATATGGTCCGGGTATGATGTGGGATGTATGTGCCGATAAGTGTAAGAAAATGGGAGTGGAAATTTTGATGAATGAGGGGGTAAGCGGAATCGGCCAAACAGGCAATACCTGGTCGGTAGATACGGTTCAGGGTAAAAAGTATCTGTGTTTCGATTATATTTTATCATCCACCGCAATGGCACAGTTGGTGCCATTTATTTCACCAGCGGCACCAGCGCCTGCGTTGGATGCAGCCAAACAATTAAAGTACAGGGACTTTATTACCGTTGTACTGATATTGAAAGATCAAAATAAATTTGATGATAACTGGATCTATATCCATGATCCTTCCGTAAAAGTAGGGCGGGTACAAAACTTCAAATCATGGAGTCCTTACATGGTGCCCGATTCGTCGATGGCCTGTTATGGACTGGAATATTTTTGTTTTGAAGGAGATGGCATGTGGACGAGCAGTGATGAGACGCTGATTGAACTGGGCAAAAAAGAAATTGAACAGATTGGCCTTGCCAATGCAGTGGATATTACGGATGGTTATGTAGTGCGTCAAAAGAAAGCTTATCCGGTGTATGATCACTTTTATGTTGCTCATATTGAAACTATTAAAACTGGGCTGCAAAATTACAAGGGCCTTTACCTGATGGGTCGCAATGGTATGCACAAGTACAATAACCAGGATCATAGTATGATGACCGCAATGCTGGCGGCTAAGAATATTATTGCCGGCGAAGAGCGATACGATTTATGGAACGTAAACCAGGATGCAGAATACCATGAGGCAGGCGCAAGGGGCGCAAATGAAGGCGGAAGGATGATACCGGAAAAGCTGGTGTAAAAAGCGGTTGCGTTTTTGGCTTCTGATCTTCAATTTCAAATCTACTAAAATAGTCTTGACAAATTATCGAAGTCACTTAACCCAATAAACCGCCTTATTTAGAAATGAATGGTCATAAACCAAAAGCGGAACTTCATGTGTAATCATCTATTAATATGGAAAAGTTACTATAAGCAATCAGTGTTACTTTAAGTGTGAATGGTGAATGGTCAATTCACCATTCACACTTCACACTTAAGCCTAATTCACCTGCACAATATAGAAAGGCATTAATTCACTTGCCCTTGTTGCCGGATTCATGAATTTAAAATTAAGTTTCGTTACATAAAAACCATTGCCGGTAAATATGATTTTTAGAGGACGGGTTTTAGGCATTGCTTCATAATCTTTTTTGGTGGCAAGCAGGTAGCTTCCGGAAACTATTTGTTCTGGTGTGCTGATTTTTTTAAAGAAGTAATCTCCATAAAAATAGAGCGAATTCCTTGCGTCCACCACATCCCCATAAATCAGTACTTTATCTTTTGGCAGTTTTTGATCGTTTATAAATTTTGCTGCTGCATTACCGGTTTGGAATTCTAGCAGTGACGGATAAACAGCCGTATTTAAAAATACATTTATTCCAATAGAAGTAAAAAAGCAGATGGCCAAAAGCTTAGGCAGATAAAGACTTTTAGCAAAAACCAATAATATAAAAGCAGCAAAGCAACAAGCAGCAATGATTCCGGCATATAAAGGAATACTTTTAAAGGGAATCATCATTAATAAAAGCAAAGCCATCCATAGTAAGGTAAAAATGATGGCATGGGTGATAAAAAGCGGTTTTCTCCACCCAATCCATTTGTTGGTATACAGTAAACTGTATAAATAATTGGCGGTAATGATAGCGGCAAATGGAAGGCCTACAAAAATGTAATGCGGCAGTTGTACCTGGCTGCTACCCAGCGCACAGTAGGTAATTACAAAACCTGAAAGCGTAATCGCCTCTTCTTTTTCGGTTAACAGAAAACGTTGCTGAATGATATTTTTAATAGCAACTGCCAGTCCTGTTAAAAAGAACAATATCCATGGTAAAAAGCTCCACAACATGTTTTGTATTAAAAAGAAAAATGACCCGTTCTCTTTTAGCGTATTTTCTCCGGTGATGCGGCCAAAGCTTTGTGTCCAATAAAAAAAGCGCAAGCCGGAACGGATCGGTTTTCCCAATACTGTTTTGCCGGGTTGCAAATCGTACTGCTGGTATAATCCAATGCTCATGGGAATTAGCAACACAGCAATTACCAATAACAACGGGATATATTGCCAGCGGACAAATTCCTGCCATTTTCTTTTGAGAAGGAAATGCGGCGCAAATGCAAATATCGGAATCATCAGTGCCAGCGGACCTTTTGTCATCATACCGCCTGCAATGGCAATGCCTGCTATCAATAAGTTTTTCCATTTTTTATATTGATACCATTCAGCCAGTTGCCAGATGCTACAGGATACCCAGCCCAATAACATGGTATCTGTTCTCACATCATGATTCATTAAAAACATGGCCTGGCAAGATGCCAATACCACGGCACTCAGGTAGGCAATCTCTTTTTTATAAAATAATAACGCCAGCCGGTAAGTGCTGTAAACGGCCAATATGGAAAATAAAAAAGAGGGTAGGCGATAAGTCCAGTCGTGTACCCCAAATATTTTCATGGCGGCACTACTGAGCCAGAAAAGCATGGGAGGTTTATCAAGGTAATCTTTGCCCAAATCGTATAGTTGAAGGTAGTTGCCATTCCTTAACATTTCCCTGCTCATGGAGGCATATTGGGTAGCATCGATATCCATTAAAGGAACGCAAAAAATTCCTAACAGGAAAGTAAAAAAACAAATGGACAATATTTGAATGAATACCTCTTTTTTCATACGGTTACAATGGTATTGGACGATTGATCAAATGATGAAATGCCGATTTTTTTATTAAAAAACACCGACATGTAGTAGCCGATTGTACTACCCAGTAACGTGCCACAAATTACATCCAGCGGGTAATGCACACCAATATACACCTGTCCGTAACTGATAGTAGCCGCCCAGGCAAAAAACAGGTAGCCCCAGTTTTTAAAATACGGTTTCATAGTAAAGTAAATAAAAAATGCAACGCCAAAATGATTGGTTGCATGTGAAGAGGTAAAGCTGCGGCTATCCGAACAATACCTCAGTAATAAACGGATGCTATCTGCCAGGTAGATGTCGTGGCAAGGCCGCATCCGGTTTACGTACGGCTTTAAAATATGGCTGCTAATTTGATCTGTAAGTAAAACTGTTATCAGCAAACCTGCAACCCAGGGCCATGCTTTTTTGCCAAAATTTGTAAAAACAAATACCAATAAAAAAATATACAAGGGCACCCAGGTTATGGCTTCTCTCCACACAGGAAATATGTAATCCAGGAAAGAATTTGTCCAGTCGTGATTGATTTTTGTAAACAACCACCGGTCCCAGTTTTGTAATGTGGTCAACATTGGTTTTGTATGATAATTGGTTCAAACAAATTTTATTCAAGGGGTAAAATTACGGGTAAAATTAGCATTTACGTTTCCAGCCATCCATTGGCTGCATTTGATTTGATCGCTTTTGGCGCTATATCAGGCGTATAGGGCTGATGGCCGGTAATTTGGTTACAAAATAACCAGTACAAATTCAACTAACATTGGTAATTTTGTAGCCTTTCAAATGCTAAAGGAAAACCTGTTCAACTATGCTCATTCGGTGGAAATTCCCCAAAACTATACAGTGGGTTATCAAATTATTTATCATCTACCTTTGCATATTCAGTGCCTTTAGGATAGCAACGTTGCTTTTTTTTAAGCCATCCAATATTGAGGTGTCTTCTTTATTTTCATCATTCTGGCTGGGGCTGCAATACGATCTTCGCTGGATAGCCATTGTGCTATTGCCGATTGCCTGTCTTTCTTTGTTTCCTAAATTTTCTCCTTTTTATTCAGAGCGTTGTAAAAAGGGCTGGGCCATTTACCTGGCTGTGACCACCTTGCTGCTATTATTTTTCTTTGGAGCCGATTTTGGCCATTTTGCCTATGTAAGTACCCGCTTAAATGCGAGCGCACTAAACTTTGCAGAAGATGCAAAAATTTCCTTTGAAATGATTTGGCAAAGCTATCCAATCGTCTGGATTGTTGCGGGCTTATTGGGCGCTGTAGCTATGATGACCTGGATGTTTAAAAAAACCCATGTAAGTGTAGAGGAGCAGAATATGAATATCCATAAATTTTCTTACCGTAGAATATGGCATACTGTTACCATCCTGATATTGGGCTGGTTTCTTTTTGGCTTTTTATCATTTAAGCCACTCATGTGGAGTGATGCTTTTAAATTAAATGATAATTTTAAAAGTTACCTGGCGCTCAATCCGCTGCAAAATTTTTTTACCACGCTTCGTTTTCGTACGCCGGTTTTTAGTGAAGAAACTGCAAAGAAACATTACAATACCGTCAGCGAGTTTCTTCAGCTAGACAAGAAGAATACCAAAGAAAATACCTATGAACGCATCATGCATCCGGGCAGCACTGCCCTTGAAAGTAAACCAAATGTAGTGTTGGTGATTTGCGAAAGCTTTAGTATGTATAAAAGTACCATGAGTGGAAATCCATTGAACAGTACACCGTTTTTTAATGAGCTCACCAAAGAGGGTATTTTCTTCGACCGTTGTTTTTCACCTACGTTTGGAACGGCAAGGGGCGTGTTTGCAATACTTACCGGAATACCCGATGTGCAGTTGTCTAAATTCAGTACCCGTAACCTCGAATCGCTCAATCAGTACACCATCATCAACAGTTTTGAAGGATACAAAAAAATGTACTTTCTCGGGGGAAGCAGTGACTTTAATAATTTTCGTGGCCTGATCAATAACATCTACGATGTAGAAATTTATGAAGAGGGAAAATTTTCGTCGCCTAAATTAAATGTATGGGGCATCAGCGATAAAAATTTATTTTTGGAGGCAGATAAGGTGATGAAAGAACAAAAGAAGCCATTTTTTACCGTCATACAAACATCCGATAATCACCGCCCTTACTCCATACCTGCAGAAGACAAAGATTTTATCCCACGAAAAGTAAGCGATGAAGAACTGAAGCAATATGGTTTTGAATCGCTGGAAGAGTTCAATGCCTTTTGCTATACCGATTATTGCTATAAAAAATTTATGGAAGCTGCGAAGCAATCGCCTTACTTTGACAATACCATTTTTGTATTTGTAGGTGATCATGGGGTGGAAGGTAATGCCGGAGCGATGTACCCTGAAGTGTGGACGGAACAGCGTTTAAATGATGAACACGTACCCTTATTGTTTTATGCCCCGGCACTATTAACGCCTCAAAAAAGAAGTGAAACGGTTTCACAAATTGATGTGCTCCCCACTTTAGCCAGTATGATATTTCAGCCCTTTACCAATAAAACATTGGGCAGAAACTTACTAAGTGAAGATGGAAAAGAAAATGCTGCATTTATCATTCACCATGATGAAGGCAAGATAGGGGTGGTGAGCAATGATTATTATTACGCTAAAAATTTGTGGATCACTAAAGAAGAGTTGTTACCAATCCGAAAAGACTTACCAGCGTTAACAGGTAAACAAGCAGACTCCATTAAGGCGCATCTCTCTGAATTAACTTCGGCTATTTATGAAACTGCCAAATGGATGCTGGTGAATAATCATGGACGATAGGGATGATAGTTAATTTTAAAATGCGTTTTGAGTAATGAAAGCGAACTCTTCAACAGTACTATCGGTGTTTACGAATAGGTTCAGGAGAAACTTCGAAATGGATAAACAACGGTTTTATTTTTTAATCATTCTGTTAATGGTTCATCGCTTTTCATAAAACACAATCAAAGATTTACAATGGTATGCGTTGGTATGCGGTACAAGTGAGTCCCGAATGACGGGATAAATAACACAACGATGATGATGCCCAAAGCTGCTTATTTGCCGGGACAATAAAGAAATGAAATACCTTATCTTTTTCTCGCTACCACAATCAGCCTCGGCGATTTTTTTACATCATAATGGCCAAAATTATAATCACCAAATACTTCCTGAATTTGCAAACCCTGGTAGGCAAACATTTCGGTAAAATCGCCCAGGGAAAACTTTGCTACTTTTTCGGTATAGATCAAGGGCTCTTCCAATGCCTCATCTTCCACCACAATTTTTTTGTAAAAATGGGTTTCATCAAACCACTTGGTGATGAAATAATTTACGCCGTCAATTTCCTTTTCAAACTTATGTACAAGGTTATCTTCTGCATAATGTACGTTCAGGTAATCCAATACAAAACAGCCATTACTATTGAGTGATTGCGCAATGGTGCGAATGGCATTGTCGTGCTCCCGATTTGTTTTAAAATAGCCAAAGCTTGTAAAAAAATTAAAGGCGAAATCAAAGTAATTGATCCAAAATGGCAGGCGCATATCGTGCCGGTAAAAATGCAGGTTATCAGATTCTGATTTGAGGGCTTCTTCAATACTATCTTCGCTAAGGTCGATGCCGGTAACATCAAATCCTTTTTGTGCCAGATGGATGGAATGCCGTCCCTTGCCGCAGGCCACATCCAGTATGCGGGCGTTTGGTGGGGGGCTTAAATGTTCAACGAGTTTGTCGATAAAAGCCGCCGCTTCGGCCTCATCCCTGTTAAAATAAAGCTGGTGGTAATAGGGTGAGTTGAACCAATCTTTAAACCAGGGCTGCGTTTGCATATATGTTGAAATAAGGGGATTAACCAAAAAATTTAATGAGCAATGCAACAACCGCATAGATCACCGTTACTAAAAAAATTCCTTTTGCTGTTTTATCGATCCTTGCATTTACAAATAATGTGAACAAGAGAGCATTGGCAAAAAGCGAAACGCTGATCCAGGCAGTTATCAGGTTATGGTTCATGGTCATCCATTGGTACATTTCCATCAAAGTAAAACGATTGTATTTAACCAGTTTGAAAATTGTAAAACCAACAACGGGGCCAATCAATCCCAAAATGGTACCCAGCCAAAAATTATCTTTTTTAAATGTCATTATATCTTCCATTTTTTTTCCAATTCCTGTTTCAATTTATAGTTTGTTAAATCAAATTGAACAGGAACAACACTCACATAATTATTTTCCAATGCCCAAACATCAGTGTCGGTGCCTTTATCAAAATTTACGAAAGCACCGGTGAGCCAGTAATATTTTTTTCCCTGTGGATCCTTCCGTTGCAAAAAATCTTCCTGGTATTTGGCATAAGCTTGTCGGCAAACTTTTACTCCTTTTATCAATTCCATGGGAGCTGAAGGGATGTTTACATTTAGCAGCATGTGTTTATCCATCTTCTTTTTAAGCAGGCTGCTTACAATCTTTCTTACATAAAATTTAGAAGCCTCGAAGTCTGCTTCGTAATTAAAATTCATTAAAGAAAATCCAATACTCGGAATGCTTTCAATGGAGGCTTCCATGGCAGCACTCATGGTGCCGCTATAAATAACATTGATGGAATGATTGGCGCCATGATTGATACCGCTCAGGCATAAATCGGGTTTGCGGTGCAACACCTTGTCAACGGCCAGCTTTACACAATCCACCGGGGTGCCGCTAGTTTGCCAGGATTCAATTCCTTCAAACATTTCCACCTTATGCATTCTTAGCGGCTGGCCGATGGTAATGGCGTGTCCCATACCACTTTGAGGTTTATCTGGCGCTACCACCACAATTTTACCAAGGCCCTTTACTGCGTCTACTAAATTCCGAATACCCGGGGCTGTAATGCCATCATCATTGGTAATTAAAATGGTGGGTAATGCTATTGCTTTAGCCATAATACTTATGAGTTTACAAAATCCTTTAGTTGAACAATCTGAAATATGGCTTACCGATTACTTCCCTAAATGGCCATGGAATGGAAACCAATATAAGCAGTAGTCCGATGCCAAAAAATATAAGCATGCGTTTGTGTTTGGCCGCATCAGTTCCTGCTCTTTTTACAGAAGCCCGTCCTACATGCACTAGTATCCAGGCAACAAGCATAAGGCTCATGTGTTCCATGGTAAAAAAGCGATTGTAGGGATCCTTCATATTATTCCCTAAATCTTTCAGGCGGTCGAACCAGGAGTTAGAGAAATACAATATCAATCCTATCAACAATTGAACGTCACAAAATATCATAAAAAATAAATTACTGCGGTTGTCGTTGGCAGTGTAGTTGCGTTTGCTAAAAACACCTGTAAGTGCATTGACCAGTGTCCATACCCCAAATAACAAAACGGCCCAACGTAAAAGATTGTGTAATACCAATACTAATTGCATATCAAATTATTTTGTACAAAAATAAGGGCTAACCAACTGATGTATAAAAATTTATTGATGCGCCATTCAAAAGAAAAATGAAGATGCTAAAAAAAAATGATATTAAATTTGGATAAACTAAAATAGTTAGTATATTTGTGCTAATCAAATTAGTTTCATTATGTCACAAGCAGGACAAAATCTGAAATACCTAAGAAAACTTCGTGGATGGACACAGGAAGAGTTTGCGGTTAAGCTCGGAATCAAACGTTCCCTGATAGGCGCTTATGAAGAAGAAAGAGCCGATCCCCGTCTTGAAGTACTGGAAATTGTAGGCGATATTTTTAAGCTGAGCCTGGATGAATTATTACTAAAGGATTTAAGTAATACCGATAATAGTTTTTTAGCAAAACGCAGGCAGCAAAAGATGATGACTGCGGATCGAAATGTCATTCATTTTGTTCCGGTGAAAGCAGCAGCGGGTTATCTTGCTGGTTATGCTGATAGCGAATTTATAGACGAGCTGAATACTTTTACCCTTCCCATGCTGGCGGGTGGCAACTACCGGGCATTTGAAATTATTGGAGATAGTATGATGCCTACCCCCAGCGGAAGTATCATAGTAGGAGAGAAGATAGACAATACAGAGGATGTAAAAAATGACCAGGCCTATATATTGGTGAGTAGAAATGAAGGGATTGTGTATAAGCGAATCGTTAAGAGTAACAGGGCTAAAAATAAACTAACCCTGGTAAGTGACAATCCGCAGTACCAGCCCTACCAGGTAAATGCGGAAGATGTGGTGGAGTTGTGGCTGGCGCAAATGGTGATTAGTAAAGTGAGTGCTCAGCAGCGTTGGGATATGAACTCGCTGGCGAGTATGGTAAATAACCTACAAAGCCAGGTGACTACATTGAAAAAGAAAATGAATTAATGTAACATTAAATGTGAATTAAAAATGAAGCTTGATCCATGAGACAGTATTCATCAGTTATATCACCACATTTTTTTATATGATCACTTTTAAAATTCAAGAAAAATGTTGAATTATAACTATTTCATCGGTTTCAAATTATCAAAGTAAAACATACAATAAAATAATTGACTACCTGGTAATACCTAAAATTAAGCTGTATTATTTGTGAGCAAAAATTTAAAAACCAGAGGGTAAATTTTCATAATTTTCAAATTCAGATACATCACACACATTAAAACACACAATTATGATTAAGTTACAAATCGTTGGCAATCTTGGTAAAGACTGCATCGTAAAGGAAGTAAATGGAAGAAACGTAATTAATTTCAGCGTTGTACATTCAGAGCGGTATAAGGATGCCCAAGGTGTTCAAAAGGAGCGGGCAACATGGGTTGAATGTGCATATTGGACAGACAGAACAGCGGTTGCACCCTATCTTACGAAGGGGCAGATGGTTTATGCCGAAGGAACTGCGGAAGCAGAAGGATATTTAAACAAGGAAGGGCAGCCTGCGGCTACTCTGCGAATGAGAGTGCTGAGTGTCCAGTTGCTTGGCGGCTCCAAAAGTGAAAATGCCGGACAGAATACAAATCAAAACACTGCGAGTAGTGCTTCAGGTTCATCTTATTCAGCGCCGGCAGCATCGGGTACACCACCTACTTCAAGCGCACCGGTAGCAGATGATTTGCCATTTTAAATGATTACTCTTCCACGGGATAATAAAAAGCGATACAATTTATTTTGTGTCGCTTTTTTATTTCCGGGGTGCATCATTATAAAATAGCCAATAACAATTTTAATTGAAAAATTATAGCAGGCTCTTTATTTGACAATGGTTCCTAAAGGCTGTGATATGGCCTAATGCTTTTTTTCATTAAAGATATTTTGAATGAACTGATTCTTTCTTTAACAATGTTTTACATTGTAGCCGCTTATGGTTTGAGTTTACAAATCCATCTTGTAATAATGTTGGTACAATAATCGTATGACGATAGAAACAATTACTTTTGCCTTAAATCATTTATTCAATGTTTTACATATTATTACAGGTTGATTCCCTCGGAACCGCAGCAAAAACTACGGGAGAAGTGGAGTCCGTTTGGACTTTATTAGGTAAAGGCGGCCCGCTTATGATACCTTTGGGTATTTTGTTTGCGCTTGCTGTTTTCTTTTTTATAGAAAGATTGCTGGCAGTAAAAAAGGCCAGTAAGATCGATGAGAATTTTATGCGGATCATACGGGATCATATTATCACCGGCAATGTTGCCGCTGCAAGAAGTTTATCAAGAAATACTGACAATCCGGTTGCTAGAATGATTGATAAAGGTATCCAGCGCATTGGGAAGCCGATTGATGCCATCGAAAAGAGTATGGACAATGTGGGTAAGCTGGAGATGTACAAAATGGAGAAGAATCTTTCAATACTTTCGGTGATCTCCCGCATTGCACCGTTGTTTGGTTTTGTGGGTACCATTGTGGGGCTGGTGCTGTTGCTTAAAGAGTTTGCAACTATCAGCAATCCGTCGGTAAGCCAGATAGCAGATGCGATGTACATAAAATTAATTACAAGTGCCAGTGGTTTAATCATTGGTATGTTAGCGTATCTCGGTTACAGTTATCTGGATACACAAATAAACCGCACTGCCAACCGGATGGAATCTGCCAGCAGCGACTTTA
>Ga0335395_10000419_pt1 | contig 26849 bp, 13 predicted proteins | sample MAT02_FD_205744 | JGI IMG/M metagenome (GOLD analysis project Ga0335395, IMG submission 205744) | Freshwater microbial communities from Lake Fryxell liftoff mats and glacier meltwater in Antarctica - MAT-02 (spades assembly) (version 2) ... | reverse complement strand
AGTCGGGCGCGTGGACGATGCCGGTGAGCGGGCCCTGGCGACGCAGCATGAAAGCACCCTGCGTCACCACGGGTGCGGCGCGCATGCCGGTGATCGTGTGCGTCACGGTGCCCTCGAGCCCGGCGGCTGTGCGCGTGCCTGTCATGAGGAGCACGCGCCCCAGGTCGCGCGCGACCGGGCTATGGCGCCAGCCCTCCGCGGGCAAGCGGTCGCGCAGCTCGATCATGACGGCGCCGGCCGCCGTCCAGGTGCCGGTCAGCGCGAGGGGTTGCGGCCACAGGAGACTCGCGGCCGTGTCGACGCGGCCGGCGATCGTGCCGTCGTCGCGGAAGTCGAGATCGACGGTGAGGCCGCTGCTCGCCAGGCTGAAGCCTTCCGCGCCGAAGCTCACGGCGCCGCGGAAGTTGCCGGCCTCGGGCTGGCCCTCAATAGCGAGCGACCACAAGACGGCCCCGCCGCTGGTGATGATCTGGACGGGCAAGATGTGGTCGGCGGGCGCGAGCGCGGCGAGATCGACATCCGCGACCAGCTCGACCTCCGCGCCGGCGGCGAGCTTCGCTAGCGCGGTGTCCAGCGTCAGCGCCGGGTTGGCGGCCGCGAGCCGATAGGTGAGTGCCTCGGTGCCATCGTTGCGGAGCACGGTTCGCGCCTGCGTCTCGCCCAGCGCCAGCACGGTCTGCCGCTCCACGAGCGTCGGCGTGCCGGCGAAGCGCAGCGTCGTCGCGTCCCCGGCCTCGCTCTGGCAGCGGCCGTGCAGGTCGCAGACCTGGCCCGGATCGCACCCGGCCGCGTCGTCGCAGCCGGCGACGCAGATCCGCAGCTCGCACAGGTCGCCCACGTCGCAATCGGCGTCAACCTGGCAGGCGGTGCCGCCGGGCCAGGGGGTCGCAGGGGGCGGGGGCTCGGGCTCGGACTCGTCGGATCCCGACGCTGTGACGGGGATGGTGCCTGTAGTGGTGGAGTCGTCCTGCGCGAGGTCCTCGGGCGCGCAAGACAGCGAGAACAACAGGGCCGATGCAGCGGCCTGGAAGATCGGTGTTCGTTTCACGGCAAACCTCTCCTGTGGCGCTCACGCGAGCGCTGTTTTTGGGTGATGATGTCTCGGCGGCAAATGCAGCCGCGGCGCCCCACAGGTGAGCCACAAGGCCCACGCGGCGCGTGTCCGTCAGCTCCGGCGCCAGGCCGGTCGATTAGGCGGCGTCGATGCAGCCCGCCGCGTCGTGGACGTCCTGGCCGAGCAGCTCCGCCTCGGCTTCCGTGAACGGCACGGCGCCCGCCGGGAGCGCGGCCACACGCTCGAAGCGCACACCCCCGTCCCGCTTCAGCTCAAAAACCCGACCCGCATGCACGCGAAACAGGCGCGAGCGCCAGGCGTAGTAGTCCGCGAGCGTCAGCGGGGACAGCTCAGGCTCGCCGCGCCCCAACGCCGCCGCCGCCTTGGCCATCATCCACAGGCCCGGGTCAGTGATGTCCCGGGTCGGCTCCGCGTCGGCGGGCAGATCGTCCTGCCGCTGGAGCATCGCCCGCTGGCCGGGCGCGGCGAGCAGGTAGACCCGCCCGATGTTGTCGACGAAGAACGTCCGCGTGCGGGTGACGTGGAAGCCCGGGAGCGGCCGGGCTTCGGCGCTCTCCTCGACCGTCAGCTCAAATTCCGGCGCCACCGCGCCCTGGTTCGCATTCATACGGGTCCCCCCCAGAACTGTTGACCAACCATAACCCAATTTATGATTTTTCAAATTAAATAAGTGTCGGCATCCGGTCGCCAGTCTGGCGCTCCTGGCGGCCGATGGTGTACGCTGCCCCCGACATGCCGCGAGAACTCAGGGAACCCAAGGACCTGGGCAAGGACTTTGTGACCACCGAGGAGGTCTCCGAGGTCGCCGGCGTCGGGCGCCCGTCGCTCTACGAGTGGCTCCGTGAGGGACTGTTGCCGGCGCCGAAGACCACCGGAGGTCGCGGCATCATCGCCAAGTGGCCGCCCTCGACGTTGAAGATCGCCAAGTTCGTCCGCAAGCAGCGCGAGCTGGGCTTCGGACTGACCGAGATCCGGCCTCGCATCATCGCGGCGTTCGGCCAGACGGTGCTCGAGGTCCTGTCCGAACCCAGGGGCCCACGCGCCCGCGCCCGCAAGGGCAAGAAGCTCGCGAAAATGCGGAAAAACTGATCGTCGCCGGGTATTCCTCCGCTGCGGCGAGCCGGCCAGCGCTGCTATACCGCGGCGACGCCGGGCCTCACGCCCTGGCGCTGCCTCGCCCGATCTTCTACGGTCCATTCGTGTCAGCGCCCGCACGAGACCACGTCACCACCGAGGAGCTACTGGCCGCCACCAGGTCTACCCGCGAGACGCTGTACCTGTGGGTGGCACAGAAGCTCCTGCCCCGGCCGCGGATCGCCACCGACGCGAGCGGCCGCCAGTTCGCTGCCTGGGCGCTCGATGTCCTTGCGCGCGCGCTTCATCGTCGCCAGCGAGGCCAAGGGCTTGACGGCCGCGGAGATCGCCGCCCTCGTGGAAGCACGCTGGCCATGACCATCCCGCAGCCCCCGACGGACTGTCGCCCGTCGTCTTGGCGTAGCATCGACGGCCCATGGCAGAGGACACCGAGGACCGCACTCCCAGGGACTACGTGACCAGCGACCAGGTCTCGGATGTGGCGGGGGTCGAGCGAGTTGCGCTGCGCGAGTGGGTGCGTGCGGGCCTCCTGCCCAAACCGCAGTGGACGGGCGGACGAGGCGTCATCGCCAAGTGGCCGCGCGTGGCCCTGAAGATCGCCGCGTTCGTCCGCGGCCAGCGCGAGCTGGGCTTCGGCCTGCAAGACATCCGGGCGCGGATCGTCGCGGCCTTCGGCAACAGGGTGCTAAAGATGCTCGCCGAGCCCCACAGCCCCCGTGTTCAGAACAGGAAGAAAAAGACGGCCAAAAAGCGCGCCAAGCGGTAGGGCGGCCGCGAATTCCTCGCCTTGGCCCTCGGGGTCGACGAGCGGCCGACCTGTATGGTGCGCAGAGGAGTGTTAGCCGGCGCGGCCAACACCCGAGCCTCCTCGGCGCCGTCGCTCTGGCGGTCGGCGGCGCCACGACCAACAGCTCCGCGCGCCGGCCAACCTCCTGGGCGGCTGCGCGGACAGCCTCCGCGCGCCAGCCCTCGTCGGCGATCGGTTACGGGCCCTGACCGTCGTCAACACGGGGCGACGGGGCGTCGGCAGTGTTGGTCGATCCGGCGATCAACGCTCCGGGAGCGGGGGGCCTCGCGGTCGTGCTTCGATGATCCCGCCTTGTGCCGGCAGTACCTCCTGACCTCGCTCCGGCACTTCTAAATTGTCCGGGCCGTCGTCTCCGTGCTCGTTACGTGGCGAATGCTCGCGCGGCCCCACGCCGGACGCCACACAGGTTACCGCTGGCAGCGGCGGCGTCGGCGATGGCGACCCCGCGACGGCCTGAGCAGCGAGCCGCTCAGCCGCGGCGAGCCGCTCGTGCAACACGGAAAACTGTTGGGCAAGCACACACACCATTCCGAGGATGATCCGGTTGAGCGCTGGCTCCGACCCAACCTCGCACGCCGCTGCCTCCGCGTCGCCTCGCGTGTCCGCGCTACTCGGCGCACCCGTTGCGCTCGTGGGTTGCTCCGTCGCCCCTGCTCCCGCCATTCCCGCCGCGGGGAGTTCCTGCGCTGCCGGAGCGTCCTCGAGCGGGGTCGGCTTGCGGAGCTCGGAGATGGCGCGCATGGTCCGCGTGGCCTTCAGCATCGCCAGGTGCTTCGGGTTCTCCGGGTCCAGCGCGTCCCCCCCGTCGAACTGCCACTCTCGGGAGCATTCCTTGCCCTCCTTGGGATCTGGTTGTGAAAGGAATGGACATCCGAGCGCGCGATAGCATTGGAATACACAGCTAAGCGCGCCTCGGGGCAAGACGACGCCGATCACTTTCAGGGCGTCCAGGATGTCCTTTTCTCGCCCTCCGAGGTTCCCACCCCCCGCACGGAGGAACTTCAACAGCCCAGCGGTGGCTGGCTCGATGTGCGCCCGGACCATGCGCGGTCTCTTGATCTGCCGGTTCGGCATCATGGCGTCGCGGGCCATCTGACCCATATAGATATCCATGAACGTGAACGGGTCCGCTCCCGGCGTGATCCCGCGAGCAATCCGCGTGTAGTGCCGGCGCAACTCATCGGCGCCGCTGCGCGCCTCGGCTTCGGCTTGCTCGCTGGTGGGGTCCTGCGAACGTAGCCGCGCGGCTCCACTCGGCTCCACTGGCGACGGGCGACTGGGCCGCGTGGGCTTCTCCTTGTCGCCCGCGCCGGGTGCCGGCTCGGGAGCCACCTCGGCGTCGGGCTCGAGAACGACGTCGAGGTCAATGGGCCTCTGCCAATCTCGCACCAGTACCCCTTCCCAGGCCTTGGCGGAGCGGACCATGATCGCCAGGCCGCCGTCGACGTTTCCGACCAACACCACACCCCTGTCGCACTCGCACACGCCGAGCAGGAAGGGCTTACGGGCCGCCTGGAACACGCGGCTCTCACCCTTGAAGAACACCACATAAGGACGAGCCTCCGGTGGTCCGTCCTCCTGGTAGCCCGAGAAGTCAGCGGGAACGTCGTCCGCGTCCTCGATCCCGAGCAGCACCAGGAGGTCGTCCGGGCCGACCCAGGTGACGGCAAGACGGCCGCGACGGTCGATGTCCTCACGGTCGCCGCAGACAGCGATGATTCCCTGCTCACCCGGCACGACGCGAATCGGCACGCCGGCTCCGTGCTGGCGGAACTCGTCGTAGTCCGCGATCAGCCGTTTTAACAGCGCGTCGACAGCGTGGCCCACAGAGCTGACGACGGTACGCCGGTCTCATCGGACGATCAACGGATAGGCCGCGATTAACTGCCATGAGCGGCGATGAGCATCGGGCGCGATTTTTTTGATTCCGTATAAGCCGCGATAATCCGCGATAGTCGTCGATACGCGCGGTTCGATGACTCACGCGAACGCGCCGGACGATTCAGGCCCGCCGGCCGATTAGCACTATGACATATCAGCGCGGGGCGGCAGAACGGCGCCCCGCGAATCTGCTCACACGCGGGCGAAATAAACGCTTTACGGGGCCGCGAAAAGCTGTCTTTTACTGGTCTCAGGGATGCCTCGCCTAGTCGTCACCACAGTCCACGGAGACCCCATCAGGAGCCTCCATGTCTCTCCCGCCGCGCTCGCGAAGCAGGTCATCCTGCTGATCGAGACCTACCCGGATCTTCCGATCTACATTGAGGGCGTCGAGCTCATCCCCGAGCAGCGCGCCTCGCTTCTCAAACAGGAGGAGCAGGTGCGCAAGACCGTGGCGCGAGTGCAGGATGCCATGACACCCGCGGTCTTCAGGAGCGAGGCCGACGCCCTGAACCAGTGCCTCCGCGCCCTGTACCGATTACAGATCGAGAGCGCCCAGGAATTTGCGTCCGTGGTCCAGGCCCACAACCGAGCTGTGCTCGAGGAGGCCGCCAAGCAGCGCTACCTGTTGAACGAGAGCCTCCAGGATATCGACACGATCGACCGCAGCGTCACCGTGGCGAGGTTCAAGCGGAGCATCGAACCGCCAAAGCAGCCACCGCCCCAGGAGGCCGTCTCCCTCAGTGAGCGAGCGGCACTGGCATGGACCGCCATGAACGAGCGCTGGGCTGCCAAGCAACGAGGGTAAGATGGATACGCTCGCCATGGAGCTGTGTCCCGGAACAGCCAAGTATCGTCAGAGCCGGCTCCTCTGGTGGCACAGCATGCGTTACCTGTACGAGGACTACGTCGACGATGCCATGAAGCATGGCTCGCCCCTGGTCGCCGCAGAAGACGCCGCCAGCAAGAACCAGCGAGGCCAGACCCGTGCGCTCATATCGGAATTGCTGACGCAAGCGCCCGTGTTCTCCATCGTCGCGTTCCTGGCGATCGTGGGCGATGTCAGCGACCCGGCGGCGCCCTTCAAGCACTCGAAGGCGGTGGACGACCTCATCGAGAGCATGTATCCACGGACGCCGTGGGCGACGAAGACGGTGAAGTTCGCCGGTGGGGCCGACGACGCACGCTGGAGCGCATGGTTGACAGGGTGGGCCGAGGAGTTCGCGGCCACGGGTACGGAGGCGAGGGATGCCATGACGCCGCCCGGACGGGCTGGTGGCGGCCTCGGTCTCGCCGCCGGGTTCACGACCTTACTACGCTGGGCGCCCTACATCATCGCCGGCAGCGGGCTCACGCAGCGATTCTTGAACGAGCACGAGCGGCAACACCTTGAGGACAGGAGGACAGTGACAATGCAGGGAGCCAATTACACGACCAATGAGGAGATCCCGAAGGCCCTGCGTACGCTGGTGTCGATCGGGTCGCTCGTCCACGACGTCGTCGCCGACGCCGACAAGAACGCGCGCGAGCGCCTGGGCCGGGGCGAGCAGCCGGATCTCATCGGCGACTTGTTGAAAGGCGCCAATACCCACATCCCCAAGATCGAGGATCTTGTCGGTGAGTTCGCAGGCCGCACCTCGGCGAAGACCATGGTCGACTTCCTGCTCAGCACCCACAGCGTGCTGGGAGCGATCAAAAACTACCCGCACACCGCACAGCCCTCATCGGGCCAGGCGAACGCCCGGCCCGAGTTTACAAGCGCCGCGGAGCAAGCCGCGGCCGCGGCCGCCAACACCTCGGGGCAGCAGACGGAGCCGCGATTTCGGCCCGAGTTCACGACCGCCGCGGGGAACCCGGCCACGAACCCGGCCAACGCTTCGCCTCCTCCGCCGGCCGCTGAAGGTCCCACCGGTGAGCGAGCGACGAGCAGCCCGCCTCGACGGTTAGTGGTGGCATTGTTGAAGGATCTCGCCGTACATATCAACGGCTTCGAGGCGGGTGTGGCAACGGAGCAGGCGGATCTGCGTGACCGCATTCACAGGACCATTAGCGAGGTCGCGGCGCTTCGTGCGGACCTCCGATCCGTCGAGATGACGATCGCCGAGCGCGTCCGTCAACGCGCCGAGCAGCAGGCCGATTTGGTCGACCCTGCCGACGAGACGGCGACACACGCGCCTGCAGTGGATCTGCCGTCACCGACACAGGAAGCGGGCGCGGAGCCTCACAGCGAGGACACAGGCGGCGAGCAAAGCGAGGAGACTGTCTCGGAGGAGGACGCCCTGCTGATCGTCAATATGCTCACCACCTCGCAGCAGCGCGTATGTGCCTCCCTCGAGAGCGATCGGGGGTTGATGGCAGCGCTCGAGGGAGAGGTGCACGAGTTGCGTGAGAAGCTCAGCCACCTCCAGGCATCGGCCTGATCGAGCCGACGTGACCAGCAGCCGTCGCGGCCAGTGGGCCAGGGCGCACCCGTCCGGCTCCGTCACTCGACCGATATGCGCGGGTCGGGAGCCGTGCCGCGAGTCACAGCGGGACAGGCAGGGCGGCGCCGGCGGTCTCGTCGTCGCCGAGGCAGCACACTTCGCGGGCGTCGCAGGCGAACTCCTGGATGGTTTCGGGCTCGCAGATCGAGCCGGCGTTGGGGTTCGGGACCGTGACGTAGCATTCAGACTCGTCGACGTATTGCCAGCGCTCGGTGGCGCCCCAACAGCGATGGGTGCCGTCGTGCAGCCGGACGCAGGTGCGGTCTCCGCGGCCGGCGACGACGACGTCCGCGGGGCCGCCGACGTCGACCTGGGCAGGTAGTTCGTCGTCGCCGATCGTCTCGGTGTGGCCGAGGCCGAGCTGGCCGACGTGGTTGTAGCCCCAGCAGCGGACGGTGTGGTCCTCGAGGACGGCGCAGGCATGGTCGTTGCCGACCGAGAGGTCTATCGCGGGGGCGCCGAGCGGGAGGTCGCCGCGCTCGGCGGGGGTGGGTTGGCCGTCGGCGCAGCAAGGCTCCTCGTCGCAGGCAGGCCAGCACACGCTCTGGTCGTCGCCGTGGCCGAGCATGCCTCGGAAGGCGGAGCCCCAACAGCGGACGCCGCCGTGCTCGAGGAGAGCGCAGAAGGTCCCGTAGTCACCGCCGATCTGGATCGCGGGGCCGCCGAGGTCGACAGGGCGGGCGTCGGCGGCGAGGCCGAGGTAGCCGCCCCAGCAGGCGACGCTGCCGTCGTCGACGATCGCGCAGGTGGTGCTGCTGGCGAGGGCGACGTCGCGGACGGCGAACGGAAGCGGGACGGGGCCGGCGGTCGCCGGGTCGAGGAGCTCGGCCCCCGGCTCGTGGCCGAGCTCGCCGTTGAAGTCGGTGCCCCAGCAGAAAAGTGTGCCGGCGTCGGTGATGCCGCAGGTGCTGTCGCTCGCGGCGCGGACACGCAGGAACGGGGCGTCGACCGGTCGGTTGATCGCGACGCTCGCACGCCAGGGGCGCTCGGTGCCAGTGCCGGGACCGCGACCCCAGCAGTGGATCTCGCCGGTGACGACGACGGCGCAGGTGTGCATGCCGCCCGCGCTGACGTCGAGTACGGTCTTGCCGACGTCCACGGGGGGGACGACGTAGGACTGCGTGGGGTCGCCGGACCAGTCGACGGGGACCGGCCAGTCGTTGTTGCCGCCGAAGCAGCGGAGCCGGCCGTCGGCGTCGAGGATGCAGGCATGGGCGCCGCCGACGGTGAACGTCGGGCGCGGGGCGGGGTCGTCGCAGGCGGCGAGGGCGAGCACGACGAGCAGGGCGCGGCGGGTCATCGGGTGAACCTCCCGATCCAAAGATCGTGGTCGTTGAAGCCGGAGAGCTGTCCGTTGCCGAGGCCGACGGTGGCGAGGACGCTGCCATCGGGGGCGATGGCGAGGCCGCTGGTCCAGGTCTGGACGGGTTGATCGATGGCCCAGAACCAGCGCTCGCGGCCGTCGGGGTCGAGCGCGGCGATCCAGGCGCGCCCTTGATTGTGATGCGAGTCGGAGCCGCCGAGGACGATGCCGCGTTCGTCGGCGAGGAGGATGTCCGGGCCCTTCTCCAGCGGAAAGGTCCACAGGATCTCACCGGCGGGATCGTGGGCCTGGATCTCGCCGCCCACGCCGCCGTGGAGGGCGAGGAGGGTGCCGTCGGGAGTGAAGGTGAGGTCGCGTAGCCCGGTGGTGTCGTCACGGCGCCAGCGCTCGCGGCCATCGGCGTCAAGGAGGAGGAGGGCGCCGCCGGAGTCGGCGGCGACGCGGCCGTCGGCGGCGGAGGCGACGGTCCAGGCGCCGGACAGCGCGCCGGGGTCGTAGGGGGAATCGGGGTCGGAGGGGAGCTCGCGGATGAGGTCGCCGTCGCTGGAGAACCAGCGCAGGCCGGTCACGTCGGCGACGACGATGCCGTCCGGGGTGAGGGCGAGGTCGCGGGCGCGGGCTTCGTCGCCGTCGTCGAAGCTGCGGGTCCAGATCGGCTCGCCCTCGCGGTCGAGGCGGGCGACCCAGGTGTCGCCGTCGATCTCGACATAGTTGGTGAAGTCGCTGGTCATGCCGACGACGTAGACGCCGCCATCTGGCGCAGCGACCAGCGCGGCGATCCCGTCCGCTCCCTCGGGCGCTACGAGCACGGACTGCCAGGCGAGCGCGCCGTCGGGGTCGTGGCGGGCCACGAACATGTCGGCGCGCTCGTCGGCGTCAGGGGAGACCGAGCCGGCGACGACGATGCCATCGCACGCGTCGACCGCGACGCTGGCGCTCAGGCTGCGGCCGTTGTGCAGGGTGCGCTGCCACTGTAGGGTACCGGGCGGTCCACAGGCGTCGCCGCAGTCCCAGGCGGCGGTGTCAGGCGTGCATGGGCCGTCGGCGCAGCCGACGAGCGCGAGCGACGATGCGACGAACCGGAGGATGTGCATGCGAACGGGCCATCGTAGCACGCGCGCGCGCGTCCGATGGCGCGCGGCGTGGGCGAGCGCGAGGAACACGTTGATGCCGCCGGGTTTGCACTTCGCCTCGGTAATGGCACGTCGCCGTCGAGGCAGGTGGATCGAGACGAACACGTTGGCATGAAGGCCAGTCGGCCGACGGCTTCAGGGCTTCCAGCGCGATTCCAGGGGCCGTGTACGCGAAGCGCAGGACCGGGAGCGGCCCATCGGCGGCGTGGCAATTCGGCGAACTGACTGCTCGGGACCGCGAGCGAGGTTGCGTAGCGGAGTTTCGTGGTGCGCACGGACGCGCCGGCCACTTCGGTGCCGCGCGGTCGACTGGGTAGGACCACCCTACAAGCGCGGCCCATCGCCGAGCCCGTAAGCGCACAATGCGCGACCGAGTTTCTCGGGAGAGGCGCGGCCAACTTGGCCGAGGGTCGCTTCAAGCGCTGATAGACTGTGCAGTTGTGCCCTCCGACGCGCACCCGCCGGGATTCGTGCTGCTGGCCGACTTCGGGCCCGACGGCCTCGCCCGGCCACAGGAAAATACGTCGAAGCACCTAGCAGCGCTGTTCGAAGGCCGCAGCGGAAAAGGCGTCCCATACGTCGGGGTCGCCGCGGACGATCCGATCGTCGCCGCGCTGCGGAGCGAACGAGACGCAAGCCTTCCGCGGGCGCTGAGGGACGCGCGCGAGCCCTGGCGACACGTACTCGCGTTACGCAGCCGAACGCACCTCGAGATCGTCCTCGGCCGGGTCATAGCCGACGAGCCCGCAACCGCGATGTTCTCGCGGGTGCGCGACGCTGCGGCGAAGTTCGTAGACTTCCGCGGACGCGAGCGGCCAGTCGGGCAGATCATCGACGTCCGGCTGGGCGACGCGAGCACGCGCCATGGGACACGCTCGTGGGGCGACACGACCGCCTGGCTCGTCGAGCGTGCCCTGGTCGCTGGCCCCGCGCTCGTCGTCGGACGCCCCGGGTCCGGGAAGTCGATGCTGTTGCGCAAGCTCCTCCATGACCTCAACGCGGGCGAGCTCCGCTGGCTCGGTCCGGCGATCCGGTTCGACGCTCGCCGCCTGCGCGACACCTCGGATCCGTGGCAAGCGATCGCGCGCCAGATCCCACGGACGACCCGCGACGAGGCGGCGTGCATCTATACGCCCGCGCTGCGGGGCGCGGTGTGGCTGCTCGTCGACGGCCTCGACGAGCTCTCCGCGCCCGCACGGGACGACCTGCTCGAGTGGCTGCGCGAATGGCCAGGCCCGCTTGTAGCGAGCAGCCGGTACCTGCCGCGCACGCCGTCGGACTTCGCGCTATTTGAGGTCGAGGATCTCGAGAGCCAAGCGGTCGAAGCGCTTCTCCGCCAGGAGGGCCGGGAGGACCTGATCCCGCCGTCCAGCAATGGCTGGCAACCCGCGCATCACGTCGAGACCGCGCCGTGGCAGCTTCTGCGGCGTGATCTGTGCACGACGCCGCTAGGGGTCGGACTACTCGCGCTGCCGTCAACACACCCGTCGGAGCCCCGGACGGAGCTACTGCGGCGGGCGATCCACCATTTGCTTCATGTGGCCGAGCAGGCAGGGCGGCTCTCTGACCGGGTCCGGCGCTGGTGCGAGCGCAAGGGCGTGCCGCTGCTCGGCGCGCTGGCGTGGCGCATGCTGCAGCGCGGCCACGCGAGCCTCGCGGGGGAGGACATCGGGGCGCTGGAGCGCGCGGGCGGGCTGGGGTACGAGGAGGCCGACCTGCTCCACCAACTGCTCGAGGCGGGTGGGTTTGTTCAGTGCGTGGGGCCGAGCGCCTGGGAGTTCGCCCACAAGTCCTTTGCCGAGTACTGCGCCGCGGTCCATCTCGAGGCTGCGCCGGCGCGAGGGGTGCCGCTGGCCCTGCTGGCCCGGATCACCGATCCGGGGATCCAGGAGGTCCTTCTGCACCTCGCCGTGCTGCGGTCCGACGCGAGCGACATCCTTGAGCAGCTCCTCGCACATCCGGACCACCCGCTGACGGCGGCCTCGCTAGCGACCCGTGTGCTGCTCGAACTCCGGCCGGGCGGAGTGAACGTCGCGCTAGTGACTTCGGTGCTGTGTCGTCGCTTGCGACTGGCGACGCGGCTCGCGCCCTCGATGCTGCCGGGCCGCGTCCACATCCGCGATGACATTGAGGCGGCAATCGTCCGCCACGCAGCCGCGCTGGGGCCCGGGCGCGCCGCGCTGTACGCCGCCTGCCCCGAGGACGTACAAGCGTGGCTCGGGGGCCGCGACGCGGACGGCGAGCCGCCGCCCCGGCACGGCGACGACCGGGGGATGTGGGCTGAGTTCCTGTATCGCCACCTTGAGCCCGTGCTCTCGCCGGCACAGATCGTCCGCCTGCACGACGGCGCGGAGCTTCTCGCCTCCCGCGAGCGCGGCGCATGGGCAGACGATCTGCGGCCGCTGCTCACCGGCACAGGCGAGACGGCGCGGCGGGCCCGAACCGCCTGGCTGCGCGGCGCCCCGATGCCTCTCCTTCTCGAGCGGATCGCCGATCTGGATCACGACCGTGCTGGGGACGACGAGATCCTCGTGGCGGTCCTGCGTCACGGCAGTCTCGAGCAGCGGCGCGAAGCGTTGCTCCGTCACCAACTGAGCGCGCTGGCGTTCTCCTACCGACCGCTGGGCGACTCACCGGTGCAGGTCTCGATCCACGGGCGGCTGCACGGGTTAACCTCGGCGCACTGGCTTGCGCTGTGGGACTGGGCCTGGTCCGTGGGCCTGCTCGGCTCGGCCCACGCGCCCTCGCAGGCCGTTCAGAAGCTCTACGCGAGCTTCGTTCGCGACCCGTCGGGGCCGGCCCGCTGGCGAGCGCTCGTCGCTCGCTCGCAGCTCGAGCCGAGCTCGGCCGAGACCCTGCGGCTGTGGCACGCGGCGCTCGACGATCCGTTCCGGCCAGTGCGCGTGGAGGCGTGGCGGCGCCTGGTGAGCGCAGACGCGGAGGTGCCCCCCGAGCACCTGTGGCGCACGCTCGCCTCGCTCGACGACGCCGAGCGGCTGCTCGCCTGGGAGTGGCTCACTCGCACCGGCCTACACGTCCCGGCAGACTTATGGCTGGCCATCCTGCGTGCTCCGCCGGTGTCGTCACAAGCGCCCGACCGCCCCCCTGCGCCAGCGCTGCCGAATCACGACGCGGCGGTCGCGGCTCACACCCAGCACGCTCGCCAGACGCTGCTCCGCCGAGCTGCCGAGGGGCTCACTACCGAAGCGGCGATGGACCCGTGCCTCGTGGCGCTCGATTCTTCTACGCAGGAAGCGGCCGCGCGCCAGTTGCTCGAGCACGTCGCCGACACGCACCTGTTCCCGGTCGCCGCCCAGATGCTCGCTTCAGGCGCGCCGAATCGGCGTCGCTGGGCCGCACGCACCATGACACGCCTAATAAGCTGGCGGCGCGAGCAGGAGGTTGACGCCGCGATGACACGCGCGGCCACCGACGATCCCGACCCCGAGGTCGTGCAGGTCGCCCGCGAGCACCTTGAGCGACGTCGGCTGTACGAGGCCCGGGTGCACGCACCGCCCGCGCGTCCGCGCGTCCGCGCCGTCGCGCCGGATCTCGAGGACGTAGCGATGGCGATGGAAGACCGCGTCGACGACAGTGAGCTCGTCGAGCCGATGACCATCGCGGAGCTCGAGCACTTCACGCAGTTCGAGGACCTGTGGGCCGCGCTCGAGCGAAGAACGCTGCGCTGGCAGAGCTTCCGCGACATGGAGGGCTTCGCCTCCGAGGAAGGACCCGAGTACATCGGCGAGCTCGCCGGCCAAGCGCGATCCGAAAACCTTGAGATGCGGCGCGCGGCGCTCGTGGGGCTCCGGCGGCTGTATCGTCCGGAGGCGCACCGTCGGTGGTTGATCGCCAAGCTCGACGAGCCGCTTCGCGGGTACTGGGCAATGCACTTGCTAGCCGAGGAGCCGCGTGGGCCGGATCTGCTGTCGGCGTGCACTTACGGCGAACTCGCCTGTGTCCGTGTCGCTCGCCTGGCGATTGGCTCGGACCTCGCGGACGAGGTCGCGGCGGCGATGTCAGCGGCCCTGTGCGCCGGCGTGTTCGCGCCTCCGAGGGCACCCTCGAAACCATACCTGCGCCCGCAGCCACCGCAGTGGACCGCGCTCCTGTTGGCGCTCGGCGGCCTTGAGAGCCTCCTGAAGCTGCTGCACGCCGAGGCACCGGCGTGGGTCGACGCGACGGTGCTCTCGTTCGTGGAGGAGCACAGGGCCTACGCGCTGAAGTCGGCGACTGTGGCCGGGCGCGCCCGGACGGCCGCATGGGCGCGGCAGGTCGACGAGGCCGACGTCCCGCGGTGGACGCTGGCGCTGCACCTGCTCGGCGTGGTCGGTGACGCCGAGGACGCCCGGCGCTGGTGCGCGCGGTTGGCCGAGGAGCCGGTGTCCGAGTCGATAGCGGTCGCCGCGCTGGAGCTGATCGGGCGGTGCGGAGACACCACGAGTTTGCCGACGTTGCGAACAATTGCCGGGACGACCGAGAGCGACGCGCTCCTCGTCGCTGCGCTGCACGCTGCGGCTGCGCTCGCCGGTCCGACCGAGGCCGATTGGATGTTCGGGTTACTCGGGCGTCCACCGCCCGGGACATATGACCTGCAGGCCCGGGCCGACGCGTGGGACCGGCTGGACGCGCAGGACCGCGAGCGCCGCGAAGCCACCCGGGCCGCCGGTCTGCCGTACCGCTGGGAGGACCGCGAGCGTCCGGATTTTCCGCGACCGATGGCCTGGAACCTCGATCGCTGGCGATGGCCGTGCTATCGCACGATCGTCCGCTTCGGTGACCGCACGCAGGCGCAGGCGATCGCCCGCATGCTCGTGGATGACCGCCAGGCAGTCGAGCTGCTGCAGCGATACGGGCGGCTCCCGGAGCACGCGCTATTGGTATTCGGCGCCTTGCGTCACGCGCCGCAGGACCACGTCATCCCTTGGCAGATCACCGGTGGCGGGCACGAGGTCGTCACCGACGACACCGCTGCACAGGTCGGCGGCACCGTCGTCGACTTCGCGGCGCGCGTCGGCGCCGAGGACGTGCGGGTCGCCTTCCTGGGCGCTGCATTCTGGAACCGGCGCGACCAGTACGAGGCGACCAACCTGCTCGCCGATCTGGGCGGACCGCAGCCCCGCGACGTACCGGAACTCCTACAGCACCTCGCGCAGGACCCCGCCGATCCGCTGGCGCTCGAGCTGCTCGCGCTCGCGGGTGCGGGCGAGGCCGGCGTCGTCGCCTGCTGGCGGCGGCGCCGCTCGCCCTGGTGGTCTGACGCCGACACGCCGCCGGCCGTCGTCCGATTGTCCCTTGTCGGGGGCCTGCGAGAGCTTCTGCTCGCGGACTTCATCGATAATCCGGATGCGCTGCGACCGTTCGTTCGCCAGGAGTTCGGCGATGAGGCCGCGGCTGCGCTACCGGGCCCCCGTGAGAATCTCGCAAGAATCTGCGACGAGCTGATCAAGTTCCACGAGCGCCGCAAGTCGCTCGACCAGTTGGCCGGGGCGTTGCTCGCACGGTCGCCGTCGTATGCTGCGGAGTTTCGACTGCTCGAGCACGCGACGGCTCGCACGCCATCTTGACCGCGGACGTCCCGGCGAGGTCGGCACACGACCCGCGCCGTGCTCCTCGGGGCCCGGGTCGCGCCTTAGCGTCGCCGCCTCGAGCCCCTGACGAACGACATGGTTCGCCAGGTGTGCGTAGCGCTCGGTGGCCCGGGCGTGCTTGTGCCCCAACATCTCGCCGACCACGGCCAGCAGGACCCCGTCGCGTTCCGCTGGGTGCGGTGGCGGGGCTCGCGGCCCACCTCGCTCGACAGCAACTCGAGGGCCGCCGCGATCTGCGGCCACGTGCCGTCGCTGCACCAGCGCTCGTACCACCGCCAGCATCACGCGATGGGCTCAACCTTCAACCAGCCCTGACCCAGCGCCGCGTACGCTGCCGCGAGCGCCGCGTCCGGATGCCTGGCAAAGCACCCGCAGCCCGTAAGGTCGCGGCGATCGAGGTCGCCCCGCCTCACGCACGTCGGTCGCTCCGCCCCGCCTCGCTCCGCCAAGCGGAATGAGACTCACCGACAGGTCGGAGACAGCCACGGCCTCAACGAGCTGTGCGAGCCAGTCGCCGGTGCCTTGGTCGGGCCGGATCTGTTAGCCTCGCGGCCTCGTGAGCTCACCTCGGCCCACCCGCGTCGCGGTCGTCCAGCTCGCCTACCACCCGGCGGCGACGCTCGAGATGCGTTCGCCGCTCGAGGACCCGCTGTTCCAGATTGGAAAGACCGACAGTCTCATGCCGGCGAATGGGCATGTGCCGCCGGTGCTTGAAGAGCGCTTTGTGGCGCTGAAGGGGCGGGTGCGGGCGGTGTATTGCGAGCAGCTCACCGGGCGCTTGCAGGCCATTCTCGTCGCGTGCCGCGGCTGGGGGGTGCGGGTGGTGGTGCTCCCGGAATACAGCGTGCCGTGGGACGTGCTCGCGGCCCTCGCGGCGGCCGCGGGGGAGATGGTGGTGGTCGCGGGGACGCACCAGGTCGAGCGGGACAGTCGCGGTGTCTACCCCACGCTCGGCTGGCCGAAAGAGCAGGTGCCAGCGAACGGGACGGCGGTGTGCCCGGTGCTGTTCCAGGGGCGTTTGATCGGATTACAGGCGAAGCTCAAGCCGGCGGAGCCGGAGCGCAGGGGCTTCAAACCTGGAACGGCGTGGGCGCCGATTCGCGTGGGCGATGCGCTCGACGATGCGTTCGGGGTGCTCATCTGCCTGGACTTCCTGCACCGCGAGCACCAGGAGTTTCGCAATCTGGTGGGGCCGCGGCTGGAGGAGTGCCACTTCCTGTGCGTGCCGAGCCTGACGCCGCACTACACGCTCGGCGAGTTCGCGGCGCGTGCGGAGCAGGAGGCGCGGCGTTACGGGCGGCCGGTGCTGTACAGCGACATTGCGGACGGCGGCGGAACGGCGATTTACGTCGACGAGGGGGCACCACGCGACCTTCGGGACTTTCCGATCCGGACGGGATACCTCGATCCGGGGGACGAGGGGGTCATCGTCGCCGATGTCGACCTGGGGTCGCGGCCCGCCGGGCCGTCGACGAAGTACGAGTCGCCGCTTACGGTGACGAGCTACGCGGCGGCGTCGCTGGTGTACACGACGCACCCGGTGCTCGCGCGCTACGCAGAGCTGCTGACGGCGTGGGAATCACTCGGCGAGGGCGAGGAGGGGCTCGAGGCGAGGATCGCGGCGATTGATGCGGAGCGGGTGGCGCTCCTCAACGTCGCTGCCGTGCGCGGGCAGGCACGCGAGCGGCGGCTGCGGAGGATGCTTCGCGGGCTGCAACGGGTCCCCGATGTCGATGAGCTGCGCAAGTTCACGCGGGAGGTCGTGCTGCCGCCGCACTTGCTGCCGTTCGACGCGCTGCGTCTGGCGATGGCGGGAGGAGTCGGGGAGCAGGTGTTCGCGTGGCTGCGCGAGCACCCAGGCGGCGGGATGGCCGAGGTCGAGGAACGACTGCGCACGGCGAGCGCTAGCCTGGCGTCGCCGGACACCGCGGCGTGGAACGCGGCGGGGGTGCGGGCGCTGCACGCGGTCCGGGAGGCGATGCTCGAGGCGACGAAGGAGCCCGAGCCGAGGATGACTGCGCCGCCAGTCGTTGCGCAGGTGCCGGAGCTCGACCTGGCGGCGCTCGGGGAGCGCCGGTGTGGGGCGTATGTCGTCGAGTTTCACCGCGATCCGCGGGGGCGCGTGCTCGGGCTGCACGGCCGGGAAGCCCAGGAGCGCGGAGTGGACAGGGCGTCGCGGCGGCTGCGTCATGAGCTGCTCGGCGAGCTCACGCAGCGCGGCGAGAAGGTCGAGCATGACGTCACGGAGGAGAACTTTCGCCGCGTTCACAACGCCGAGGCGGCGCGGTCGAACGCTCGACTGGCGCGCGCGGAGGGGTTCGAGCGGGTCGCTACGGTGTATGTACGACACGCTGAGCGAACGGATGAATCGGCGTGGATGACTCTGGTGGCGCGCGGCGAGGCGTGGGCGCTGTGGCCGTCGGCGGACGACCCGTGGGGGGTGGCGCACGGGCCGGCGATCGCTACGGGGCTCGGCGAGGTGGTGTGCGGCGCCGGCAAGGTGACGAGCGTGCCGCTCGATCCGGCGGAGCGCGAGGCACGGATCGACGGGCTGCTCGAGCTGCTCACGGGGGTACGTGAGCGGCTCGCGGAGGCCCGCGAACTGCGGCTGCGCGAGGTCGGGGGGCACTTCATCGATCCGGATGTCGCGCTGGGAACGCAGGAGCGGTCAGGGGTCGAGGCGCTGGATTTGTGGACCATGTTGGCGTCGTCGATGATGCTGGTGCTCGGGCAGTTCGGGGCGGGGAAGTCGACTTTGCTCGTCGAATGGGCGCATCGCTGCTGGCAAAGAGCCGAGGGGCCGCGGCCGGTGATCGTCGCCCTCGCGGGCGCGACCGGCGATCCGTGGGGCATGCTGCACGCGGCGACCGGCGTGGCGGACACAGCGGGCGGTCGGGCCGCGCTCGAGCTGCTGGTCACACGCGGGAAGCTGGTCCCGTGCTTCGATGGGCTCGACGAGATGGCGACGAGGATATCCACCGGCGAGCTCGGCGCGGCCGTCGAGGCGCTGGCGGCGGTGGTCGAGGATGGCGGTCGCATGATCGTGGCGACTCGCGACCACTACTTTGCCAGCGACGAGGCGCTCGGAAAGATCGTCCGCGCGGGGCTGTCGCGGGCGGGTCCGCCGTACGAGCTGCGGGTCCGTCCGCTGCGGGAGGACCAGATCCGGGAGGTCCTCGACCATGTGTGCGGGTCGGCGCGCTCGGGGGCAGCGGCGCTGCGGAAGATCCAGCGGATCTACGATCTCCGCGACCTCGTCACGCGGCCGCTGCTGCTGGCGATGGTGGCGCAAACGCTCGACGCGATCGAACCCAACGCGCGGGTCGGCACGGCCGATATTTATGAGGCGTACCTCGATCGCTGGCTCGAGCACACGCACGAAGGGGACGCGGACGTGTTCTCCGACAAGCAGAAGCAGGCGTTCGCAGAGGCGCTCGCCGAGCAGCTGTGGCGCCTGGGACAGACGGCGTGCACGTGGGCCGACCTGCAGCGGTCGGTGCGGGAGGTGCTGATGCATGAGCTGCCGCCCGACATGCCACTCACCGCGGTCTATCACGAGATCCAGGGCGGGGCGTTCTTCGTGCGGGAGGGGGAGGCGAGCTTTCGCTTCGCCCACAAGTCGTTTCAGGAGTTCTTCTTAGCGCGGGGGCTCGTGCGCACGCTGGCGGAGCGGCCGGAGCAGGCGTTGGCGACGCGGGCTCTGACGCGGGAGGTCGTCGCGTTCGTCGGGGAATTGCTGCGTCGCGGCGGGGAGCCGCGGGCGGCGCCCTGTGTGACCGCGGTCCAGGGGTGGGTGGTGCGCGGGCGGGACGACGGACGCGCGCCAGAGGCAGCGGCGAACGCGGTGCGGCTGCTTCACGGGCTCGCTACGTGGATGGCGGACGGGGCCGCGTGGATTCCCGAGGGGGCCGACCTGCGGGGGGTGTCGCTGGCGCGTGAGGAGCTTCGCGGGCTGCGGGCGGGGGGGTGCGACCTGCGGGGGGCCGACCTCGTCGGGTGTAATTTCGCGGACGCGGACCTGCGACGGGCCCGCCTCGACGACGCGTGTCTGGCGGGGGCCTCGCTGAATGGGGCGAAGCTAGGCGGAGCCTCCCTGGTTGCGGCCGACCTGACGCTGGTCGAGGCGGACCGGGTCGACCTGACAGACGCGGTGCTTCACCAGGCGAGGCTGCGGCAGTCGACGTGGACCGAGTGCGTGTGGACGGGAGCCCGGCTGGATGGGGCCGATGTGACAGGGTGGGCCGTGTTCGGGCCACGTGGGCCGACGTGCGCGAAGCGTCCGTCGGCCCTCGCGGCCGCGCTTGCGTCGGGGCATGCGGGAGGTGTCGTGAGCGTGTCCTGGTCGCCAGATAGACGTCACCTCGCTTCCGCCAGCGATGACAAATCCGTGCGCATCTGGGACGCCGCCTCTGGTGTCTGTCTTTCCTCGTTCTTCGGCCATGACGACTCTGTTTGGTCCGTGAGGTGGTCTCCCGATGGGCGACGTGTCGCCTCCGCCGGTGACGACAAGTCTGTGCGTATTTGGGACGTAGCTTCTTGCGTCTGCCTCGCTTCGCTAAACGGTCATGAAGGTTCGGTGTGGTCCGTGGCATGGTCGCCAGATGGTCGTCGCATTGCCTCTGCCAGCGGAGATAAATCCGTGCGCATCTGGGACGTCACGTCTGGTACCTGTCTCACCTCGCTACTCGGTCATGAAGGTACTGTGCGGTCCGTGGCATGGTCAGCAAACGGGCTTCACCTTGCCTCAGGCAGCGACGATAAGGCCGTGCGCATTTGGGATGCCACCTCCTATGTATACATCACTCCACTCCTGGGCCACAAAGATTCGGTGGGATTCGTCGCGTGGTCACCGAATGGCTCTCGTCTCGCCTCTGCCAGCGAAGACGGCTCCGTGAGCATATGGGATATCGCCTCCGGTTCCTGCATCCTCCTCCATAGCCATGAGCATCCCATACGGTCCGTGGCGTGGTCGCCGGATGGGCTTCGCCTCGCCTCCACCAGCGAAGAATTCGTGCACATTTGGGACGTCGCCTCTGCGGCCTGCCTCAAGTCGCTCCTCGGCCACGATGATTCGATATGGACTGTGGCGTGGTCACCGGACGGGCGTCGCCTCGCCTCCGGCAGCGCCGACAACTCCGTGCGCATCTGGGACGCAGCCTCTGGCAACTGCCTCATGTTGCTGCGCGGCCACGAGGATTTGTCGTGGTCCGTGAGTTCTGCGGCGTGGTCACCGGACGGGCGTTACTTGGCCACCGTCAGCCACGACAATTACTTGAGCGTCTTGGACGCTTTCTCCGGCACCTGCCTCACGTTCGTCTGCGGCCACCACGACATCGTGTGGTCCATAGCGTGGTCTCCGGATGGCCATCACCTTGCATCCGCCAGTGAAGACAAAACTGTGTGCGTCTGGGATGCCGTCTCCGGTAGCTGTCTTTTTTCATTCCTCGGCCATGACGATTCGGTGCGCTCTGTAGCTTGGTCGCCGGACGGGTTCCGTCTCGCCTCTGCCAGCGCTGACAAATCTGTGCGCATCTGGGACGTCATCTCCGGCGTCTGCATATCATCACTCCTCGGCCACGAAGATATGGTGCGGTCTGTGGTGTGGTCGCCGGACGGGTGTCGTCTCGCCTCATCCAGCGATGATAAATCTGTGCGCATATGGGAAGCGGCCTCCGGAGTTTGCATCTTGTCGATTTTGCATTCATCTATAGTGTTTTCCGTGGCGTGGTCCCCGGATGGGCGTCATCTTGCCTCGGCCAGCCCCTACACATCTGGACGCATCTGGGACGCTGTCTCAGGCGCATGTCTCTCCACACTTGTCGGCCGCGAAGCGGTGGTGCGGTCCCTGGAGTGGTCGCCGGACGGAAGTCGCCTTGCTTCCGGCGGTGCCGACAATTCTGTGCGCATTTGGGACGCTGCCTCCGGCGATTGCATCCTATCGCTCCTCGGACACGAGGATATCATAAGGCACGTGGCATGGTCGCCGGATGGGAGTCGTCTCGTCTCTACCAGTTATCAGGAACCTGCCCGCATTTGGGGCTGCACTGATAGGACAACGAACAGCTGGCGTTGCCTCGCGTTGCTGTACGGAACTCCAGGCATGTTCCTCACCCCGGGTGGTTACTTCTCGGGTGCCAACGTTCAGGCGAAACCGTGCGCCCGAGTGCCGCGTGTCCACGGAACCGCCTACCTCCCGCTCGCCGGCCTTCGCCGTGTGCTCGAGCGCCCCGACCGCGTCGCCGCAGCCCTCGCGGGCGACCTTTCGCAGGACGACCCGATGGCCGAGCTCGCGGCCCGCGGCTGGCTCGCGGCGCCAGTCTCGGACGGCACTCTCGCTATCGTGTCCGGGGCAGGCCCCCGGGTCCTCGTTAGCGCCCCGGACGAGTCGCCCCCCCCGCGCGTCAACCCGTTCCTACCCGGCGCACCTGTCCCCGAGGACATCGCGCTCGCCGGTCGGGCCGACCTGCTGGAGGAACTGCTCGGCCTGGTCGCGCAGTCCCGGCCGACGGTGGTCCGCGGGCCGCGTCGGGCCGGCAAGACCTCGCTCATGCGCCGGCTACTACGCCGCGCCCCGCACGTGCGCGTGCTCGACCTCTCCGGCGCTGCGATCCGCAGCGAGGACGATCTGGCGCGCAGGCTCGACCCAACACTCGCGGGCATGGACCGACCGTTCCAGGAGCTCCAGCGACGGCTGGAGAATGGACCGCGACCGACCTACCTGCTCGACGAGGTCGCCGGTCTGCTGAAGGCCGAGGCCGGGGTGTTCGCGCAGCTCCGCAAGCTCGGGCAGGATCGGCGGGCCAGCTTCGTGTTCGCCGGGACCCACCGCGACTGGGAGAGGGTCGTCGAGCATGCGGCACGGGTCGCCCCCGGTTCGTCGTTCGGCAACGACGTGCTGGCCCTCGACCTCGGCCCGATCGCCGCTGCCGACGCCGAACGTTTGCTCGTCGACACCGCGCCCGCGGATGTCGCCCTCGACGCGACGCTGGCCGCCCGGGTGGTCAAGCTGTGCGGACCGTGGCCGTTTTACATGCAGGCGATGGGCTACGCGCTGGTGCAGCGGGCGCGCACCGAGGATCGGCGGGCGTTCGTCGATCCGGCGGGCCTGCGCGACCTCTACGAGGGCGAACTGCTGGATCGATGGTTCGCGGTGTTTCGCGACCGCTGGAGCGAGCTGCCGGCGGCGACCCAGGCGCTGCTGCGCGGGCTGCTCGCGCGCGACGACTGGACGCTCGACGACCCGCCCGCGCTCCACGGGCTGTCGCTGCCGCAGCGAACTCTGCTCGGTGCCGCCGGGCTCGTCCGCGGGGGGCGCTGGGTCCCCGACCCGCCGTTCTTCGACTGGATGCGCCGGAGTATCCTCGGAGACTCCTGATGGCCCTCGACGCGCAGTTGTTCATCGACCGCTTCCGTGACGCCCCGAGCTTGCGACGGTTCCTCTTGGCGGGGACGGACGGCGACATCTTTCGCCGCGACCTGCCCGACAGTGCCTCGCTCGCAGAGCTGGCCCACGCGGCCGTGGAGTTGGTGCGCCAGCACGGGCTGGTGGTGGAGGCGCTGCTCGTGCGTCTTTCGGGGCCTGGACTCCCGGTGCATGCGCCGGTCTTCGAGAAGAACCGCGGCCACGACGCCGCGTTCGACGTGCGCGACCACGCCGGATTCGCGCGACTGGTGGCCGTTCGGCCCGCGCACGGGGTGCTGTGGCTGCTGGTAGCGGCGCGCCGCGGCGGGAAGACGTGGACGCTCAAGGCCCTCGAGCATCACCTCGGCGAGCAGGCGAGGTACCTCGATCTTCGCCACGTCGAGTCGTGGCCGCCGCGCGGCAGGAGCACTGTCCTGCTACTCGACGAGCCGCAGCTACGTCCGGGCGACGGGCGCGACGCCGCGGCGTTCCTCAAGGGGTGCGAGGCCCTGTGCCAGCGCGGCGTCTCGGTGGTGCTCGCGCTGACACCGGCCGAGCTTGATGTGTTGCGGCCGTTCCCTCGCGTGGACGAGAAGTCAGTGCGGTACATCGCCCCGTTGACCGACGACGAGGCAGCGCGGATGGCAGGGCGCACCGAGGCTGCAAAGGCGCTGTTCGACGGGATACCGCGGGATTGGCGGCGCAGCGCGTTCCTCCTCGAGTGGTTGCTGGCGACCCACACGAGCGGGTCGTACGCGGACGTCGCCGCGCTGACGTGTGCGGTCCGCGAGCTCTGCGAGCTCGAGAAGTACCTGCACTTCGCGTTTCACGACAGCTTCACCGCCGAGCAGTGTCGGCTCGTTCGGGACATCGCGCGGGGGGAGGGTCGCGGCGACGCGGTGCTGCGCGAGGTGGGGATGGTCGAGGTGCACGACGGGGTGACGCGGGTCGCCGATCCCGTGGTTGCTTCCGCGTTCACGCCGGTGCGCATCGAACATCTGACCGGGCCGCTCGATTCGCTGGCGCGGACGCGCCTCGCGGACGACCTGCGCGAGCGGCACCGCAAGGGGAGCGGGCCGCACCTGACGATCTGCACGCTCGCCGAGGACGCCGGCGCAACAACGGAGCACCCGGCGTTCCCCCGCGACGCTCCGCGGCACATCGTCGTCGGGGCCGACGGGGGCGACGAGGTCCTGGCCTACCCCGACGCGAACGTCGTCGTGGTGCTGCTGTCGGATGCGGCCGAGCGCGTGCCAGAGCTGCCGCTCGCGGACGCCGTCAAGATCGCCGTGCTGCGCTCGCCGAAGATGTGCGGGCGGCTTATCGCCTCCACCGAGCTGCAGCGCAAGCTGCATCGTGCGGGTGTGCGGCTGGTGCTCGGACCGGGCACTCCGGACGCGCAGCACGTGCGGCTCGGGTGGTTCGAGGATCTGGAGGCGACACTGCATCTCGTGAGATCTCCGGCAACGTCCGCGACGCCAGGGTCGACCCGCGTCGAGATCCGCCGCGACCGTGACACCGCGCTCGGCGAGTCCGGGCAGCGTCTCACGGTCGTGGTGCAGCGCGCGACGTTTCGTGACGGCGCGTGGACGGCGGAGCGGGCGGACGTGCTCGAGTGAACGGGGGATACGCATGTCCACGTCCCGCATCATCCGCGGCGCAGGCCGTGCGCGTGCCCGCGGGCGCGGCCATCGAGAGAGCGACAAGGAGATGAAGCGCGGGAGTGGCAGCGATCATGGTTCATACTCCTTGACGAGGGCCCCAGCGCGATCGGGTGGGGCGAACTGGATCTGCTCGAGCACGCGGCGGGCGCAGCCCTCGGTGTCGTCACCGATGATGTCGAGCGTCGTGAAGCGCGGCTCGCCTTTCGAGGTCTTGAGTTCGACCCACAGCTTGCGGCCGGCCCTTCGCGCGCACTCGGTCAGCGCTGGATCGGCGGCGGTGAGAAGATCGGCGGCGCTGCCCGCCGGGACCGCCGCGATCACTGGCTCGGGCTTCGCATCGTTGACCGCCGCGATCACTGGCTCGGGCTTCGCATCGTTGACGGGTGCCGACACGGCAGCCGGCACCGACGGCGTCGTGAACTCGACCACGGGCGACGCGAGCACAGGCGGGTCGCGCAGGATGGTATCAGACGCGAGATCGCTCCGGTTCGGAGGCACGGAGGTGTGCGCACCCCACAGCAGGCCGAGCGCCAGAAGTCCGATCGCGGCGACCCCAAGGGCCCGCGGCCTTGCGCGTGGTCGGGCGGTCGCGGCATCCACCGCTGACGGCATCGGCGGTGACGGCATCGGCGGGTCGGGCAGGACCTGCAGGACCTGCGGGTCGAGATCGGACGTCGACTCGGGGATCGGATGTTTCGTCCAGTCGGCGCGAACGGGCGGCGTTGCGGGCACCAGGCGAAGCGGGGGGCGGCCTGCGGGGGGTGCCACGGCCAGGACGCGCGCCAGGGCCTCCTCCTCGCTCTCGAGCACGTCCAGCAAGGCCTGGGCGAGTTGCGCCGCGCTCGGGCGGTGGCACGGGTCCAGGCAGAGCGCGCTCATGATCGCCGACGCGAGGTCCTCGGGGCACGCGCTCGCGTGGACCTGCGGCGAGGTCGGCGGGGTCGCACCTTTCACCGGGACCTTTCCCGTCAGCAGGCGAAACAGCAGGTGGCCCACCGAGTAGACGTCGCTCTTGTCGGTCCAGCCGCTGCCCGCACGCACCTCCGGGGCCGACCAGGCGAGCGCACCGATGCCGGCGTCTGGGAGCACCACACGGGCCTCGGGGGGCGTCATATACCGCCGCTCGCCGGCCGGCGCGTTGTAGAAAATTTCACCGAGGTCGGCGCACCCGAAGTCGAGAAGGGTCACCGCGCCATGCTCGTCGATCAGCACGTTGTTTGCGTTGATGTCGCGGTGCAGGACACCACGCGCGTGCACCACGGCGAGCACCTGGGCGAGTTTCGCACCGACCGCGGCCACCTCGGAGGGGCGCAGGCGAGGCGGCGAGCACAGCCGCGACGCGGGGCGGCCTGGCGCGTGTGCCATGGCGATGTACGGCGGCTCGGCCTCTGGCGCGTAGTCGAAGAAGCGCGGCACCGCCGGATGGTCGAAGGTCTTGAGCAGCTTCGCCTCGCGCGTGAAACGGAGGGCGTCGTCGGGGTCGCGGGACCGAAGGAACTTCAGGACGACGTCGTGGCCGGTGCCCCGATGCACCACCAGGTGAGCGTCTGCCTTGGCGCCGGTTCCGGCCAGCCCGATCAGCTCATAGCGGCCATCGATCCGCTTCGAGGGCACGCCGCGGTCCGGGTGGGCCGCGTAAATGGCCTCGAGCGCGCGCCCCAGCTCGGCCGCGGTCCCTGTACGGTCCTCGGGCTCGAGCGCCAGCGCGGCGACCAGAACCCGCTCGAGGTCGTCCGGCGCGTCGCAACCCGCCGCGCTCAGCGGCTGCAGCGGCTCTTCAGGCAGCGTGCCGGTCAGCAGTTGGTACAGCGTGGCGCCGAGTCCGAACACGTCGAAGCTGGGATTTGGCTCGACGAGGCCGGCCTCCAGCGGCAGGTACCCCAGGGTGCCCAGCGCCTTGCCCATGCCGGTCGGCCGGGGCCGCACTGCCCCAGTGGGCACGCGATAGATTTCGGAGACGCGGACGATCCCGAAATCTATCAACTTCACCTGCAGGCGATCGGCGTCGGCGAACATGATATTCGCCGGCTTCACGTCCCGGTGGACCAAGCCCTGGCGGTGGGCGGCGTCCAGAGCGTCTGCGATCTGGATCCCGATCCGCAGCACTTGCCGCCACGGCAGCGGCCCGGATCGGGCGAGAAACTCGCAGAGGTCCGGGCCCTCGATCAGCTCGAGGACGGTGTAGGGCTCCTCCCCTTCGCTGTCGTGGGCCAGGACCCGCACGATCGCGGGGTGATCCATGCCGGCGAGCACCATGGACTCCCGGGCTTCAGTGCTGGTCAGAAGTTGACCCACCTGCTGTGATTTGGCGGACCCACCTGGTTCCCCGCGCCGGACGTTTCTCGAGCGACGAGAAAGCCCCGGCGACGCGAGGTCGGCCGGGGCGACGGGGG